>JFJP01041840.1_pt1 | contig 13825 bp, 20 predicted proteins | sample 431651 | NCBI WGS metagenome assembly JFJP01 (sample SAMN02602958, study PRJNA72255) | Microbial mat metagenome, whole genome shotgun sequencing project. | biome: fresh water; feature: sink hole; material: water; isolation source: purple microbial (photo- and chemosynthetic) mats found in... | reverse complement strand
AATCGCATCATAATCTCATAAATATTCATGTCGTTTTTATCAAAGGAAAAGTTCTGAAGGGGGTCTATCTCAAATTTAGTTTCTACATTATCTTTAGGCTTGGGAGTAGCATAGGTCATGAAGGTAAAAGTTACTGAGTCATTTGCACTATCATAAAAGGTGTCCATGAGTTTGGTGAACCGAGGAGTATGGGACATCTTGTAATCAATTCTTCGTTCTTTAGAGTAGAAATTAGTAAGGTCAGAATCGAGTTCTGACCCTGTTCGAGATAGTAAATCATTGATAGAAAATTCTTTGAGTTTATCCATGCTTAATTAGTGACTAGGCATTTTACTCCAATAAGTACTTTCCTACCCCACCGTTCATGAAATCAAATCGCTTTATATCATTAGGGTCATTGTAACCCATGATGATAACCGTATCTTCATTCGAGAGAAGAGGAGGAACTTGCGATTGAGCCCAGCGAATAAAAGCTTTGATTACTTTACCACGTTTGTAGGTAGAATCTGCTTGAATAGACCAGTAATCGTTTCGTCCTCTGTAATGGCGTACTCGTACCCAACCTATCTGAGCTACTGCTTTGATAAGCTCTTCTCGGGCTTTTCCTTCAAAGGTTACAGGCTCATTGTATTGTGCATACAAGTTTTCAATATGCTCAGAACTAACCCCAAAGAGTTCGGGATTTTCTATAATAGCTTGAATGTGTGTTCCAGAAGATACTTCATGGACTTCAATCCCTTCTGACCCAATATGAACCCAAAAAGCTTCAGCATTAAGAGCCTCTCCAAGACGAGTCTTAGACTTAAGGTACACTCGCACCAGAGAATCATTAACGGTAACTTCATAGAAAGATTTCCAACCTGTAGGGATACTTTCTTTGAGAAACTTTTTCCAGTTCATGCGAGAACCAAGATTAATGCCTTGTTTAGAAGCACGGTCTTGCCCTGGATATGATGTAGCCCCTGCTGATTCAAAGAAATAAGGCTTACCCTTTACCCGAGTAAAGAATTGACCAAGCTTCTTATAGTAACCTTCTTCCGTAACATCAGACCTATCCCCAACATTTAAAGTAGAGAAACTCATCTTCCTTCCACGAGGAGGAAAAGCATCTGGTTTTCGAGAGGTACCAATGATATAAGGATTTCCGTCCTTAGGCCAAATAAACACAGAGTCTTGATTATATTCAAGGCCACATGCTTCTAGGTCTTCTGCAAGATGTCCATAGTCGTTAATATCAGAAACAAAGAAGCTATCTTCATAAACTGCTACTTCTTCAGTAGTGTCTCGCTTAGGTTTCTTACTTATTTGTTCTTCTTCATCACCTTGGGGCTGAGATGCAGTAGGAAACAAGTCTGTAAAAATAGAGGGTTCTTCGTACTCTTCTTTATCCCATTCTTCATAGGGGTCATATTCCGAGTTAGAGTCACCTTTATAGTTTTCAATGTAACCACCTTTAACAGGAGTTACACTATATCCTAGATTACGAAGTTCAAGGCCTAACTTCCTGTTTCGAGCTCTATTCTCTGTTTGTGAGAATTCGTTTCTAAAAGCTGTTACAGCTCCGGTATCATGTTCAAGGTGCTGTTGGTAAATACGAGATAGTGATTTTTCTTCCAAAGTCTTTTGATTTGGCACAATAAAATCTTTGAGAATGTTAGTGATTTCCATATAAGTTTCCTCCCTCAATTAGTAGTTCTAAAGAGAGTGTAACTTACATGGATAATAATGTCAAGCTAATTCAACGAAATATTATATTCTTTTCCTCTATATATTTTTCCGTTAAACATACATGAGCCTTCATGGTCAGTAAGCACATGATGAATATTAGATTGCTGGGTTTCTCGATTAGTTTCTACATAGGTAAACCCTGTAGACCAAATAGGTCGTGAGCTTACACCTGGGACTATTCCTGTATTTTGGCATAGAGCAGGAGCACAGGAAACAGTAATCGTTTTTCTACCGCTTCGACTATGAATGGTCTTTGAAATAGTTTCTGGTCTGTGTAAGTGACCCATGATAACTGATACGGTAGACATTTGAAGTTCTTTAGCTAGATTAGTGTATTCTCCGTGCTTTACTACAAGCTCATCACTTATCCAATGCTGGCCCGAGGGGTAATCCTCTATAAGCTCAATATTATATGCTGGTAAGTTAAGAAGGTTATTATAGGAGAATAAGCTAAAGTCTTGGCCTACAGCTTTAAGGTTGTAAGCAAACTTAAGGTTTTCCATCATTCTTTTTTGTAAGCGAACATCATGGTTACCAAGCATATATACTATTTTGCTATTAGGAGCAAGCCTTCGAGCCTCTGAAAGGTACCATGCACACTCGTTTAATGCTGGTTGAAGAGTAAGAGCAAACTCTGGTTTTTGGGGGTACAAAGATGCTTCGGGGGCATCAATGAAATCTCCAATAAAGAGAATCTCGTCAAATACATTATCCTTAATGATTTGGAGGACAACTTCCATGGATTTTCTGTCATGAAAAGGGGTCAATTTTCCTGACACAGGGTCACGTTCAAAGCCTATTTGACCATCTGCCAAAATAAGACTTTTCTTTATTCCTGTAGAAGGAGTAAGAGGGGGTTCTGGCTTATGATTACTTTGAACAGAGACAGGAGCAATTACAGGCATGAGTTGAACATCAGGAATCTTCTTAGTGAAAAAAGCATTGACCTGATAGATAGGAACCTTAATATATTCGCCGTTTTGTTTTGTGAGAGTCTCCCACCTATTAACCTTATGGCTGTTTATATTCCAGGTGTTAAGGTCTACTTCGCAATCTTGTAGTAATTGCTCTAAGTTCTTAACTTCATCAGCAGGGAGGGTCATAGAGACTGATAAGGTGTTTCCTTCTTCAAGTTTCTCAACCTTACGAGTATCTTCGTTCTTAAATGATTTAGGAGAGAATTCCTTATCGGAAGGAGATGTTGTTTCTACTACATCATTATCAATAATTTCTTGTGCATTTTCTGCTAGGTATCTCTGCTTAACACGTCTAACGTGGCGAGAGAAAGATTCTACTTTAGGTTGAATTCCAAATTTTGCAAGAACTTGAGAATACAAATCTGACGTTATTGAAGTGTTGAAATTTGACTTCTTAAGCTCTTCGATGATCCAGTCATTTAAATCCATATATAATGAATCTCCTCTTTGTGGCTAATTAGTTAATTACATAAGGAGTGAGTAAATGTCAAAAAATTCAACACAAGTTCTTACAGGGATGAAAAAAGAAGAACATCGTCTCAAAGAACTTTACAAAAAACTATCACTCTATGTTGCAAAAACGAAAAGGTTACCTGACTACAAAGAATTTTGTCTTCAGATAACCTTACATAATTTAGATACGGACGCTACATTTTACGATGAGGTTACGCCTTCGCACTGAACACCGCAGAGAATAGAAGGTCTACGTTTTCAATACTGCCTTTCTTTTTCTGGGTCTTTTTTACCCAGTACTTGTAGGCATCCATAATGTCACATTTCTCTACTTGCAAAGTCTCTGCCAAGGACTTGAGCATATCAGTGTTTGTTTGATTAAGTGCTTTTACTTCCATCTTTGTGTCATAAATTGACATGAAAGTTTCCCGAATTGCCTTTTCTTGTTCTGGTGTTAGAATCATTTTTGTCTCCTATTGTGCTAGTATATTAAACTATTTACTTAAGAAAGTCAATAGATTGTAGCTCAGATAATTCTTTTTCTGTTAACACGGTAGGTAGAAGCTTCTCTATAGTCTCCCCTAGCCTAATTTCTAATACGGTTAATTCTTGTCTTGTTGCTTTGGCTAATACCTTTGAAATCCTGTACATCTTAAATGTGTTTACAATTTCTTGTTTTATTTCTTCTTTCATTTTTTCGCCTCATCTTTGAATGTAGAACCTAGTAGTGTGTGTCTTCCTAACTCGATACCTTTTTTATAAAATTCTCCTGATAGTGTCCTCCATACAACAGCAGGGCCAACCATTAATACAAATGCTAATTTTTTACCTATGTACTTTGGTTCTTTTTTGTAGAAGGTCACATGTTTTAATTTGGCTTCGTACTCTAAAAGTTCCTCTATACGCCATGTCTGGATATCTTTTGTTTTTAAGTTTGTATGTCCATCGGGAAGCTCCCTTCCATACATCTCTCGTTGTTGGTCTTTTGTGAGGCCTTCTGGTATAGGGAGCATAGAAGCCTCGGGCTTTGAGAGTATAGCTGGCACCATCCCTACTTCATACTGCTCATTCGTTTGATAATCGTAGGATAAGACCTCCATATCGGGAGGATATTTAGACAACAAATACATTAGATTCTTAATTGTCATATACAATTACATCCTTTCCAACAAAGAGAATTTATTAGTGATGTATTTATATTGAGCAGGTTCGCACCAATCCTCAGATAGGCATATGGTGAAATCTTGGGCATCTTTTATAAGCGTAGGACTGATTCCTCTTCTACGAGTAACTTTCTGCCATCCCATTTCTTTATAAGGCATTTTTGCATAGGAGGTATACATCCTTTCACAGCGACCATAGCCATTCACAACACAATCTTCATAGGTAGGATATCTCCACTCAAAGATTGCTTCTTCCCTATTGTGATAGAAGTTGGCCCAGGTACCCTCTTGAACCCCAACTTTGGAGGCTTCTGACATTCGTACAATGTCTGAGTGATAATCTATATTGACTACTTTAGAATATTTTTTTAAGTTTATAATAGGAAGAATATGGTGATGTTCTTTAACGACTCTGATTGATTTATCTGATTTAAATACCTTTGCAAGAAAGGTCTCACAGGTACTATCATCTTCAAAGTAATTGTAGTTATTTCGAGTATAATCAAAGAGAAAGTAATCTAAATCAATCGTTACATGCGTCATGTGCTAGAACCTCCATGTCGGTACAAATAGGACTTACATCAGACTCAGAACATGAGTCTGATAATACATCATCTTCGTGCATACGCCTTTCGTATAATTCCAGTAAAAATAGAGAAAAGAAGCATTAAAGGCCACATAAAAAGTATAAATACTTTTATAACAAAATCTACTTTAGGAAGACTTTCTTGGTCTGCAACACTCATAAACGCCAGTAGGTACACAAGACCTACTACCCCATACACTCCCAGAACCAGTAACACATTCAACATTTCACACCACCTCTTGTGTATTGATAAAAGTCATCTTCTTTATAAGAAAGAAGAACAGTAACAGGATTAAATGACTTAGAGAAATAAGGAGTAGAGAATTTACGTCTGGTTGGAATAAGAGCATATTGTACCCACAAAGGACAGGTCTTAAATAAAGCATCTGCCCATTCCCAAGCCTTCTCTTCAGAGTCATCTCGATAATGAATAACATTAAAATGATGGCCACACTCATGAGCGAGTATAACAGCCTTTTTTTCATCAGACAATGATTTTTTGAGACCGATAAACATAGTCCCTGGAACTATCTCTTTAGAAGTAGGAAGAATTTTATAATAAAAGCACCCAAGCATATTATTATACATATAATCAGTCTCTACAATATCAAGGGATACTTCTGAGGCATATTCTTCTAACTTAGAAATTAAGACAAAAGATGCTTGCTTTACTACCACCTGGGAGGTAAGAAATACCAAAGCATATGCAGTACTAAGAACATACACTATAATCAAAAACCCTGTAGTTAACAAAACATATTCCATATGGTACCCCCCTCTTTACTTGCTGATTGATTCAGAGGATACCATAAAGGCTCGTACTTTGTCAACCCTTTCTGCAACAGTTCCACCTTTTATTTCTAAAATTTTAGAAGTAGGAATATTGAAAGCATGAAGGGATAGCGTAATCCCCATATCTATTTCGAGCTGAAAGTTCTTATTAGCTACTCGTACTCCATCTTCTACAAGAGGAAACGAAGGCCGTAAAAAGATGAATTTGTCTATACACTGAGAAATGATTTGAGCATTATCCTGTAGAAATAGGAAGGTGGGGCTTGAGATATCGGTTTGGCCTCTTTTAAGGAAATAGGTCATGTACGTCCAATTATCAATAACCGTCCTATCTAAAAAAACATCCTTCCCTAAGAGGAAGGAGTTTCTATACTGCATAGTGATAAGGCTCAATTGAAGGTCAGTATATGCTCCTGACAGGTCGAAGTTATAATGGGTGTGAAGGTAGCGAGAAGGGCTTTGAGGGGTTATATAGGAGGAAAGCCCCTCTTCCTCTTTCAAGGCTTTTATCAAGGTACTTTTACCTGTACCTTGAGCCCCTAAAAACCCAACAATCATAGAAAGGCCTTCTGATATTCGTCCAGGCTTACATACAAAGTATGGCCATATTCAAGCATATGCACAAGGTTTTCTCTCTTTTGATAGATGTCTTCCTCGCCTCTAAGGTTAAGTTGAACAAGTGAATGTACTGTGTAATTAATGAAATCAATAATCTCTTCTTTTGCATGAAGAATAGTATCAATTTCTTTTGCATTTTTAAGAGAAATTTGAAAGGAATCTTCTTTATACTTTGTTTTCCCAAATTCTCTTTTTGCTTTCAAAACATTGATAAGCTCCTGAGAAGGATCAGACAATACTGAGTTTATTTCGGCATGAAACATGCTTTCATAGAGCTTTTCAAATTCACTCAATCGTCTGCCTCCTCTTGGCTGTATACTCGCAATTCTGCTAACTTAGCTCCTACTTGAATTCTGCTTTCAGAATTTGAAATAAGATAACCGCAGAAAGGCTTTACATTAAGTGAAAGAGTCATTCCAGACATAAACAATTGTTTTTGAATTAACTCAAATTTTACTGAGTTGATACATTCATCCATGTAGGAGTGTTCAAATTCAATGAAGTAACCACCTCGGCCAATAGTGTAATATGCTGGCTCACTGACAGCACTGGTTTTGGCTGTGATACGGCCTTCTACAAAGGTAAGAGGGTCAGTGTCTCGAATGAACCCTCCATTGACATTGATAATACCTGCAATTCGTAAGGGGAAAGTAGTAACAATCATTCTCATGCCTCCAATATTTGTTGAACTTCGGTTTCCATTTTAGCGTCTAAAAATTCTTTGATAAGATTAGATTCCCCATCTTCAATATCACCTACAATCCTTTTGAAAAGATCAGAAGGAGTAATGCTACATCGAACCTGGGCTACTCTATTACCCGATTCATATTCTTCTCCAAGGTATTCTGTTTTGAGTACACCTATAAAAGGTAAACGAATATCTTGGCGATTCATCATAAATTCTAGTTGTCTTAAAAAAGTTAATTCAATAACCTCTCTAACCATTAATTCAGGATACCCTGAAAGGGTAGCTACCTCGTCTATCAATCCTTTTTCAAATTTACTCAATGTCATTATTTACTCCTTGGTGAATATATTATTAGTGTTAATGAAGTTGAGAATCCATTGTGAGGTAAAATTAGGATACCACTTTTCTTGAGTCTTTCTGAATTCAATTAAATGCTCTCCTTCGTGCTTATATGTGCTTAAATAATCAAATACTTTATTAGCATCTATTCTCGCAATTCCGCACTCTTCAATCGCCATTTCTTTGTCTTTTAGATATTTTTTATCCCCATTTTCATACAGAGCCATGATGAAATCATGTATGAGTGCTTGCTTTTTATTTATTTTAAATTCTTCTCGTTCCGGTGGGGTAGGAACTTTCTCTTGAACAGGTTCTTCAGGGGTAGAGAGAGATAGTATTTCTTTTACTGATTTCTTTGGTTTAAGAGGTACTTCTCTAATTTCTTCCTCTTCCACAACAGGAGTAACAGGAGCAACACTAGCCTTTTCTACAATAGGAGCAGGAACTTCTACAGGAACAGGCTCTGGAAGCTTTACAGGTTCCTCGACAGGAGCAGAAGGCTTTTTAGTATATTTTCTTTTCTGCTTTGGTTTAGGAGGAGTGGAGTCAGAAGGAGGTACAATAACTTGCTTAGGTTCTTCGATAATTTCTTCTTCTTTTTTAGGAGAAGCCTCGGGAGGAAGAAGAGCCATAGCCATAGTTACTTCTATCGCAAATCCAATAATAACAAAGAAAAACAAGATTGCTCCCCGAGCAAGGTCTGCTGGGAATATTTGACTGAAAAGAGTCATAGCATTCAAAGCTGTTTCTTGGGTGCTTTCTTCTACAAGTGTCACTTTGGATTCTGCTTCGATTTTAGCCAACTCTACGTCAATAGCATCGGTTCGACTTCTAAGCTCTGCATTGAGGGTTCGTAAGCTCTCAATTTCGCTAGTAAGTCTTTTCTGAGCTTCAACATTAGCCCAACCTGTCGTAGGTGTTTCTGCTTTAAGAGCTTCTTTGGTTTGCAAAGCCCTATCATTATTGGCAATGGCAACAGGGATAGATTCTCGTTCAGCAAGTAACTGGGTAAGTCGCACATTTTTACTATTTTGAATTAACGCTGAGGTCTCTTGATTAGACTGAGCATCAGAAACATTTACCTCTGTCAAAGCGAGACCGAAGCTGACAGTCGCAAAAATAGATATTATGGCCATTGTCAACCAGCCAGTAAAGTGGAAATTCTTTTTAGTTTTATTCTGAGATTCTATCATCCTCAGAAAATGCCATGTTTTTAGGAACACAAAGGTTACTCCTAAAATCGGCATAATCCAGGCTTCACCTAATTTAGAGAAGAAGCTGATGTTCATAGCTACATCAAGAATTAAAACAGCAAAGAACCCGACAGTTCTGATGAGTAGATTAGCTATATTTTCTTTTCCTGATTGATTTAAGATCAAAGCCATATGATTCTCCTTTAAAAGGCTGTAAAGCCTACCTATATAAGGATAATGGGTTCATCTTCTTTTGACAACTGTTTTTACAGCCGTAGGCTGATTCAGTTTATTATGCTGAGGAGTTAGGCCTTCCTCTTCTCAGAAAAATTCCAAAAAGAAAACTTTGGCCTCTTCCCCGAAGGGGGAGGGGCTAAGTATTCCTTATTTTCTTTTATTTATATTCTAATATATAATGACCTTCAAAATTTAAAGGTCTATAGATGCAAAGTTTAAAGGTCTGATTGAGTTTATATTTCAGTATAATCCCTTAACTGATATAGTTTTATTTTATTTTAAACAAAAAGTCTTTAGAATCTTGACTCTTTTTCAGGTATGTGCTATACTCAGGATATCAAAAAAAGGAGAAAAGTATGACAAAAAAAGAAAAAATTAAGAGAGAAAAATGGCTTACAGGATATAGAATTACAGCTCGTAACCATTTTCAAGGTAAATCTGGATTTTCAGCTTCAATTCTCAATGACGTATCCTCCACCATGAAGTCAGTAGGTCTTAGAAGGCGTTGGTATTTGGTAACGTATTCAGACACGACTTTTGAAAAGATGACTTTGTGGGTTCTCTATGACCACACCGTAAAAGCTCTTATAACCGTTCTTCCTGAGAATGAACCCCCAAACATTGGTGCTACTCATCTTATAGACGAACTGAGTAATGAATTTTCACGATCCTTTGAGGATGAGGGGATGCTTAGTAACTAATTAAGCATGACAAAGTTAGAGCTTTTACGAACATACACACATGAACAAATACGGGATACTTGGGCAAACACAGGTTCTGCTCAAGTATCTAACGCTTCTCGATATTTCAACAAGGATGCTCTTGTTCGTTGTATGGAAGTAACAGCTCCTTTGTACGGGGCTTTGTTCTATGTTGAACAAGAGGGTAAGGTGGCTGATACCTTCGACTGGATAAATTACACACTAGCCGACCCTCTTACAGGCGAAATTCAAGACGCAAACGCTATAATCCACCCCTACATATATCAAGTACTATCTACTCTTGATTTTGGGGCGATTTTGGCTCCCATAGACCCTTTGTGGATTCCCTACACAGAGCCAGCTTTAGATTTACCTGTTATTATCTCTGAAACTGAGCTTCAAAAGATACTTATTGACCTTGGTGTTCCTTTCATCTCGATTGACGAGTTAGAGTACACCCGAGAGCAAATCTTAGCTCTCATGATTCAACCTGCCCTTGACCAATATTTTAGAAACTTCCCTATCGAAAAAGTCTATGCCTATGGAATATATGCTCCTAACTTTGATGTGGAATTCCCCGAGGGAGCAGTTTCTGTTTTACGAGCTAATAGTATTCCTGGCTTACAAGGAACAGGGCCATCTCAAGGGCCAAATAACCCCCTTCTTTTCTGGTATGATGAATTTGTACAGAATCCTGCTGGGGGAATGTCTATGGGTTATTCTACTCATTCTCAAAACAGAATGTTTCGACCAAATGAAAACATTTCAACTATGATTCTTGAAAGAGCTGTACGTTCTGGTCTTGGTAATTATATGAGACGAAAACGAATTAAAGTGTATACAGAAGATGGTAGAGTAAAAGGTTATTGTACTGAAAGAAGTACAATAGAAATAACATTTGGATTTACTTCTAATGATTGGAATAAAGTTCCTCATAACATGCAACCACAAGTTCGTGACTTAGCAAAAGCCTATGTCTTGAAAGCATTTGCTCAATTACGACAACAGGCTCGTTCTGATATTCCTGGCACTCTTAATTATCAAGAAATGTTATCAACAGCATACCGATTAGAAAAAGAAGTTATTGATTTATGGCAACAGTCTACAAAATCTGCTGTTATGAGATCATAAGTTAAAATAACTAATTAAGTAACAAGACATCGTATGATGTTTTAATATTAGGAGCCTCATAGAGGTATAGGAGCGTGTATCATGGCTAATGATTTGAAGAAGGGTGGAACAGCCCGAATTGTTATTACTGACGGTGTAGATGGAGAAACTTTCGTTCTTCCTAAGGGTTTCATGATTGAAAATGTAATCACTAAGAAGATTGGAACTGTAGCAACCAACTTTACACTTGGAACTTTGGCTGGCGGTGGTCAGATTGTAGCATCGGTTGCTCTTGGAGCAGTTGATGGTGTTATTGCACATCAAACTCTCGTAGCTAAAGGCCTAAGCTTCACAGCAGATCAAACTATTTACATTGGTAAAAGTGCCCCTACTGCGAAGTTCGATGGTTATGTTGTTATTCAGAAAGTTTCTTAAGTCTTAGGAACAGTTACCCCTTCAGCAGTGGAGGGGTTTTTTTCAAACTGTTGTTTCATCTGTTCGTTAATACTGTTAAGAACAGGAATTGCTATCTTTGCAGGTAGCTCACCTAATCCCTTTCCAATAACCTGTAACTCTTGCTCAGTAAGCATAATAGTGAATGTTGTCATGTAGTATTCTCCTTGTGGAGAATTAGTTCATTTGAGGCCTAGAAATTTTGCTACAGATAAAAGTTTACTTTGCATAAAGTTTCCAAAACTTCCAGTAAGATTATGGTCTACTACCATTTTATCCCAAACTGCTTGAGCTATTTGTTCAGGAGTATACGAGGTACCTCCCCCTGTTGTAGAAAAAGCCTGAGCTTGTACTGGTACGGTGTATTGAGTGGAAACATTATAATTACTTATAGTAGGAACAACTGGTACACCACCTCCTTCTACGAAGAGGTTTCCAGAAATAATAAGAGTGTGGTTAGATTCCATAGGTCGTATTCGCCATGCACCTTGAAGGAAGTAGTAAGGAGGAATAGCTAATCCACTCCCTAAATCATCAGAACCTACTTGTCTAAGTACCATACCCCACTTTAAATTATCATCTTGAGATTGCCAATCGGTAACTCTACTATATATCTCTGTAGCAGAGATAGTAGTAGAGTCTAAGATTATTCGTTTGTTAATAGGGTCTACGGTTAAAGCCATAGTTTATTAGTTATTCCTAGCTTGCATTATATACACGGTCTTGTTCTGCAACGAGAGACAGTGCAATTGTTTTAGATCGTGTAAGTGTTCCCTCTGAAGCTACATACTTACCTGTTCCTGGTTTAATACCTATAAGCACTACGTTTCGTTCTGTACCTGCTGTATATCCTGCTTGGACGTTTCCATCAAAGTCAAACGTGAATGCTATTGGTGTTGCACTAATAGTACCTGTGATAGGAGTACCAGAAGCATCATTAACAGTTACTGCACCTGCTTCACCGAAGTCATTTCCTGCACCTGGGGGGTCTTTGAATATAAGACGATAGGAAGAACCAGCCCCTATCAAAGGAGCATTAAAGTTCAAAGTACCTGATGCAGTATAAGGGTTTACTCTTTTAGTGTTTCCATCATCATAAAATTCTACTCGGTTAGAGTCTTGAGAAAGTACTCCATCAATATATACGGATTGTGAAGTTACAAGGGTATCACCTACAAAAGTAAGTAATTCATTCTGAATCTTACCAATCTTTGAGCCAGCAGTACCACCAGTATTGATACTTGTTCCTTGACGAAGCAGATATTGAACTTTTGCATAAATTTGTTCGAGGGTACCACCATTACCTTGAATGATGATCTTAAAATTATAGTTAGAACCACCGATAGACCTAGTTTGATTCACTGAATAATATGCTACAGTAATGTTATCATAAGGAACACTTGACATTGCAGTATCAGCAGTAGCTTGCACAGCACCGAGAAGCCCTGTGATTTTTAAGTCATCTTCATTAGATACAAGGAAGTTTGTTTTGAAAGGGCCTGTAGCAGTAGCACCAGTATCAGCCAATACAGAACTTTTAAACTTCTTACCATATTCACGAACAAAGGCTTTAGCATACGTTCTTTTATCTAAGCTTACATTGTCTTTTACCTTAATACCAATATTAAATTGGTCAGTAAAGGGGAAGTTTGTGGGAGCATCTAAGGGGTCTAAGTGGTAATAAGGTTGTACTGAGGTAGCAGGAGTAACTGAACCTAGTCCTATGAAACCACCGTATTGAGCAACTTCAACACCAGCACCATTATACTCTGACCAACCACCATCACGAAGGGCGTTTCGTGTTGAAGTGTTCTTCCAAGTCCAACCAGAGTAAGTAGCACCATCAGTACCTATCTGGAATTGACCAGACAATGCGTCAATGGCATAGAACGGAAATGGACTATCTTGATAAGATGCTGTTGCCCATAAGTCTACCAATTTAGAGTATACCGCTTGAAGAGTGACACCATCTTTGAAAGACAAGCCACCGGCTTCCAATAATTCTATTGTCTTATTAGGTTCGTCTATTATTATGTTAGTTCCTACGACTAACCCTGCTTTTGATACTATTTTTGCCATGTCATAATCTCCTATTGGTTATGCGTAGTTTCTGTCTATAGTCATTGCTACAGGAATACTTGAATCTGTCGTTGATAATGCTAGATTTCGTATGTACTGTGGTATGTATCCAGGTTTTATAAATCCAACATCTATATTTTGTGCTCCCGAGTATATATATGAATAAGAGCTTGTAGGATTAGAGTCTTTTTGGTCTACTATTGTTGAGGTTCCAGTTGTAAGGATTACTATGTCCGTTCCAGTTGGAAGTCCAGTGAATGTTATAGTGTTGGTGTCCAAAGGATAACTAATTGCATCTTGTGCTACCTTAGTTGATACTGTTGGAATTCGTAAGAATGTTATAGCTGTTGTGTTAACTACAGTGGCAGTGATTCGTACTTTTAGTTTGAATCCAATTGAAGGAGTAACTACTTCGGCTGAAATGTTAGCACCTGATAGAGTTTTCCAAGCACTATATCCAGAACCTGTATCAATTTGATATTCAATCAAGTAGTTACCAATTGTACCACCAGACATAATAGGTGCAACGTTTTCAAAACCAGTATGGCCTTGTGTAAAGAACGGCATTTCCCATGTAGCTTGAGCACCAATTGCTCTCATTTCTACACCACCAGCAGAGTTAAACTTTACTATTCCTGCATTAATGGTAACTTGACCAATTGATTCTGCGGTAGGCTCATTCATTCTAAGGTAGACTGAACCTTTTAA
>JFJP01039311.1_pt1 | contig 13825 bp, 4 predicted proteins | sample 431651 | NCBI WGS metagenome assembly JFJP01 (sample SAMN02602958, study PRJNA72255) | Microbial mat metagenome, whole genome shotgun sequencing project. | biome: fresh water; feature: sink hole; material: water; isolation source: purple microbial (photo- and chemosynthetic) mats found in... | reverse complement strand
AAACTCGGTGAAACGGGTATACCAGGCTCCTTCTAATCCAACAAGATCTTCAGCTGCATCAATTTTTAAATAGGGTGCCCATGCTACCTCAACTGTTTCAGCTCCGGTAACATCATCATCGGTATACTGAAGCAGGATATACATTGCGCTCTCATCGCAATAAACTTTGTAAGCAGCGTCTTTGAAATCATCTCCACCTTTATGGGAGGCAGCAAGTCCTGATACATTGTCAATTACGTTTTCAGTTGAAATAGCAGCCCAAACAGCGTCGAAGTCTGCTCCTTCGGCATCAAATGAAGCTACAGGGATAGCACTTGCCTGCTCTCTTGTTGGTTCTTCAGCAGAAGGTTTTGCCCACCATGATGGAACTGGAGCGGTCCAGTCTTTAACATATTCAGCGTCGGCACTAAGCTCAATTCTTTCCACATTCAGGAATCCTGCATAAAAAGTGAGTGCGTATGCATCATTATTGACAGTATTCCACCAGTATTCAGCAGGTTTTTTTTCTGCTTTATCATTCAATGCATCATCGGTGTCTATATCATTCACTTTCATATCAAATGAAATACCTTTTCCGGAATTAAGCGTGTTCCAGATATCAAGGTCGAACTCAGGTCTTGCCTCGCCGGTTAATGCAGTAAAAGCGATTGTATAGATATGCTTGATTGTTGAAGATCCAACGGTAGTATGATTATCCATAAACAGGCTGGCAGTGAGGATTTCATTGGTTCCTCCCCAGTTAACAGCGGCTGTTGCTCCGGTAACCATCATGGCAGCATCAAAGCCGGTTGATTTGAATGTGGCTTTGTACCCGCCAAATTCCACGAACCTTGTATACCATGCACCTTCAAGGCCAGTAATGTCGCGACCGGCATCTATAGTGAGGTAAGGGGCCCATGCGAGCTCAACAGTTTCGGTTCCGGTTACATCATCATCGGTGTATTGGAGCAGAATATACATGTTGCTGGCATCAGCCAAAACCTTAAAAGCTGCATCTTTGAAATCTTCTGCACCTTTGTTAGAAGCAGCAAGACCCAAAGCACTTGCAAGCGCGTTACCGTCGCCGGGAATTTTTGCCCACTCTGTGTCGAAATCGCAGCCTAGCGCGTCAAACGATTCAACTTCCATAGCTGTAGCCTGAGCTCTGACGGGAGCATCAGCCACTGGTTTTGCCCACCAGGAAGGAACAGGGGCGGCCCATTCTGCAACAAATGTGGAATCACCTTCATCCTGCGCGGATATCAGGGAAACACTAAAAAGTGCCACGAGTAAAAAAGTAAATAAATTTTTCATACGCTTTTGATTTAATTGGTTAGTACTAATTGTTATAGATTGAAAAATAAAATTCGTTATAATAGATGTTATACATGTGGATAAAAATTTCTATTTGATGTGTTTCTATTTCACATTAACGGTTACTGCATATTTGTCGCCCGCTGTGGATCCCTTGTAAAAAGTATAGGTAAGGGGATTTGAGAAGTTGTTGACACTTGTTCCGTTGGTTTGGGTAACTGTTCCGATTGTGACCTTTCCAACCGAACCTGTCCATACCGCGACAAGCTTGGTTATTTCTGTTCCTTTGAGAACATCAATGCTGATAGTTTTGGCTGTTTTGTCGATTATCCCAACAGGAGCCGGAACCAGCCCTGCGAAGGTAAAGGAGCTGACAGGGTCGTCTGTGGTTACATTTATGGAGTAAGTGGTTTCAGAGTTATCCTGAGCAATCACCGTAATTGTTTTGATGCCTGTCGGGGAAATGTCATAGCTTTTCCTGTCGGAAAAAGCAGCATTGCTGAGAAGAATTTTGCTGGCATAGGAAGAACCCAGAACCAGCCTTACGAGTTTAAGGTTGGTAGCATAGTTTGCGGTGATATTGATGGTCTTGCTTGCTTCATCGATACTCCCGATCTCCCCATTACCGCCAACACCCAATGCAAAGTTGGTAAGCTGTTTTTCACTTGATGCCGGGAAGGTGGAGAACTTAACAGTGTACTGCTGTTCGTTGCCTTGTGCTGATTTTACCGTATAGACAACAGGCTCAGCAAAATTGTTGACCGTTACCGTTGAGACCTGCTCGACTCCGTTTACATAGGCTTTTGCGAGGTTTGACTGCAGTACAAAAGTTGCAGGAAAGTTAAAATCGGTAATTATATCCGGCACGCTGAATGTGATCTCATTGCTGGAGGAGATCAGACCATCCACACCGTTTATATTGAACAGGGTAATTGCGTTTCTTTCATCAACAACATTAATTTCAACGCTTTTTGTTTTTCTGGAGACTTCTTTTCCGAAATCACCGGCACTTGTCGACACCAGGGTTAGAGTGTAAACTCCGGCAGCACTGTACTGCAACGATACCGAATCGGCCTTGTTAAAATCGGTTCCTTTTGCACCGGGCTCACCCCAGATACGGCCTGGGGTTCCGTCAAATAGAGTGAGGAATTCCCCCGAGCCGGTAGGGATAACGTAAAATGCACTTCCGGCGAGAGCGTCAGTTTTCCCATCCCTCTGAAACGAGAGAATGAAATCAGGGTCTGGATTTATCATTTCCTCTTTTGCGCAGGAGGCAGTGATAAGCAGCGTGAGTACTATTGCAATGGATTTATAAATGAGTCTCATATTTTTCCGTTTAAAGAGTTATTCGAATGATTTACCAGCCTGGATTTTGTTTCAGGGTACCTTTATTCGCATCGATTTCGGTTTGGGGTATTGGGAAATACATATTTTTGTTGATATCGAATTTGTTTCTGAATAAAGTGCTCAGATTGATTGGGAAATTTGGATCGTAGGTCCAGCGAATAATATCGTTGTAATGATGACCTTCGGTTGCCAGTTCCACGGTGCGTTCATGAATGATAGCAGTTGGAGTCAGGGCAGCAATTTCAGGCATGTCAACGCGAGCCCGAACTTCGTTCAATGCTGCTAATCCCAGACCACTGGCATCGTTATCGTACTGGTAACAAGCTTCAGCATACATGAGTAGAACATCTGAATAGCGAATTAACCGCACATTAAAGGGAGCTGAGTTAGGAGCAGATTTAATAGTAAATTGTGGGTAGCCATATTTCTTCAACCCGATGGCAACGCTTGGTACAGGACCTGCATAAAGGTTATTTTTCGATACAACAGATTTCGAGTTGAGCGCGCTCTGAAATCCGGTTTTATATCCGGATTCTTCTCTCCAGTCGAGAGTGTCACCCTCCAAATAGCAAGTGGCATAAGCCCTGGGATCCCTGTCGTAACCTCCGGGATGCCCGCTTACGGTTTCAAATTCATACCATAGAGTAGGGTCAATTTCGTGGTTCCTATACGAGGAAAGACTGGGTGAAAAATAGAGGTAATTGAGGTTTCCTCCCCATTGCCAAGCTGGAAGCCAACCACCTGCCGCGCGGTTATCGTCATTGTATTGGATCTCCCATACCGATTCAATATTGTTTTCAGAATCGTACAATGTATTGCCAACAGGAACGTCGAGGTACGAAAAGTTGGAGAGAAAAGCTGCTTCATAATGTGCTTTTGTTTTTGCAGCTGGTTGCATCAACTCATATACATTACTATCGATTACCCGTTTCAAGGCCAATTTTGCTTTGTTTAGGTTTTCCTTTGCTTCCGTGCTGTTGCCGTTGCCAAAACGCAGGTAGTAATGATAGTGCTTATATAAAAGAGCCTTTCCCAGTGCCGCGTTGGCGGCTCCTCTTGTCATCCGGCCCAATTCGGCAGAAGGCCAGCTGTCAGGAAGATTTTCTGAAGCAAATGTCAGATCCACTTCCAGTTTATCCCAAAATTGTTCCGGATTTCCATTCACCAGACCAGCCAAGGGATTCGTTGGAACGTTCGTTTCATCATAATAGATGGGCTTATTGTACCAGGTTACCAGGTAGAAATAGTACATCCCACGGAGTGCCTTTAATTGTCCTTCATACTCATTGTATTTGGCGGGCTCTACAACACCCTTTAGCCTTTCGATATTGGCAAGGATATCCGAAGTCCTGAATAATCCCCTGTACAGTTCGTCCCAGAAAGTGCTAAAGTCGTTAATGTTTATAATCATCTGGTCTAGCCCCCCTTTTGGGTTTTCAAACCAGATGTATGGGTCCAGGGTATTGATTTTCAGGAAATACTGGTTTCCCCACATACCTCCATGAGCCAATGGCGTATAAGCGGTATTTACAGCAAGGAGAAGATCGTTCTCGGTTTTGAAAAATGAGCCCACATCCAGACTGTTCTTGTTTTCTGTTTCCAAAAATTCGTCAGAACAAGCAGAGAAGACCAAGATTGAGATAATTATATAGAGAATCTTTTTCATTGTGATAAATTCTTTTCGGGTTTGTAATTAAAATCCAATTTGCAAGCCACCAACATAAGAGCGGGGTATAGAATAGTTGCCATTGTCAGTTCCGGAGTTCAAAGGGTCAGATGACATAAAGGATTCAGGGTCTCTTCCCTGGTAGGAAGTGAAGCAAAACAGGTTGGAGGCATTGGCGAAAACCCGGATACTAGCTACTCCTAATCTTTTTGCTTTGCTCTGGGGGAGGTTATATCCCAGCTGAACGTCTTTAATTCTCAGAAATGAGCCGTCTTCGATCCAGAACGACGAAAGCTGATCGTTAACGTTTCGGTTGGAGGGATCCAAACGAACATGGGTTGTGGAAGGATTATCGACTGACCAGTAATTTTGGGCGAAATCGTTGAGCTTGTTATGATCCATATCCTGGCTGTTCATGCTGGATAAACGGGCTCTCTGACTGTTGAAAATGTCAAAATCATTTACACCGAAGAGAAAAACGTTAAAGTCCAGGTTTTTATAGGAACAATCAAACCCAACCGTATAGGTGAAACTTGGTATTGTTTTTCCGATGATGGTTTTATCCAGTGCTGTAACATCACCGTCCCCATTCAGGTCGTTAAATCGGATATCGCCCGGTTGCGGAGTGTTTCCCAAGTGTGTTGCATGCAGGTAACCGGTATACAATCCATTAACATCTTTTTGCCAGTTTCCTTCGGCATCTTTGACGTAATTCGATTCGTCGAGCTGTATAATCCCTTCGGAAGCGTAACCGTAGAGAGCTCCGATGGAATGGCCCTCGATCGTCCGATTGTTTCCGCTTGTAATATCGGTCACCGGCAGGTACATAACCTCGTTTTTGATGGTTGTGAAGTTTGAGGTTATTCCATAACTGAAATCACCGAGATTGTCTCTCCACTCTATGGAAAACTCAATGCCGCGGTTTTGAATGTTTCCAGTGTTAAACCAAGGGTTTCCATCCTGGCGTCCAAAAGCTGATGAAATGGGAATTGCAACCAAGAGGTCTTTGTTGTTTTTCACATAATATTCAAGACTGGATTGGAGCTTGTTTTTGAAAAGGCTTGCGTCTACTCCGATGTTAAGCATTTCCGCTGATTCCCAATGGATTTCCTTTGAGGCAAAGCCATAGAAAACATATTGTGCCCTGGCGATATGTTGGTCATCCCCAAAAACAGGAGAAAAAGAAGTGTTCTCAGAGATTTTGTCCAGATATTGAAATCCTCCTCCAATATCGGAGTTACCCGTTTGCCCCCATCCCAAGCGAATTTTGAGGGCATCAATCTGCTCCACGTTTTTCAGGAATACTTCACTGAGCTTCCAGGCGACCGAAGCGGAAGCGAAATTTCCTCTTCTGAATGCCGGAGCAAATACCGAAACACCATCGGAGCGGTAGGAGGCGGTCAAAAAGTATGTGCCTTTGTAGTCGTACATTACCCTTCCCAGATAGGATAACATTCGGGAATCGGACTCGTAGCCTCGCAGCCTTGTTGAAGCGGTTCCGCCGTTAGCCAGAGTATTCAGCTGTTCAAAATCGAAACCGTTTTCCGCACCTGTAATGGAGTGATTCTGTCCCGACCGCAAAAGATAGACCGCCGTGGCTTGAACATTGTGGACATCGTTGAATCTCTTTTTAAAGCTCAATTGATTTTCGAGGTTCAGGGTCATCCCGTCGCTAAAATCTTCACTTAAGGCAGCCTGACCCGGAGATCGGTTCCCTTCGAAAAGGGGGAGCCAGTTTTTTCTCCTGCTATTATACAATTCAGCTGCGGGAGTCACTTTAAAGGAAAGCCAATCGGTAAAATCCACTTGCAGGTAAACGCTTGCAAGTGTTCCTAAACCGAAATTCCGGTTAGACCCGAGAGAAGGTGCGGCTAAAAGGTTAGGCTTGTCGTTGCCGAGAGTATTCGAATAGACCGGCCCGCTATATCCTTCCGGCAATCGACCTTGCTGCAAATTTCCATCAGCATCTTCCCAATAATTGGCCTGATAGTTTTCATATCCGCCAATATAATAAGGATTGTAAATTTTCATTAATGGGGATGTGTTCAACTCCCAGATAGAGGTCTGAACGGTTATGGGATCTTCACCGATACTATAGTTCATACTGAAACTCTCACCGATTTTTATAAAGTCATTGACTTTGAAGTCCGAATTTGCGCGAAGGTTATAGCGCTCTGCATTTGTTTTGATAACGGTTCCGGCATCGTTTACATAGCCCAGTGAGACAGAGTAGTTGCTGTTATCCCCACCACCTGAAATGGACAGGTTATAGTTCTGGGTAAGGCCGTTGTGGAACATTTCGTTTTGCCAATCGGTACCCTCGCGCCAGCCTGCACCATAATATTTTTCACGGAATGCCTGTTCGTATTCGGGTTTTGCTCCATACAAGGCGGAGTAGAAAGCTGAGTACTCATCAGCATTCATTACATCATACCTTTCGGGGGCTAAACTAAGACCTACGTATGTGTTGAGGTTAACCACCGGGGCACCTGATTTACCCCTTTTGGTGGTAACTATAATTACTCCATTTGATCCGTTTGCGCCATAGATCGCTGAGGCAGAAGCATCTTTCAAAACCTGCATGCTCTCAATATCCTGAGGTTGTATATTATTTATATTCCCAACCTGAACTCCGTCTACAATAAAGATTGGATCCGACCCATTGTTTATTGAACCTACGCCGCGAACACGGATGGTAGGCCCTGCGCCCGGTTTTCCGCTCTGGGAAACCAGAACTCCGGGTGCTTTACCCTGGAGAGCCTGAGCCGCGCTGACAGCGGGGTTTTTTGTAAGTTCTTTGGTGGATACAACAGATACCGATCCTGTTAAATCCGATTTTTTTACGGTGCCGTAACCAATTACAACCACTTCATCCAGTGTCTGGAGGTCTTCAATAAGAGATATATCCAATATGGTTCTGCCATTCACGGGAACCTGCTGACTGGTATATCCGATAAATGAAAAATCCAATATTGCCGAAGGGTCGGTAAGGCTAATTGAATAATTCCCTTCCAGATTCGTGATGGTTCCCTGTGAGGTGCCGTCAATAACAACATTTACTCCGGGAATTGCCTGGTTGGTTTTGGAATCTGTTACAGTTCCCGTAACTACCGTTTGAGCAAATGAGCTGGTCAGGAAAAGGTTAAGGGTAAGTAAGAGGATTGAGACGCCTCCGGTTTTTAGAATTCCGGCCGGGATGTTGAAAGGGTTAAATGAAAAACGCAACCGGTTTAGTGTAAATTTTTTCATACAATCAGTTAGTTTTTTGAGATCTTACTAGTTAAAGCAGAATGTTAAAACAATAGGGGATGTTCAGCTTTGAAAAAACAATTTCCGTTTCCGGATTTTCGATTTCTAATTATTAAACTGGACTCCGATTTTAAATTCTATTTCAGTTTCAAAACTATTACAATTAATAAGCTGGGGGGTTCAATAGAAAATCAAAAAGGTTTGCTATTTTGTTATTTATGGAATGCTTTTTTCTGATCGGAATTCCATTGAAACCTAATAAAACCCTGGCTTGCATGAAGCAAACCAGGGTTTTGGAAATTGAGGGAATCTTTAGATTATTGTTTTATAATTTTAGAAATATGACTCGATTCATTGCTGAAGTTAAGTTTAACAAAATAGATACCTTTCTTCAGATCTCTGATATCGATTTCATTCACAATCTGGTTGGAAACTATAACTTCAGTGCCGGTTATATTATAAATGCTGCATGAAATTACAGGTTTTGAAGAGCTTATTTTCACAAAATCCGAACATGGATTGGGATAGATTTCGAACTCCGCTTTGTTATGTGCTACAGATGTTGCAACAGTAAAGCGAATGGTATAGGTGGTTTTAGCAAGTCCGTTAGGCGCAGTTACCACAATTGTTGCTTCGCCGGGCAATGTTGCAGGAGAAGTTACAATAGTCGTTGCATTGGTTTCGGTGGTTTTTGAGGTAATCACTGGTACAGTGGTAGTACCAGAAGGCAATACAACATCATAGCTGAGTATTGCCAAACCAAATCCTTCTATCAGACTTCCGTTCAGTTTAATTTCCTGAAGTGATGATACATCTGATAAAGCAACAGTAAAATTGACGGTGTAGGTGGTTTTTGCAATACCATCCTGTGCTGTAACAACAATGCTGGCAGATCCTGGCAATGCAGCGGGCGGTGTTACTACTGCAGTGGCATTAGCTTCAGTCGTTAGAACGGTAATTGCAGATGCCGAAGTTGTGCCTACAGGTAAAATAACATCATAGTTAAGCGTTGCTGCGTTGAAACCAGCGATGAGGTTGCCGTCAAGTTTTAGTTCCTGAAGTGATGAAACAGTTGACGGAGCAAGTGTGAAGTTGATCGTGTAAGTGGTTTTTGACACCCCATTTTGAGCTGTAACTAAAATTGTTGCCTTCCCAGGTAATGATGATGGTGATGAAAGTGCAGTTTTTGCATTAATGTCTGAAGTAGTTGATGTAATTGCAGGTGCAGTTGTTGTTCCGTTAGGTAATACAACATCATAGCTGAGGGTTGTGGCATTAAAACCATCCAGCAGTAAACCGTCTAATTTTATTTCCTGAAGCGACGAAACCTCCGACAAGTTAATAACTGTTCCGGCTTTTATATAATCAATTGTTATTGTTCCATTAAAAGTTACACCCGGATTAAAGTTGAACAACAGCTGTCTGATAGAGGTTGAGTCTATTGCCCCTGTAGTTGGTTTGGAGAAATATCCTGAAAGGTCGAAGGTCAGAACAGTGTCACGGTTGGCTTTTATGTTCTGAGAAATATTTATGTTATAATTTCCAAGAACGTCCCATGGGAAGATCCTGACAGCACAATCAGCTGTGGATTTTATCTTCAATTCCACAAGTTTCGTAACACTGAGATCAAGAATTCTTTCGGAAAAGAAGTCGAATTCGAGGCCATCAAAGTTTCCTTTATTAGCAATTGAAATAACCATTTCTCCATTGGTCTGGGTAATGACATGAGAGGCTTTTCTTGCTGGAAATCCCCACTGCGCCTGGTTTATCGGATCTGTAAAATCAATATCGAGTCCGGTTACTGTTTCTCCTACAGTGGAATTCAAAGTAAGTGTTCCGTATTGACTTGTTGATGTTTCGGGATTTACGGAATAGCTTCCCCAGGTTTGGCTGTTAACCAAATTGCCTGCATCCACATCGTTGACCCTAACATCACATTTTATTGAAGCAGCTGTCAAAGGATCGATTCCAAGCAAGCTCCATGGAATAGCTATTTCATAGTTTTCACGATTGGCATCATTCATAAAGGCAATTGCCCAATGAATACCGTTCGATTCGAACATCACAGTGTCTTTAGCAACTTTATAAGCGAAGCTCAATTTTTTATCAGTCCCAGCCTCAAAAGCACCGCCGTTGGCATTGGTGTCGAAAAAGAGCTCAACCGAATCCTTGCCTGAGGAAACGCCTGCATCATCGCGGATTCTTATGCCAGCATAGAGGCTGTCTTTGTCGTACATAAACAGAACTTTTTCAATTTTGAAAGAGTTGGCGGTGGAATACCCTGCCCCGGTAATTACGTTTGGAAGATTGTTCGCTGAAGCCAGGTTATTGTATTCGACCTGAAACCAGCGGTTTTCAGATGAAGCTCCGATTACCGGCTTTTTTACTGCCAGGTCTGCTTTTCCAATCTGGGGAGTTGGTTTTACAAAAAGATCCGAACCCACAACGATTTCATCAATCGAAACAATGCCTGTATAAGGTATTCCGGGATTGATATTAAACAGTAGCTGCCTGATTTTTGTCGAGTCGATGGGTCCGTCATTCGGTTTTGTAAAAAGATTTTTAAAGCTGAAGAAAATTGTTGTGTCCGCACCTGCTTTAATGTTGCATGTCGGGGCAAAAGCTGCTGGGATGTTGTAATTTCCCATAACGTCCCATGGATAAAGTCTGATACTGCAATCTGCGGTTGCTGACAATCTGACTTTGACATATGGGTTTGCTGACAGATTCAAAATACGCGACTTCAGGAAGTCGTATTCAAGCCCATCAAAATTTCCTTTGGCTGAAATATTGATTTTCATTTTGCCATCCTCGATCGTCAGATGATGCGATGCTTTACGTGTTGGAAATCCCCATTCTGAATCGATAATAGCACCTGTTGCATCAAGGGTATCTGAAAAATTAAGTGTGAAACCTGTTACACTCGGGCCTTCGTCTTTTCTAAGTTCAATAATCCCGTATTCATCTGTAAATGCTGCAGGATCTTTGGTTGTGCTTCCGTAGGTTTGCACATTCACAGGTGCTGCGCCAATTACATCAACATCAGAAACTCGGATATCGAACTTTATCTGACTGAGGGCAGAAGGAATAATTCCAAGGCCTGTCCAGGGGATAGCTATTTTGTAGTTCTCTTTCGAACCACTTAGATAATAATATCTTCCATTGTAGGGAAGCAAATAGTTGGCATTGGCAGCAGCAGTAAAGCTAAGCTTAAATCTTTTGTCAACAGATGACTCAAAAGCTCCGCCATTGGCATTGGTGTCAAAGAAAAGTTCAACAGAATCTTCATTTGCGGTAATTCCGGCATCATCTCTAATAACAAGGCCAATGTAAAGGGAATCCATATCCCACATTGTTACTGCACGTTCAACCTTGAAATTGTTGTTGCCGGTTGGCGAACCGGTAATGATTCCGGGCAGAACACTGCCATTTGAAAGGTTATTATAGGATGTCTGAAACCACCGGTTCTCGGTTGGCCCAGAGGAAGGTTTTTTAATTGCGTAGTCAGAAAGTGTTTTTACCTGACCAATTGCAGTTGTGAGCAAACCTGAAAAAAGCAAAATTAGTGAAAGTTTGAGTAGATTTTTTTTCATAGCATTTGAGTTTAGATATATTGTCAAATGTAAATTTCAAAAGCCAAAACTCCTTTTAAAAACAAGGTGATAAAGTACAATCCGATGCGTTTGAACAATATTGTTATTGTAAAGAATCGCTCTTAAGGTTCATTATTCTCAGGGGAGAGGATTTTTTGAATTTTGCTTGCGGAATGCAGCAGGTGTTGAGCCGTTGTACTTCTTAAAGGCCGCATAAAAGGTTGCTTTTGAGTTGAATCCGCATTTATGAGCGATGCCTTCGAGCGACAAGTGTTCGTACATGCCCGACAGGATCATTTCTTTGCTCTCATTGATGCGATATTGATTGATTAGGTCAAAATAATTGCCACTGCTGCCTTGATTTATGGCCTGGGACAATACATGTCGCTTAATTTCCAACTCTGCTGCAAGGTTGTCCAAGCTTATTTCCGGTTTCAGGTATTGCTTGGTGGTGGATAAATAGAGGTCGATTTTCCTAAGTATCTCCGAACATTCATCCTCCAATAGTTGGTTTTTTGACTGGGATTTATCAAAATGCTTCAAGGAATTATATAGGACGGCTGTAATCTTTTTTCGGTTTGCCTCATTTTTCAGAAACAAAAACAACAGGATAAATGCCAGCATTATAGTAAACAGAATACTTATTGTTATTGCTTGGTTTTCAGCTCTTATAACAACAGGTATACTTGTAATTAACGGATTTTTAATCCCGTCTGAACTTTCGGCCATAATCAGTAGCGTAAATTCCCCGGGCATCAGGTTCGAGAATCTGAAGACTCCATTCCTTGTAACGGTCCAACTTGTATCTTGTCCCTCTAGTTTATAATGCAAGAGGTTTTGCGAGGGATTCTGGTAATGAAAAGTTCTTGAAAAAATTATAAGGGTATCGGGTACACGCTTTAACTTGAGGCTGGTAATTTTGAGGTTTTTGTATTCTGCATTCAGATGCCTGTTTTTAGATTGGCGCTTTGTTTTAAAAACAGGAATAACTTTACTGATAAACGGGCTGGAAGGAAGGGCCGGATTTATTTCTATTTCATGGGGATTAAAGGCAATAATACCATCCGTTCCCCCAAAATAAATAGTTCCCCAAACGTCTTTTGTAAAAGCATTGAAGTAAAATTCATCGAAGGGAAGGCCGTCTTCGATGGTGTAATTTCTCTTTATTTCCATCTTCACGGGATCGAATAGAGCGATGCCTCTTGTTGTGGAAAGCCATAGCAATCCTTTGGAATCAGGAACAATACCCCAAACAGTATTACTTATCAGACCCGATTGGGTAGTGAAGGAAATGATTTTGCCGGTTTTCGGATCGAGCTTAATCAATCCTTTGCCTTCCGTTCCCGCATAAATCATACCTGATTCCGGCTCAACATAAAGACATTTTATCGAATGGTTTTCTTTTCCTGGGAAATTATTTTCCGTATAGTTTTTAAATTTTCTTTCCTCAACATTGAAAATAGAAATCCCATTCCATGTGCCCAAAACAATTCCGCCATCGTTATCTTCTGCAATAGCCCAAACATGATTATTGCAAAGTGAATTCCCCGAATCGTCTTTCTTGAAAATTTCTATTCTGCCGGTTAGGGGGTCATAAAAATTCAGACCGTAATTTGTGCCGAACCAGAACTTCCCTTGCGTATCCTCGAGCATTGACCAAACGATCCATTCCGACAATCCGCTGCTATCCGGCAAGGGTATAATCCAATGATTAATCTTATCATCCATGTCAAGAAAGTTAACTCCAAGCCCTCCGGAGACTATTGATCCATCGGAAGAAAGAAGGGAGGTAACGATGATATTCGTAATGCCTTCCGGTTTCTCTCCTGAGAGCGGGATGTGAATTATTCTTTTATCGGATACGTTGATTTTTTCAAGACCGCGGGTGCGCAAGCCACAATAAATCCATTCGTCTTTAATTAAAATCGAATAGGCTTCATCCGATTTCTCTCCGTTTTTGCTGACTGGGAAAAGCTTGTAATTGAATCCCGGGCTGTTGAGTTTCCATAATCCCTTGCTGCTGTATCCCCATATTACTGATGAATTATCAATAAATAGTTTACTGCTCTTATTGCTGCTTTTAACAAATATATGTTTTACAGATTCATTCCCTTTATCAAGAGCAAATCGGAAAAGCCTCAAGGAATCATCATCCTGTATTATGATATCCTTATTCCTGATTTTGAAACCTGTAATAGCTCCGCTGGTAAGTGGCTCATTATTTAACGTCTGAAGTTCTGCCAGATTTTTAAGCCCAAGTTTTTTAATAATACCGTTGTTAAGGACGTAAACAGCTGAGTCTGTAATAAAAATATTTGGTCGCCCGTTACCAGTGCTAACCCTTTCTATTTCAAGGGATGTGTAATTTGCATCTTTTGGGATTTTATAACGTTCAAGAAAACCATTCGAAGTTGTGAAATAGGCAAAATCATTGTTAAGTTCCATTGACCGATACCGGTCGTTGCCATTATCGACGGTCTTGTTCTCATAAATTATTTTTATTGGCTTGGTGTTTAAATCCGCTACAATCACTCCCTCTTCAAAAAAAAACCAGAAGAAACCGTTTTTGTCTTTTTGCAATCCACTAAAATTTAAATTTTGGTTTTCTTCGCCGAAGTTGATTTTTGATCGGATGGAAGGGTTCTGAAGGTTTACATACAGGATATCATTTTCAACC
>JFJP01027349.1_pt1 | contig 13825 bp, 10 predicted proteins | sample 431651 | NCBI WGS metagenome assembly JFJP01 (sample SAMN02602958, study PRJNA72255) | Microbial mat metagenome, whole genome shotgun sequencing project. | biome: fresh water; feature: sink hole; material: water; isolation source: purple microbial (photo- and chemosynthetic) mats found in... | reverse complement strand
CAGCCAGGTTTTATGCAGCCTCAGCCAGGGTTTCAGCAAGGGAACTCACAAGCTTATCAGAGTCAAGTGCCTTTCCAGCAAAACCTCAATGAAAGCCAGCTTTTACAAACACATTTTGTTAATTCTAATGGAGAATTGAAAAATCCTTCAGGTTTATTCTTTTTTTCATTTTTCTTCATTTTTCTTCATTTTTCTTCATTTTTTGAGTTTTTTATTAATTTTTTCTTTTATTTAGAGATAAACATGGCGATTTCCCCTGCGATTATTAAAGAAATTTCAAGTTTTATCCAAGGTTCGAAAGCGGTGCTTCTTCGAGAATTTAACCAGCTGGATCGTGAGATGACTGGGTTTCTTCCAGCCTGGGACGTGAAGAAGGTCTTTCACAACAACGGCTACTCAACAATTCGAGTAGACGATCTCGAACAATTCGCAAACTATTTCGGAGTTTATTCAAATAAACATATCAATTATCCCAAGTAAAATATCGTAAAAAATCAAAAACATTTCACTAAATTTTCTCTAGATTATTAGAAATCTGCGATAATCTCGCCTCAATCAAGGAAAAAGGCAATACTGAATACCAATCAAGTCACGAGATGGAGATCCTTCATCGTCTACGTGAAGAAATCCTTCGTCAGAACCTAAATCTCCCACAAATTCTGCAGAAATTTGACCGTGGGAACCAATTGATATACATCAGGGATTTTACGGAAGAGCTTAAAACTCGCAATATTCCTTTAAAAAGGGATGATTTATCCTTTCTTCTCGCTAAAGTGAAAGCTAATAGCCTAAATCAGATTAATTATATCGAAATGTCGAATTTTATCATGAATTCCTCAAATATTCAAAATAGTTCTTCACAATTTCCTCAGAATTATCCCCAAAACCCACAAAATCCTTCAAATTATCCACAAAATTCCGCATTTCCTCAGCAAAACTCCCAAAATCCTTTAAATTATCCCCAAAATTCCCAATTTCCTCAGCAAAACCCTAATTATCCCCCAACTCCTTCCAATTATCCCCCAAACCTTTCCAATTATCCCCAAAACCCTTCAAATTATCCCCAAAACCCTTCAAATTATCCCCAAAACCCCCAAAATCTCTTCGAAACGATCAAAGAGAAATTTAAGTCCCTTTACCAATCCCAAGGTATAAGCCTTAAAACCCTTTTCCGCCAAATAGACCTCGACAGTGATAACTACCTTTCCTACAAGGAATTTTCTGATTCCCTTTCTCGTAAGTTGAATTTCCCTCCTTTATCACAAAATGAGACCGAAGCCGTTTTTCAGTGTTTCGATGAAGATCGAGACTATAAGATCAGTTATTTCGAATTTTCTAAGCATATTCTTAATTTAGAGGCTTTCGACCATAAGAAATTGTTACAAAAGCTTAAAAAACAGCTGAATTCTGAAGAAAAAGATCCTTTAAAACTGTTTAAATCGATTGATGAGGACAAAAACGGCGATATTTCGTTTATCGAATTCGGGGAATTTCTGAAGAAATTAAAGATAAATTTCACAAAAAGTGAGATGGAAGATATCTTCAGATTTTTCGATAAAGACGATAAGGAGAAAATATCGTATGAGCATTTTGTTGAGGTTTTGAATGAAGATCATTTGAATTTATCACCATTAAGAGAAAAAGTCCAACAGATTCTAAAGGAAAAAGGCTTAAATTTAAAGGCTTTTTTCAGGAGTTTAAATACAAAAGGAGAGGATGATTTCCTAAATAAAAAGGAATTCGGGGATTTTATTAGGAAAATTGGCTTTAAATACGATACCGAACAGGAAGAGGAGGTTTTTGAGACTTTTGATCAGGATAAGGACTATTTGATCTCTTTTGAGGAATTTAGCAATGTAATTACTGAGAAAAAACAAATAGATTTATCGGCTTTGATGAAAAGGCTAAGAAGGTGGGTTTTCGCAGAAAATATTGATCTTTTTGCGGAGTTTGAGTTTTGTGATAAAAGAAACGAGGGTTTTCTCAATTTTCCTGATTTTACAAGAATTTTAAAGAAAAATACCGAATTTTCACCAGTTGAAATCGAAGCTCTTTTTACCGGTTTTTCTGAAGGAAAACGGCTTGATTATAAGGCTTTTTGGGAGTTTCTCTTGCAGAATAACGTTGATTTGGCGATAATTCGTGAAAAATTCGAGGAATTACGCAAGAAATGGGGTGTAGATTATGAAGGGATTTTCCAGCAATTTGATCAGAATAAAGGGTTTTTAAATTGGTTGGATTTCGATCAAATGGTCTCTGCTTTACAAATGAGGATCCCAATAGAGGAATTACAAGAGATTTTCAATGCTTTTGACATAAATAAAGATGGGAAATTACAAAAAGGGGAGTTTATTGAGGTTTTACTAGGGAAAAAAGAGAAGAATTTAAGGATGAAATTCGTTAAGGAAGCAGAAGTCTGGAAAAGAAGGGAAGGGGAGTATAATAAACAGTTCGTTTTTAAAGAGAAAGAAGGTTTCAAACGCAAAAGACCAGAGAATTTGAATGATAATGGAGGGAGATTGAGCTTTGGCAAAGAAAAAGAAAGCAGTTTTAGGAAAAATTCTGATAGTTTCTACGATAAAAAAGAACGAGATTCAGGAAATTTCTATGATAAAAAAGAGCGAGATTCAGGGAATTTCTATGATAAAAAAGAGCGAGATTCAGGGAATTTCTATGATAAAAGAAAAGGAGAAAATTCAGATAATTTCTATGATAAACAAGAAAATTCAGCTAATTTCAATGAAAAAAAACAACGAGAAAATTCGAATTTCGTTGATAAAACCCCTGAGAAAACTGCTTCAGAACTGGTCGATTTTCTTTATAAAGGTGCTTATTCTCGTCGAATTGACCTTTTCTCGTTATTTACAGAGTTCGATTCCCAGCAAACCTGCATTTTATCATCAAAACGTGATCTTTCCACGATATTTCAACAGTTGAATATAGCCATTTCCCCTTCACAAATCGAGGTTCTTTTCGAGTATTATTCTCCAGATGATGGAAAAACGATGAATTTCGTGAGATTATTGATGGATTGTGAAGATCCTAGCTCTATATTGATGAAAATGATCAAATATGTGATGAAAGTCCAAAGGGTTTCACTGACTGATGTCTTTAGAAACGTTGATCAAGATGGAGATAATCAATGGAATTTAAAGGAGTTTTCATCAATAAATTCACTTTTAAACGTAGGAATGGAGAAAAATGAAATATCCAGAATTTTCGACCAGTGGAATTTCAGTAAAAATGGCTATATTTCCTTAAAGGAATTAGAGAGGATTTTCAGTGAATTTAATGATAAAAACGAAGGTTTTTCTGAAGAAAAAAACGGGGGATTTTCGCGAGAAAAAAACTCGCATTTTTCTGCTCAAAAAAACGCAGGTTTTCAACAAGAAAAAAACTCGAATTTTTATGAGGAAAACGCTAAAAACACCAGATTTTATCAGCAGAAATTCATGAAATTAAAGAATTATTTACGATATATTCTTGAGAATATGAGGGAAAAAGCTGTGAAAAGTTTCAGTCTTTTCTTCGAAACTACTGAAGAAATGATTCAAAGGTCTAAATTCCTTTCGATTTTGAAGAAAATAAGGGTAAATACTGAAAAATCTGAAGCAATTGAGCTTTGTTCGCTTTTATCATCAGAATCTAACGTAAACATGGTAAATTTGAAGGAATTTGAGTATGTTCTTCGTAATTTCGACGAGATTTTCAATGAAGAAGGAAATTCTTTCAATGAAAACTCCCAGTTTTCTCAGCAAAGACCTATGAATTCTGACATGAAGGCGATTATCACAGAATTGAAAGGAATTGTAGAAGAAGAAGGCTTTAATTTATTCAGTAAATTCGATAAAAACAGAACCGGATTTATCAGCGAAAAAGACCTATATTTGGCTTTAAATTCGATTCTCGATCCTTGTGAAGAAATGGATGCTTTTGTGAGATTTATGACGAAAAACGCAAAGGTTTCTTTAGAGGAATTGAAGAGAATCTTCGAAATTGAGGAAATACAAGGGGAAAACGATAAGATCAATCCGGTGAGTATGGGAGTAAAGACTCAGTATCAGAGCTCCAAAGTCTTGAATAATAGCGAGAGAAAAACTGTTGGAGAGGGGATTCGGGAGTTGCAAAGGGCTTTTATCGCTGTTTATCCAGGGTTTTTATTGGATTTTCTTTTAAATTTCTAATGAATTTTTCTAAAGGAGAATTTTTTAATCTATTTTTAATTGAATTTTCATTTGAATTTTCATTTGAATTTTCATTTGAATTTTCATTTGAATTTTCATTTGAATTTTCATTTGAATTTTCTTTATTTTTCCTTTATTTTCATTCATAGTAAAAAGCTGGAAGATCTCGTCGACTATTACTTCTCGAAAAACAATTCGGCCTCTCTTTCCTTGATAGACAAGCAACGTTTCCTAGACTCCTCGCTTTCCTTAAAGCCACACCTCACAGAGCGTTCCCTCCTGGACCTTTTCACTCTTATCGACATAAACAGCAGTGGGACAATATCCCAAAGCGAGTTTTTCCTTTTATTTGAAGAACCGGAGAAAATCGTGAAGAATAAGGCAAATATCAGACTTCCTGATGAATTATTGAGAGAAATTGAAGGATTATTCAGAGAAGTTGATAACGATAAGAGCAATTTCATCGATAAAAACGAATTATCACAGGCTTTGATGAAAGTCGGTATGAACCCCACCCTACAAGAATTAGATGACTATTTGGGGAAATTTGACAAGGATGGAGATGGGAAGATCAGTTTCGAGGAATTTAAGTATATTTTCCAGGATAAACTCAAAAATGATATGATGGTTATGGATGAATTGATCAGTAATCTGAGGAGGGAGTTCAAAAAAGCGGATATTTATCAAAATAGACTGCTTACAAAAGAACAATTGCAGTAATTTAAAAGAATTATTGAGATTTTTTTATTTTTATTTGATTTTATCGTGGTTTTTATAGTCAAGTGTTCATAAATATGGATATCGATCTGCAGCATGAAGAGTTCCAGGCACTGTTCTATGAGATTGACGTGGATCGCAGCAGCACAATCGACATCGATGAACTGATCTACTTCATGACGAAAAACCAAGACAACATCAGTCCTCTCGCATCCTCTGCCCTAATGAACGTAAAAAAATTAAAAACTCCTTTTCAAATTTCAAAATCTCAAAAAACTCATAAAAAATTATTAAATCTCCAAATTTCATAAAAAATTCATTAAATCTTCTAAAATTCTCAAAGATACGCCTTTCCAAAAAGCTTTCCCTTGCGGACTTCAAAGACGTTTTCAAGAACATGCCGACAAATTTCACTCTTTCCTTCCTTCGCCTCTCTAACAAAAAGCTCCGCAACCTCCCTTCGAGTCTCCTGAAGCCCAAACTCGATTCCTCTGGCCTCTTCTACGAGAATCTCGACCTCCTCCACAACACTCATTCCGAGGAAGAATCCTTTTTAAAGAAGCAAGAGCCGAAATTCGCTTATGAACTGAAGCTAATTATGGCCAGTGGAGTGCCTATCCCCTCTTCCCAAAACGTCCAGCGAGAATCTACGATACTTCACCGCGAGTTAAAGATCGCGTTTTTCGACCAAAACACCAATAAATTCATCAGTAATACCGTGAATATCACTGCTGAATGGACTGATAAATACGAAGATCGATGGAATTTCACCAGAAATATGCTTTTCGGCGAGAATTCGCTTTATTTGAAAATAACCGATTTCGATGAGAATAAACAAAAGAATATCTCAATTATCTTCGAATTCGTGATGTATTACCTAAAAGGCAATCAGTTATTAGAAATTTCCTGTGGATACGCCTCTTTAGACCTTATAAATATCAATGGAAAGTCTTTGGGAAAACAAAAGATCCCTTTAGAAGGAGGGGCTCCTTTTAAGAAGATTACTATAAGGAAAGATGATGTGAAGGCGAATAGGACTGGATGGAGGAAAGTCGTGAAGAAAATCACCAAAAATATATCGTCACAATTAGAGATCGAGATCATACAAATGGGAAAAAACTCGAAGGATATGGTAATAAGTGAGAAAATATGATAAAATATCTTATTTTTACTTTTAGAATGAAATCAAAAAAATGCCGCCAGTGATTATCGCAAATAAATTCGCTGGACCGATTTTTGGGGTTTTTAGGGAGTTTTTAGGTATTTTTATTTTAAGTTTACATAATATCGCCATTTTTTATGAAAATCACCATTTTTATAAATATTCCCATTTTAAAGCTCGTTTTTTAATGTATCTTAGCGAAGAAGGCATTGAGTTTCGGGAATTTAGATCTGAATTTACAGGAGGATTCAAAGGTAAAGACCTTCATGCGATGTGTTGATTGTCCTGATATTTATGAGAAATTATGCAAATTCTGGAATGAAGACATAATGTAAAAAATTCTCATTTTTTTCATTATTTTGATAAACTTGGGAATAAAGGCCAAAAGCACCTAATTCCTTACTGAAGACTGTGGAATTCTTTAATAAGACGATAGATCAGTTGTTCTTGGTTCTCGCGAAAAGTGAGTTCAAGTTCAATAGCTCTGATCCCACTGCTATGACGAAAGGATCGTCTTTGAATAAGATCAGAAGTGAGATTCTCAAGAGCAGTTTCGAAGAAATACTGATGATTTTAGGGCTAAAACCAGGGTTTTTCATTGAATCATTGATTTTTCCTTGAATTTTTCATTAGATTTTCTATTTGATTTTCTATTTGATTTTTCAATGATTTTTCCTTTGATTTTTCCTTTGATTTTTCCTTAATTTTTCATTTGATTTTTCCAAATTTCTTTTGATTTTATAGCCAAACAGTGAAAAAAACCATTGAAATTTCAACAGTGGAGCCAGTTTCTTTGAACGATTTGAATTCTGATAGTGATGAGGAGATTTTCCTTTCCCACTTAAAGAAAAAGGCAAAAAAACAGGCCAGTGCTTACGATAGTTACGATAGACCCAATACAACGAAATTCCAGCAGTTTGACTCAAATTACACAAATAGTCCTAATAGAACAGGAGGTAGAGGAGGCTTTACAGGAGCTTCCAAAGCTCGTCAGCTTGAGAATTATTAATATAAAAAAAACTTTAAAATCAAAAAAAAACCCAAAAATAATTATAAAATAATGCTCATTAAATTTCTCATAAAAAACTTTAAAAAACCAAAAAATCACGATATTTTTTATCGTTTATTTCTTCATTAAATTAGTCAGTTTTCGCCAAAGGCTCAGTATAAATCTGTAATAACTGTGTGGCAATTTCTTCTAAAATCACCATATCGCCATGTTGTGCGATATGCAGGATTTGTACTATAATTGGGTAAAGATCATTTCTATTAACAAGACTCCTTGGATTCGAGTGTCTTACGCATAAATTCAACAAAATATCCAATATTTCCTTCCTTATCAGTGCTGAAGGCTCTCTGCATTCATTTCTCATCGGTTTTTTCATAATATGGTTATTTTTGATGAATTTACTGTATTCCCCTTCCTCTTTTTCCACGTTTTTCTCGTTGTTTTCCATGGTTTCTATACCTAATCTCTCGACCAATTCCTGTAGGAATTCTCGAGATTTTCCCAATTTCTCTGCGATTTTCTCCGATAACAATATGAATTTTAAATAAATAGTGACAATCTGCTGAAAAACAACTTTATCAGCATTTCTGAAGATTTCGATCAATTTGCTCAAAATCAGACTTTCGTTCAGAATATTCTCCACTTTCTCATTATCGAACTCCAGCCATAAAGCCAAGGTGTCTAATAGGTTCGAAACATTTAATTTATCGTCTAAATTCTCGATAAAAATCCTCGGACCCCCACTTTCCCACAGTTTTTCCCTTGTGATATGTGAGGTCTGGACCATAAAACAAAGGATTTGTAAGCTGATTTTCGTTAAAAATGGCATTTTCGCAGATTTACAGATCTTTATCATCAGCGGAACCCCCTGATGCAAAGCCAGTTGCTCCTGTCTCGCACTATTGAGTTTTGTCATATAAAAGAGAATCTTCAATAGATCTAGAAGGGCTTCTTCATTGTTATTAGCGAGATATGGAGGGATTAGACTTAGGGAAATAGGGATCATTCCCATGTTTTCTAAGGTGTTTAGGGTAGTGGGCTCAAACGCGATAAATCTGAAGATTTTAATGATCTGGGCTTGGATTAAAGGCTTTTCGGGGAAAATATTGAGGAAAATACGAAGAAATTCAAGGATTTCGGTATCACAAAGGAGCAGCTTCATTTTTCTATCGTCACATTTAGCGAAATTTGTGATGATTTCTAAGGCTTTTATCAGGTATTTCATCATAATCGGGTCGTCTTCATCGGAGTTTATCTGATCGATTATCAGCAAAAGCCTTTGTAAAGTGTTGAATTTACTGAGAATTTTGCAGATATTCAGCACTGATAAAGTCTTCATCTCGAAGATTATCACAAGACAATCGATGCTTAAACAGATCAAATCCTTATTATCCTTATAATTCACGTCTAAAAACTCGTTTAAAGCCAAAAATCCTCCACTCGCGATCAGTATTTCTAATGAGTTCTTACTAGAATAGAACATTTGTCCAATGAAATATGCTGCTTCGACCCTTATATCCTTTGGATATTCACAATTGGAGAATTTCAGCATATAAGGCAAAATCCCGAATAAATACGAATGTTCTAGCAATTTCGAGTCCCCATCGATCATTTGATTTATTAGTTGTAAAGCAGCATGAAGGACCATCGTATTGAGATTTTCGAGGTAATTATCGATAATTTCGATGAAAATCGAAAGCCCGTATTGCTTCATTATATAGTATTTGCATTTCGGGTATTGCTTCATTAATTCCGTAAGGGAGATTATCAATTTCACAAGACTTTCGAAATCGAGAGTTTCATCGATATTCATGATAATCTCATTGATTTCCTTATAGAATTTGTTCTCTTTTTTGTTGTTCGAAGGCATGTTATTATCGAGAATTTCACGAGTGAATTGCTTCTTTAGCTTCATTTGGCGCAGGGAATCAGCGTTTTCATTACATTCGACCGATACGAAGGAACCTTCTTCGAAAATTGTGTTGAAATTAGAATATAAAGGTTTTTTTTCTGTGGAGTTTATCAATGAAGAATTAACACTATTTCCTTTGATATATCCATTAAATTCCTTCGGACTTTCCATATAGTTTATCGCAAAATTCTCGCTGTTTTTCTCATTATTTCCATTTTTATCATCGTTTTTATCACTATTTTTCTTGTTGTTAACATTTGCGATACTCAGTATCGCAGGTTTATCCTGATGCTGATTATCGATATGCATTCTTATCGTATTCGTGACTTCCTCAGGCAATTCATTATCAGGACTATTGATAATATCGTAATAAACCATTTGATTCTGTGATCTTATCCATCTATGTTTCAGTAAAACTACTGCCTCAGCCCTTAAACTTGGTTCTTTCTGGAAGCATTTCATGAGGAAATCCTTACATAATTCACTGATAGTCTCAGGAAAGGCAGGGTGCTCATCCTCAACGATTCTACACAAAGCTGAATACTGGTTCAAATTGTAATAAGGAGGGTTTCCGGTCAGTAATTCGATCACTGTACACCCTAAAGACCAAATATCGCAGGCAGGAGATATATGGTTTCGCATCTCGATTACCTCAGGAGCCATCCAGTAAGGGGTTCCTACAAAGGAATTCGACGACTTTTTCTCATCGGTTAATGACATTGCGACACCGAAATCGGCGAGTTTCACTGTCCCGTTTTTTGTGGTAAGAATATTAGCACCTTTTATATCACGATGGACCACCCCTTGCTTATGGAGGTAATCAAGGCCTTGAAGAACCTGCTGGACGTAAATTGCGACCAATGATTCCTGAAAAGGACCGAATTTCTTGTTTATTGAAGCCAGAGAGCCACTTTCCACGTATTCAAGGATTATGTTCAGGTGAGTCTCGTTTTGGATGTAATCGATGTATTTCACGATATTTGCATGTTTGAGACGCTTTAAGAGATTTATCTCAGATTGGATCGATTGGAGCTGCTCTTCTTTGATGTTCGTGAGAGAAACTTGCTTTATGGCGACGATTAGGCCTGTTTCGAGATTCATCCCACGGTAGACCCAGCCTATCGCACCTTTACCGATAAGCTCACCGACTTGGTAATTACCGATTTTTTTTGGAGGGTTTAGTTTGGCGTTGGAAAGAGACATTTTCGCAAGAGATTTTTTGAATTTAAAGGTTTTTTGGTTTTTTGAGAAAATTGAATATTTTGAGAAAATGGGAAAAAATTTGAATTTTTTTTTAATTTTTGGAAAAATTGGAATTTTGATAAAATATAATTTTTTTTCATATTTTAAAGAAAGAAAATCATTTTATCACAATTTCCGCCAAAAAATGTCCTTTACCAACGAAGAAAGCATCACAAAGCCTATAATCTATGGTAGTATGTCGTTTTGGCTGGGGAAAAAGGCCGATGAAAAGGCTTCTCACAAATGGGTGTGTTACGTTCGAGGCGTGAACAACGAAGATCTTTCTTATTTCATCAAAAAAGTTGTATTTACTCTTCATCCAAGCTTCAAAATCCCCGTTCGAAGTTTCTCATAATTTCCTTTAATTTCCAATAAAATTTAATTTTTTCCTTGTCAAAAAGCGGTCAGTAACCCTCCTTTTGAACTGCATGAGATGGGCTGGGGGGAGTTCGAAATCTCAATAAAGATCTTTTTCATTGAGGAATTCGAGAAACCAATCGAGATTCTTCATTTACTGAAGGTAAATACGATAAATTTCTTAGCGTTTTTATCATAGAAAAGCTGCATCCTTCACAACAAAGCACCTTACAATCAACGAAAAAACCTGTTGTTTCGGAGTTTTATGATGAAATAGTCTTTCTAAATCCTTCAGAAAAATTCACACAAATACTCAATACTCCACCGAAAATCAATAATAATAAAGGACTTGCAATGATTATAAAACTCGAAGACGAGAATTCGAAGGAAAATACTGATGAAAATGATAAGAATTTAATGGATTATTCACTGTTTTTCACCAAGTTTGATGAAGTGGTGCAACAGAACTATCTGAGCGATGCGTTGGCTTTTATACAATCAGAAGTCAATGGACTCAAGGAGAAGATAAAGGCACTTGATGAGAATATCATCGAGCTCAATAAGGAAACTATGGAAGAAATCGAAAGGAAATTTTAATTTTAACCTAGAAATTTAGAGTTTTTATGAGAAAAATTTTTGTTGATAAAATTTTTGCGAGATTTTTTAAAGGAGTTTGTTTTTGCGATAATTTTTAGCGAAATTTCATTTATTTCGGTATTAAACTTTTAAGTTTTTTTCTCCTCATCTGAATCATCAAGGCAAATGATTGCATTCTCCATATCCATCATCTTTAAATTCTCTGTGATTTTCGTGACATCTTGCAGGAAATCGGGAGTATTGATCACCTTCAGCAGAAACTCATCTCTATTCTTCAAATATTCATCCAAAACATACTCCGAACAGGCAATACAGCTTTTTTTGAAAAAAACCCATTATTTTCTCATTTTATTGAGTTTTATCGTACTTTTCAAAGGCTCTTCCATAAAGAGTTCTAGTTTCGAAATCTGAGATATTTCCTCTGATATGCTGTGGTAGGATCCCCAGCCCTGTGGAGCTCATATCCTTTGCTTCATCAGCACTGGGAGCCCCTTGCTTGAGAGGGTGATGCAGGAGAGAAACCAGCAGCTCACTTGCATAGGCACTTGCAATAAAAGAAGCTCCTTTATAGAAAAATTCAATGAGAAATTCAAAGAAAAATTTCAAGGAAAAATTCATCGAAATTTTTGATAAATTCAATGAGAAATTGAATAAATAAAGGGTATAAATTCCTTGAAAATATCATGAATATACCTGGTCGAGTGACAGTGCATTGCTGATCTAATGTTCTATCAATCAGCGAGTTATTCGGAGTGAGGATATCATTGCAGAAATAGCAAGATAATCGTTCTCCATTAATTTCTTAGAAAAACCAGTTAAATTTTTAAATTTTCCCTTAATAATATTATATAAATACGCTCATTATGCACTTTTGGCGATAAACCATGTCTTATAATCACATAACTATCGAACCCCAATGCCACAGATATGCAAATCTTATTGAATTTATTCGCAAGAACTGTTGGTAACCACCGAGACTCCCTTGTGTCAGTTAAAAGGAACAGAACATCATGTTCTTCTACTAATTTCTCTACTTTTTCAACATTTTCAATGATTTTTTTCGCCTTTCAAACAAAGAAAAAAATTGAAGAAAAATTAGTTTATTAGAGTAAATAATCAACTTGTTCTTCATTTGAAATGAAATGTCCAGGCATTGGAATCTCTAAATGTATTCCCTTCGCATTTATACTAGGAAAAATCCGTTTGAGACTTTCAGCAGCAGCTTCGGCCTTTTTAAAGAATAATTCATATTTTATAAAAATCAATAGAAATTCTACGATTTTTATAAAAAACAATAGAAATTCAATAGAAATTCTTCAATTTTTATAAAAAACAATAGAAATTCTTCAATTTTTATAAAAATGATAAAAACCTTTAATTTTCCTCCTTTGATAGAATCTTCGAAATTGAATAATGACTGTCGAACTGGGTTCGAATATGAAACCTTGCCATAATCCACAAAAGTGATGTTCTTCACACCCCAGCCGATCAAGTTTCGCGATAATTGACATCCGAGAGTGCCAGCGCCGAAACAGAGGATCTTGGTCTTTTGCAGGATATCGATATCGAGCTCGGGACAAAGACGCCATTTCATCAGCTTTATGTTCAGATTCACGGCGTTCTCAGCCAATGTCGCCTCGTCGATGAAACTCTTCAAATCAAGACTTTTTATCGGTGAAATTGAGGGGGATTCAAAGGAAATTAACGCAGTTTTACGCAGTTTCTTTGAATTTAAAGAAGAAATTATTGTAGTTTTTTTTTATCGCAATTTTTATGAAAATTTACTGGTAAAATCAGCTTCCAATAGAGCGAATTGTTGAATTCAATACATTTATTGGGGTTATAATAGAAGAAATCCTTGATGAGGATAAACTGCAAGACCTCGTTTCCTTGAAGAAACTTGGAAAGCTCAAAAAAAACAAGTTTCAAAAGCGCATTGGCCGCAGTCTGCTGATTAAAAGAATCGATGAAAATCAAGAAAAGGTCATTTTTCTTCGAATCATCCTTAAAAAGCTGAATAAATTGACCAAATTCGAGCATTTTAAAAGAAGAATCTTCAGAATTTCTCATCGAAAACAAAAGAAAATCCAGTTTTTCACGTTTTTCTTCATTCAGAAAATATCGCAAATTTTCCTCAAGTTTTCCACTCTATAAAGGGAAATTCGTTAAGAAATAATTGAAAAAGCCTACATTTTCGCCGAATTTCGCTTTAAAAGGCGCGAATTCAAGAGTTTTCACCTCTTCTTCGAGCTTTAATGAAGGAAATAGAAGGAAATAGTGAAAAATGTGGGATTTTAGATCAGCGAAAACCACTAAAATAAACAGTTTTTCAAACACCATTGTCTTGGTATTTCCTTCATAATTCTTCATTAGGCCATTTAACGCTTTTTTCGTATCAAAAGCCTTAAAATCCTCAAAAGTGTTCAAAATGATCAAATCGCCTGATAAAAGGATCTCAACAGGTCCTGAAAAACTCGTGTTTTTTTTCAGGCTTTCGAAGCTGAAAACATCGAAAAAAAGATGGGAATTTTGGGCTTTGTCTTTGAAATTATTCAGCTTGTATTTCGCGATAATCGGTCGAGCTGTGGTGTCTAGCTTGTATTCCTCGAGCTTTTTCTGATAAAAAGAGGTTTATCTACGCCTTT
>JFJP01039310.1_pt1 | contig 13827 bp, 8 predicted proteins | sample 431651 | NCBI WGS metagenome assembly JFJP01 (sample SAMN02602958, study PRJNA72255) | Microbial mat metagenome, whole genome shotgun sequencing project. | biome: fresh water; feature: sink hole; material: water; isolation source: purple microbial (photo- and chemosynthetic) mats found in... | reverse complement strand
GATAGAATTTTAATAATTTTTTACTTTAATAGAATAGTCTATATATTACTTAGATTTGAAAAATCTATATGATTATATTCACTAATAAACCAAAATCTTCATCAATATATTATTGAAAATAAAAATAATCAAACAACATCAACAAAATGTCAATATCAAATTGCTATTTCAAATCCTAAATGATGGTATTGAGAAAAATGATTATAATACATCCGAATAAAAGAGAATAATAAAAATAAAGACCCAATTAAAACATGAGTACCATGAAAACCTGTAGCAACAAAAAATATTGATCCAAAAATAGAATCATTAATACAAAAAGAAGCATCATTATATTCAAACCATTGTAAAAAAGTAAAATATACTCCTAAAACAATAGTAATAAAAAGACTTAATTTAGAAGATTTATAATTATTAATTAAAGCATGATGACTCCATGTTACTCTAATCCCTGAACTTAATAAAATACAAGTATTTAATAAAGGAATTTGAAACGGATTAAGTGGAAAAATATTAAAAGGTGGTCAATTTAAACCAATCTCACTTATTGGTGATAAACTTCTATGAAAAAAAGTTCAAAAAAACCCTCTAAAGAATAAAACTTCAGACAAAATAAAAAAAATTATTCCAATTTTTAAACCATGTTGAACAAAAATATTATGAAAACCTTGATAAGTAGACTCACGAGAAACATCTCGTCATCATAAATATAAAATTATTAACAAAAATAAAGTTCTAATTAATAAAGTATTAAAAAATTTAAACTTAAATCAAACTACTAAAGAAGAAGTTATTCTTAAAGTTCTTAAACCAGTTAATAAAGGTCAAGGTCTTATTTGTACTATATGAAAAGGATGAAATATTAGTAATAGGAAAATCCATAATTAGTGTATGAAACTAATAGCTTAATAGCTTATATTACTTTAAAAAGAATAAATATTCTTCGAATTAAAAGTTCGAAACTTTATTAATAAGCTAATTATTCATAATAAATTATTTTAAAAAATAAAATTTTACTCTTAATATTAATAAAAGAAAAAAGAAAGAGAAATTATAAATTAGTCAAAGAAAAGGTTTTAAATGAGGAATAAAAATAATAGATAAAAAAATTTATCAAGTACTAATTATAAATATTTGAAGCTTAAATTCAAAGCATTAATTTATGCTAAAATTAGAATATAAAAAATTTATATTAAATAATATTAATAATATAAATAAAATATAAAAACATATATTTTTTAATTCTCGAATTGAAGTTAATAAAAAAGAAAAATAAGAGTTTATTTTTCCATGAGATCTTATATTATATAAGTTTATTGAATAATAACAAGAAAAAAACACTAATAAAGTTAAAATAACTAATCATTGTATTCTTCAATTTATATAAGTAATAAATATTATTACTTCAGAAAATACTCTTAAAAATGGAGGTACTCTAAAATTTATTATTAATCTTAAACTTAAAAATAAAGTAATACTTGGGTATAAAATTAATAACCCCTGAATAAAAAACATATTACGAGTTTGAAAACGTTCATATATTATATTAGAAAAATTAAATAGAGCTCTAGATACTAATCCATGAGTAAACATTATAATAATACATCCTTTAATACTTAAGTTTAAAAAAATTATCAAACTTAAAAAAATTATTGTTATATGATTTACTGAAGAATAAGCAATTAAGGATTTTTGATCTATTTGAAACAAACAAACTATTACTCTTAATAATGAACCAATTATACCAAAAAAAATAAAACAATTTAAAATTGTTTTCTTTAAAAAAAATAAACTTAAAATACGAATTAAACCATAAGATCCTATTTTTAATAAAATTGCAGCTAAAATAATAGACCCTCTCACAGGAGCTTCAACATGTGCTTTAGGTAATCATAAATGCAAAAAATAAACAGGAAATTTTACTAAAAATATCAATATTATTAATAAACATAAAAAATTATTAAAAATAAAATTATTGTTATTAAAAATAAAATTATTGTTATTAAAAATAAAATTAATTAAAACAATAAAAAAAGGTAAACTAAAAAATATTGTATACATAATTAAATAAATTCTTGCTTGAATTCGTTCCACTTGGTAACCTCATCCTAAAATAATAATAATAATAGGAATTAAAGATAACTCAAAAAAAATAAAAAAAAATAAAATATTTTTTATTATAAAAAATAATAGTACTCTTATTATTAATAAAAAAATTCAAGAGAGATAATTTTTAAAATAAAAAATTAAAGTTTTCTTATAAGAAAATAAAACTAATAATCAAATAAATAAAACTAAAAAAATCAAAATAAAAGATAATTTTTCATTAAAAGAAATATAATAATTCAAAGTTTTTAGTTGTATAATATTTATTATTGTTAAAATAAATATAAAAAATAAAAGAAATAATTTATAAAAGAAATAATTTATAAAAGAAATAATTTATAAAACTTGCAATTTTATGTAATAATAATATACTAATTTCTCTTAAAATGTAATAATAGATCTTTCTTCATTAGTATGATCTGCTGGAGGAAAATTTTGTAATCATTCTATAAAAGATCTTGGGTTATTATTGAAAATAATTTTTCGTTTTCTTAATAATCTTTCAACAATTAAAAAGATTATTAAGAAAACTCCTACAATACTAATTAAAGAACCTAAAGAAGAAACAATATTTCAATTAAGAAATATATCAGGATAATCAGAATAACGGCGAGGTATACCTCCTAAACCTAAAAAATGTTGAGGAAAAAAAGTTATGTTAACACCAATAAATATAATTAAAAATTGAATCTTTAATAAAAATTTATTTATTAAAATACCAGAAAATAAAGGAAATCAAAAAGTAAAACCAGCAATAATAGCAAAAACAGCTCCTATTGAAAGAACATAATGAAAATGAGCAACAACATAATAAGTGTCATGAAGAATAATATCTAAAGATGAGTTAGAAAGAACAATTCCTGTTAAACCTCCTATAGAAAATAAAAAAATAAACCCTAATACTCATAAAACTCTTGGAGAAAATTTTAAAAAAGATCCAAAAATAGAAGCTAATCATCTAAAAATTTTAATTCCTGTAGGAATAGCAATAATTATAGTAGCAGCAGTAAAATAAGCTCGTGTATCAATATCTATACCAACCGTAAATATATGATGGGCTCAAACTACACAACCTAATAAACCAATGGATAACATAGCATAAATTATTCCTAAAGTACCAAAAACTTCTTTTTTTCCTCTCGAAGCAATAATAACATGTGAAATAATTCCAAAACCTGGTAAAATTAAAATATAAACTTCAGGATGACCAAAAAATCAAAATAAATGTTGATAAAGAATTGGATCTCCTCCTCCTACTGGATCAAAAAATGTTGTATTAATATTTCGATCTGTTAATAATATAGTAATAGCTCCTGCTAATACAGGTAAAGAAAGGATTAATAAAAGAGTAGTAATACCAACTCTTCAGACAAATAATGATAATCGTTCTATAGTTATTCCATTTGAGCGTATATTTATAATTGTTCTAATAAAATTAATTGAACCTATAATAGATGAGGCTCCTGCTAAATGTAAACTAAAAATAGCTAAATCAACAGATCTTCCTCTGTGTCCTATATTTCTAGAAAGAGGAGGATAAATAGTTCAACCTGTACCAACTCCTCTTTCTCTTAATCTAGATAGTAATAATAATATTAATGAAGGAGGTAACAATCAAAATCTTAAATTATTTATACGTGGAAAAGCTATATCTGGTGCTCCTATTATTAAAGGTAATAATCAATTTCCAAATCCTCCTATTAAAATAGGTATAACTATAAAAAAAATTATTAATAAAGCATGAGCAGTAACAATAACATTATAAATTTGATCATCTCCTAAAATAGATCCTGCCTGTCCTAATTCTATCCGAATAATTATTCTTATTGAAGAACCTAATATTCCTCTTCAAACTCCAAATAAAAAATATAAAGTACCAATATCTTTATGATTAGTTGAAAATAGTCATCGTATTTGATAATATTAATAATCTTTATAAGATTTATTTAAGTTAAAATTTATTACCAATTTTTTGTATTTTTAATCTTTCAGTTTACAAAACTAAAGGTCCAAAACCTGAAAATACTTTTTATAATAAATGGAAAAAGAATTTCTAATTCTTATAATGGTTTACCACATTTATATATTATGTGATTATAGTAAAAAGATTTTTTAAAAAAAATTGATTTAATCTTAACAATATAATTTTATACAATATTATTTTATATAGAATTTTTAGAATTTTGGAAAAATATGTGCCAGCTTCTGCGGTTATACATATAATATTTATCTTACTATTTTTATAAAAAATTTAATTATTTAAAAGGTAATATTTTAAATACATTTATAAAAAATTAGAACTAAAACAAAGATTAGAAACCTTTTTATTCTAAATTTTATAATATAGGTAATAAAGTAAAATTTAAACTTAACTAATTTGGCGGCTTTAAATCAATATTGGGGAACTTGTTTTTTAATTTGATAGTCCTCATTATTTAACCTTTTAAAAAAACTTGTATATCTCCGTCTAAATAATATTTATGATATTATTTAAAGTTTATTCTACTAAGTCAGGTTAGATGCTGCAAATGAAAAGGAAAAAATGAGTTACATTCAATTGATTTGAAACAGATATTATATTTTTATATAATTGAAGGAGGACTAATTAGTAATTTTTTTATTTAATAATAAAATAAAAATCGAAATTTAAAGTGCACAAATCGCCCGTCAATCTATTTTATAGATAAGTCGTAACAAAGTAAGTTTATAGGAATATGAACTTAGATAATAATATTAATAGTTTTTCTTTGTATTATTTTTTTATTTAGGGGGATTTTTTTACTTTTAAATTTTTTGGTCAGAGAAGTCTTTTTAGAGCTTAAAAATCCGAACTCTTCTTTTGAATGCGGGATAGAAAATAATTTATTAACTCGAGTTCCTTTTTCTCTTCAGTTTTTTTTAATTGGTTTAATTTTTATTATTTTTGATTTAGAAGTTATTATTTTATTAAATTTTTTACCTTTTACTCCATTTGTTGAAACTTTTTTACTTTTATTTAGCTTTATGATTTTTGTTTTTTTTAGACTTTTATATGAATGAAAATTTAATAAATTATTATGAGTTAAATAAACTATATTTTTAATTTTGAAAATTAAAGAAGAAGTAATTCATAGTTTACATAAAGGGCAATTAGTTTATAAAAAATTTTTAATTTGCAATTAAAAGAATAATGTCCATTATTAATATAGCATAAAATATAATGCATAGAATTTAGAATTCAAAGATTTATATTAATATTTTATTCTTGTTTTATTCTTAGAAGCTTCAATTCTATACTTTTTATAAGCTACACAAGAATTTCAGATTTTATTCTAAAAGCTCCAAACTTTTTATTTTAAATAAACTATAATCTGTTATCAAAAAAAATTTATAGAATAATCATTACCAAAAAATCGAATATTTATAATTAATAATGAAAGACCTAATACTGCTTCACTAATTAAAATAATAATAACTAAATAAAAAATTCTTAAATCTATTAAAAAAAAAGAAACAAAAAACATTAATAAAAGTATAAAAATTTCTAAAGATAATAATATATTAATAATATTTTTTCATTTTAAACAAAAAATTATAATACAGAGTAAAAGAAGTAATTTTATTATAACAGTTTTAATATAAGAAGTATATTAGATTTCCAATCTAAAAGTTATAACTGTAAACAAAATAGTTTATAAAAAACCTCTTATTTACAATAAGAAAAATATTTGTTTTTTTACTTAAATAAACCTATGATTCCACAAATCATTATTCTTATTAAACTAATTAAGATTTATAATTTAAGGAATAAACATAGAAAGGATCAAAGAACAGGTCGAAACTGTTTGCAAAAATTGCTTTATGTTTTAAAATTTTGTGATTGGTGTAATTCTGCACAAAGAAATTTGGTTTCTTAAGAGTTTCACAAATTGAATAAATTTTTTAAAAGTTCACCATAAATAAATACAATAAAAAAATATAAAAAATAAAGAAAAGTTAATAATTGACCCATAAAAATAAAAGGATCTTCTACTGCTTGTGAACCAATCCATGTTAATAAAAAAAATCTATTTAAAAACAAAAAATACAACAATTTTACAAAAATATAATTATTTATGTTAATAAATTTTGTTAAAATTATTAAAAAATAAAATATTAGTAATGCTGCTACTATAACAATTACTCCTCCCAATTTATTTGGGATAGAACGTAGAATACCATAAATATATAAAAAATATCATTCTGGTTGGATATGAATTGGTGAATTTATTGAATTTGCTAAAATAAAATTTTCAGGATCTCCTACTAAAAAAGGAGATAATATTCTAATAAAGATTATTATTAAGATTAAAATTACATTTATTAAATCTTTATAAATATAATAATTATCAAATTTAATTTTAATATTATTATTAAAAGTACCAATATTAGGACTAGTTGAGCCTGTATAATGTAAAAAAATTAAATGAACAATTACTAAAACTAATAAAATAAAAGGTAAAAGAAAATGTAAGGAGAAAAAACAATTTAAAGTTGAGTTATTAACTGAAAATCCTCCTCAGACTCATTTTACAATTGTTTCTCCTAAAATAGGAATAGTAGAAAGAAAATTGGTAATAACTGTTGCCCCTCATAAAGATATTTGTCCTCAAGGTAAAACATATCCTATAAAAGCTGTTGCTATTAAAACAATATAAATGGTTACCCCTGATCCTCAGGTATGAAGTAACCGATAAGAAAAATAATATATACCACGAGCTATGTGAAAATAAACAAAAAAAAAGAAAAAAGAAGCAAAATTTAAATGAACAATTCGAATTAATCATCCAAAATTAACATCTCGTATAATATAATTTAATAAATCAAAAGATAAGTAAACATTTGGAGCATAAAAAAATGATAAAAAAATACCTGTGATAATTTGAATTATTAAAATTATACCTAATATAGACCCAAAATTTCAATTATAAGATAATCTTTTTCTTGATGGAAGATTTATAATTAAATTATTAATTATTTTTAAAAAAACATCTTTGTTTCATAAAGTTTTATAAATTAATGATAGAATAGACATGTTTACACTATCAATGTAACCCTTTAAACTTAAGGTATATCATTAAGAATAATAGTTTATAAAAAACATTAATTTGTCAGGTTAAAAAATATATTCTAGATAATATAGCTAAATATTAAGCAAATAATTTGTAAAATTATTAATGAATAAATCTATTATCAAAGTTTTAAGTTAAGAAAACTATTAACCTTCAAAGTTAAAAATTAAAACTTTAATTAAAATTGTTAACCCAAGATTTAAAAAGATTTAAAGAAGTTGCTTCAATAACAATAGGTATAAAACTATGATTTCTTCCACAAATTTCAGAACATTGACCATAAAATAATCCTCTATTTAAAAAAATTGTAAAAATTTGATTTAATCGACCAGGAGTTGCATCTATTTTTAACCTTAAAGAAGGGATAGCTCAAGAATGCAAAACGTCAGCTGCAGTGATTAAAAATCGAATAGAAATATTAACAGGAATAATTAATCGATTATCTACTTCTAATAATCGAAACATCCCATTTTCTAAGTTTCTTTCTTGAATTATATATGAATCAAATTCAATATTATTAAAATCTCTTAACTCATAAGATCAATATCACTGATGACCAATAACTTTAATAGAAAGACTATTTCTTAAAAAATTTTCTGTTTCATATAATAGTTTTAAAGAAGGAATTCCTAAGAATAATAAAATAAAACCAGGGGTAAGAGTTCAAATAAATTCTAAAGATTGAAGTTCTATTGTTTTTTTATTAATAAATTTGTTAGTTATTAAAGAACCTATATTTATTATTACTATAACAGTAATAATAACTAAAAAAAATAAAATATAATCATGAAATAAATCTATATTTATACTAACTCTTCTAAGACCATTTTGGAACAAAATCCCATTTCATTTAATCATTTTATCTTTTAAATCTTCGTAAAGGTATCTTATTAAATGAAGAATAATAAACAGTGATTAATAAAACAACAATTAAATAAAATAAAGAAAATAATAAAAATATAGATTTATTTATTTCAAAAACAAAATTATATTTTAAAAGATGGTTAAATTTTATTAACCTTCTATTTATTAAATCAATATTATTAAAGAGTAAATAATAAACTATCCAAAATGTAAAAATTCTAAAAAAAGAAACTGGTGAAAATTTTTTATTAGGTAAAAAAGAAGAAATATAAATAAATAAAATTAATACTCCCCCTAAATAAATTAAACAAAGAATAAAAGAGAATCATATACTATAATTTGAATTAAAAATTCTTACTATTATTCTTAAAGTGATTAGAATAAGAATTAACCTTAATAAAAGAGGATGCGTTAATAATACAAATATATTAAAGAATATTAATAAAAAAATTTTAGAAAATATTTTTTAATAAAACTTGAAATCAATTTATAAAATTATTAAAGAATAAATTATTAAAGATTCCATAAATAAAATAAATCTAGTATTTTTAAAAAAACTGATATTATTAAAAATATTTTGTTTTATTAAGAAATTTAAATAAATAAATTTAAAATAAATAAATAATCTTAAAAACGAGATTCCTAAAAATAGAATAAAAATTCTAATACTTCATTTTATAATAAAAATTCTAATACTTCATTTTATAATAAAAATTCTAAAAGGAGGCAATCCTATTAAAATCCAAAAAATTCTTCACTTTATTGAAAATAAAGATTGAGAAAAATAAAAAGAATTAGAATTTATTCTTAAATTAATAAAAATTCATAAAAATAAAATATAAAAAAATAAATAAAAAAATCAAGTTTTTAAAGAAAAAAATAATCTTGAAAGTAACCATGAGCTATGAATTATTGAAGAAAATAATAAAATAAATAAATAATTATTTAAAAAAAAAGTACTAACAATTCTTAAAAATATAGAAAAAATAATAAATATACATAAAAATAATTTTTCAAACAAAAAATAACTAAATAAAATAAAAAGACTAATTTTTTGAAAAGTTATTAATAAAAAAAATAAAATTCAATTGTTAGTTTTCAAAAAATCAATTACTCATCAATGAAAAGGAGGCAAACCTATTTTTACTAGTAAAAATAAAATAATAATTAATCTTCTTTTAAAAATACATCATCTTAAAATAATAAAAATAGAACAAATTCTTTGGATTAAAAAATATTTTATTATTATTTCAGAGAAATAATAATAATAAAATATTTTTATAAAAGGTAAAAAAACTAAAGTATTAAGTTCAAATCTTACTCATAATATTAATCAATTATTTGAACAAATAATTATAAGAATTCTTAATAATAAAAGATTTATTAAAATTGGTTTAATTGGAAAATAAATTTTTGATATAAAATTGTTAATAAATTTAAACTTTTTATCAAATAGATGCAAGAAACTATAAATCTAAATACTAAATAGATGCAAGAAACTGGTAAAAACTTAAACCAAGAAAGATATATTAATTTATCATATCGGAATCGTGGATAGACTCTTCGAAGAATTAATATCCTTATAATAAATAGAATTCTAATAAAAACGAAAATATTTTCGTTTTTAGAAAAAAATAAAAAAGAAGTTAATAAAGAAAAAAAAATAATTATTCCATATTCTCTAATAAAAATTAAAGCAAAGTCAACTCTTCCATATTCAACATTAAAACCAGAAACTAACTCTGATTCCCCTTCTGCAAAATCAAAAGGAGCTCGATTACATTCAGCAACACAAGATAAAAATCAACATATTAATAGTGGTAAAAAAATAATAAGATTTATAGAATATTTCATAAAATAAAAAAAATTAAATCTTTTTATAAACAAAATGACAGAAAAAACAATTAAAGAAAGAGAAATTTCATAAGAAACAGATTGTGCAGAAGAACGAATTCTTCCTAATATGGAATATTTAGAATTAGATCTTCAACCAGATAATAAAACAGTATAAACTGATAAACCAATTAAACAAAGAAAAAAAACAATACTATATTTTAAATTTAAAAAATAGAAAAATGAAGGAAAGATTAATCAAATAGTTAATATTAAAGAAAAACTTAATATAGGTCTGAAATAAAAGATAAACTTGTTTATTTTTAATAAAAAAGAAAACTCTTTTAAAAAGAGTTTTATACCATCAATTATTGGTTGTAAAATTCCTAATAAAGAAACTTTATTAGGTCCAACTCGATTTTGTCTATAACTAAGAATTTTTCGCTCTAACAAAGTAATAAAAGCAACTCTTATTAAAACCATTAAAATAGAAAAAATAATTTGAATAATATAAATAATAATCTAGAACAACATCTATAGATTAACAATCTATTGCATTAAAAATAATGCTTAATTCTACTTTTAATTTAAACAATTAGATTTTTATTTTTTAGTAAAATTAATATTGTTTTAAAAACTTGCCTTTAGTATCAGGATTTTATAAAAATTTTAACTTTTAAAAAAACGAAATAAACTGTTCTATTAAGTTTATATTTTATAGTAAAAAATATAAAATGAATAATTTAATAGTTATTATATATAACGAAGTTTATTATATCTTTTATATATTAGTTGAAGGATAATCTTCAATTTTTTTATTACCTTTTCTTTATTATCTTTAGAATTAAATTTATAAAATATTTTTTTAAAAAATAAGAAAATTATTAATAATAAAAAAATATATTATTATCAAAAAAATATAAAAAATATAAAAATGAGTAAAATAAATAAAAAATTTTATGAAATAAACAAATAATAACTGTTTAACAAAAACATTGTTTATTTTTTAATAAATAAGTTCTGCTCAATGAAAATTAAATAGCGGCATTAGCGTGAGTGTCTTAAGGTAGCAAAATAATTTGTCTTTTAATTAAAGTCGGGTATGAAAGAATTTTTGTTATTGAAAAATATTAAATTTTTAATTTTGAAATTAAAATTGTTTTTAAAATTAAACAATTTTATAAATAAACGATAAGACCCTAAAAATTTAATAAAATTTTATTGGGACAATAAAAGAATAAACTTTATTATAATAAAAAATTACTTTAGGGATAACAGCATAATAAAATTTTATAGTTCAAATAAAAAATTTTTGTTATGACCTCGATGTTTGATTAATAAAATTTTTTAAGTAGAAATAAAAAATTCTTAGTCTGTTCGACTAAAAAAAATTACATGATCTGAGTTCAAATCGTCGTAAGACAGATTGGTTTCTCTTTTTTATAAATTCTAGATTTTTAAATCAGTACGCAAGGACCTTTTAAAATTTTTTAAGATATTTTTAATATTAATTTCAGGATTATTTTTTTCTTTTGAAACTTCTTCATTTCTTTCTTTTTCTCAAATAAGATTATTATTTATTTTTCTTTTACCAATAATTAGATTTTATTGTTATGAAAATCGAATTAGAATTTTAAATAAAAATTTTATTTATTTTTTTAAAAATGAGTTAAAACCTTTATTTGGTAGAAGATACCAGCAAGGTAGACTTTTAATTTTTATATCTTTAATAATATTTATTTTATTAAGAAATTTACAAGGGTTATTTAGTTATACTTTTACATGATCTTCTCATTTATTATTTTCTTTATCTTTTGGTTTACCTTTTTGATTAACAATTGTAATAATAGGTTTAATAAATAATATTAAAAAAAATTTAAGACATTTAGTCCCTACAGGAACACCATTTGCTTTAATAAGTTTTATAGTTTTAATTGAAACTTTAAGAGTTTTAATTCGTCCTATTACATTAAGAGTACGATTAGCTGCTAATATTACTGCTGGTCATTTGCTTTTAAGCTTAATTAGTTGAAGATCTTCATTATATTTAATTAATATTATTATTCAATTATTAATATTTAGTTTAGAAATTATAGTAGCTCTTATTCAATCTTATGTTTTTACAATATTATTAATTCTTTATATAGAAGAAGAAAATTAATTTTGTTAACAATATTTAAATTATTTTTTTAGTTTTATTAATATTTATCATCTTTTTAGTATTATTAAGTTTTACTTTTACTGTTTATTTTTTACCTCTTGAAATTTATTCTTTAATATTTTCATTTATAAAAGATTTTTGAGGAAGAAGATTTTTAATTGCTGTTTTGATAATTACCTTTTTAATCTTAGTTTATAGAAAGTTTTATATAACTAGAGAAATTTTTTTAAAACGTTTTTTAATTCTTGTTCTTTGATTTGTTTTATCCATAAGTATTTTATTAAGCTCAAATAATTTTTTTTCTTTATTTATTGGATGAGATGGTTTAGGTGTTTCTTCATATTTTTTAGTAATTTTTTATCAAAATTGGAAATCTTTAAATGCAGGATTAATTACTATTCTTTCCAATCGAGTAGGAGATTGCATTTTTATATTTGTTTTAGTATTTTTATTAATAGAAAGAGATAAAATTATTAATTTAAGATTTTCTAGAAAATTTTTATTTATATTATTTTTAATTATTTGTTTAACAAAAAGAGCACAATTTCCATTTTCTGCTTGATTACCGGCTGCAATAGCAGCTCCTACTCCCGTCTCTTCCCTTGTTCATTCTAGTACTTTAGTAACTGCGGGTTTCTTTCTTCTCTTTCGATTTTGTTTAATAAGTTCAATAATTGTTATAAATTTTTTTTTATTATCTAGATGCTTATTGACTTTATTTTATGCAGGAGTAAATGGTCTTTTAGAAATAGATTTTAAAAAAATTATTGCTCTTTCTACTTTAAGACAATTATCTTTGATATTTATTAGTATTAGTATTGAAATAAAATTAATAGCTTTTTTTCATTTATTTACTCATGCTTTTTTTAAAAGTTTATTATTTATTAGAGTAGGAGTAGTTATTCATATATTTTTTAATAATCAAGATTTACGTAATTATAATTTTTTATTTATTAATATTTTAAAAATAAGAATTTTTTTTTCTATATTATCTCTTATAGGATTAATTTTTTCTTCTGGTTTTTATAGTAAAGATTTTATTTTAGAAAAGATTTTTATAAAATCTTCTTCTTTATTAGTTTTATGAGTATTTTTTATATTAATATTTTTAACTATATTTTATTCTTTACGATTAATTAAAACAATATTTTTTACTAATATTTTTCAAAAAATATTGTTTTTAACTAATAGAAAACAAATAAATATAAGGATTGTTTTTCTTTCTTTTTTATCTTTAATTTTAGCAAATATTATAACTTGAAATTTTTTTAATATTATTTTTATTTTTTCAATAATAAAAATAAAAACGTTTTTATTTTTATTATTATTTAATAGAAGAATATTATTTTATTATTATTGGTATAAAATTTTTAATCTTTCTCAAATATTTAGAAGAATAATTTTTATTACAAAATTAAGATCTTATTTTAATAAAATTTTTTTACTAATAAAAACTATTATTAATTCAATTTTAGAAAAAAGATTTATAGAAATCTATGAAAGAAATATAACTTATAAAGTTTTTAATTTGTTTAAATTTTCATTTTTTAAAATTAAAATAGTATATTTTCTAGTTATTTTAATAATTTTTTACTTTATTTTTCTATTTTAAAGCACTAAAAGCTTGAATTATTAAAGGAAAAGTAAAAAATTATTAAAATTCTATCGGTCTTTGAGAGGAGGATAGAATTTTAATAATTTTTTACTTTAATAGAATAGTCTATATATTACTTAGATTTGAAAAATCTATATGATTATATTCACTAATAAACC
>JFJP01039308.1_pt1 | contig 13827 bp, 8 predicted proteins | sample 431651 | NCBI WGS metagenome assembly JFJP01 (sample SAMN02602958, study PRJNA72255) | Microbial mat metagenome, whole genome shotgun sequencing project. | biome: fresh water; feature: sink hole; material: water; isolation source: purple microbial (photo- and chemosynthetic) mats found in... | reverse complement strand
TTCGGGACTAAGCCTTTTTGTTCTTTAAATTATAAGTTCACTTAATCTTTTAATAAATGTCCTCAAAAAATACCGAAAGAATAAGTTTCGCTTCCAGAAAAAATCAGCTCGAATACCCTGATTTTCTGGATATTCAGTTGAAATCATTCGGTGAGTTCTTTCAGCTTGGAACTACTCCCGAAAACAGGAAAAGAGAAGGACTTTTCAAGGTCTTTACAGAAAACTTCCCGATAACTGATACAAGGAACAATTTCGTTCTTGAGTTTCTGGATTATTATATTGACCCTCCACGATATACCATCGAAGAGTGTATCGAACGCGGACTTACTTTCAGCGTTCCTTTAAAAGCAAAACTAAAACTATATTGTACCGATCCTGAACATGAGGATTTCGATACAGTTATCCAGGATGTGTATCTTGGAACAGTTCCCTACATGACCGACCGTGCAACTTTTGTTGTAAACGGCGCAGAAAGAGTTGTTGTTTCACAGCTCCACAGATCCCCCGGGGTCTTCTTCGGTCAGAGCATTCATGCCAACGGCACCAAACTCTATTCAGCCAGAATCATTCCTTTCAAAGGTTCATGGATAGAATTTGCTACTGATATAAACAATGTCATGTACGCATATATCGACAGAAAGAAAAAACTGCCGGTAACAACACTCCTCAGAGCTATAGGTTTCGAAAGCGATAAGGAAATCCTGGAAATATTCAACCTTGCTGAAGAACATAAGGTATCCAAAACAAATATCAAAAAACTCGTCGGACGTAAACTGGCTGCCAGGGTACTGAAAACATGGGTCGAAGACTTTGTAGATGAAGATACAGGCGAGGTGGTATCAATTGAAAGAAATGAAGTAATCCTCGACAGGGAAACCGTAATCGAATCGGAACATGTCGATATGATAGTTGATTCAGGTGCGAAAGCCATCCTTCTTCATAAGGACGATTCAACTCTCTCGGATTTTGCGATAATATACAACACACTTCAAAAAGACCCCTGTAACTCTGAAAAAGAGGCAGTTATCTATATCTACCGTCAGCTGAGAAACGCGGAACCACCCGATGAGGCTACAGCCCGCGACGTAATTGATAAACTGTTCTTCTCCGACAAGAGATACGACCTTGGCGAAGTAGGCCGTTACAGAATCAATAAAAAACTGGGCCTTAACACAGAAATGAATGTTAAGATTCTTACCCGTGAAGATATTATCAAAATTATCGGTTACCTGATTGAACTTATCAATTCAAAAACCGACATTGACGATATCGACCACCTGAGCAACAGACGTGTACGTACAGTTGGCGAACAATTGTACGCACAATTCGGAGTAGGTCTTGCCCGTATGGCAAGAACAATACGTGAGAGAATGAACGTAAGGGATAATGAGGTTTTCACACCTGTCGACCTGATAAATTCAAAGACTCTTTCATCGGTTATTAACTCCTTCTTCGGAACAAACCAGCTGTCTCAGTTCATGGATCAGACCAACCCTCTGGCCGAAATGACTCACAAACGCCGTTTGTCAGCCCTCGGACCAGGTGGTCTTTCACGTGAAAGAGCAGGTTTTGAGGTTAGAGACGTTCACTATACTCACTATGGTCGTCTCTGCCCCATTGAAACACCTGAAGGTCCAAACATTGGACTTATATCCTCTCTCTGCGTTTTTGCTAAAATAAATACCCTTGGTTTCATTGAAACACCTTACCTGAAAGTTAAAGATGCTCAGGTTGATTTCGGTGAAGATGGTATCGTATGGCTAAGCGCTGAAGAGGAAGAAGAAAAAATGATCGCTCAGGCTAATGCTCCTCTTCTTAAAGACGGACATTTCGAGAACGCGAGAGCAAAATGCAGATACGAAGCTGATTATCCATTCGAGGAAGTAACGAAAGTTGACCTTATGGATGTGGCTCCAAACCAGATTGCCTCTATTGCCGCTTCACTTATTCCTTTCCTCGAGCACGATGACGCCAACAGGGCCCTTATGGGTTCAAACATGATGCGCCAGGCTGTGCCTCTTATCAATCCTGAGGCTCCGATCGTAGGAACAGGTCTTGAAGGTCAGGTTATCAGAGACAGCCGTATCCTGTACGTGGCTGAAGGCGATGGCGTTGTTGAATTTGTTGATTCAAATGAAATAGTCATCAGATATACACGTACCGACGAGGAAAAATTCGTTAGTTTCGATGATGATATCAGACGCTATACCCTTCCAAAATACCGTAAAACAAACCAGAACACCTGTATCAACCTTATTCCTGTTGTACGAAAAGGAGAGAAAGTTACAAAAGGTCAGGTTCTTACAGAAGGTTACGGAACAAAACATGGTGAACTTGCTCTTGGACGTAACCTCAAAGTGGCATTCATGCCCTGGAAAGGATATAACTTCGAGGATGCTATAGTAATCTCTGAAAAAGTTGTTCAGGAAGACTATTTCACATCTGTTCATATTGATGAGTACCAGCTCGAGGTGCGCGATACAAAGCGTGGTCTTGAAGAACTTACATCAGATATTCCAAACGTAAGCGAGGAAGCAACAAAGAACCTCGATGAGAACGGACTTATCAGAATCGGAGCTCATATCAGACCTGGTGATATACTTATCGGAAAAATTACTCCCAAAGGTGAATCAGATCCTTCTCCTGAAGAAAAACTTCTTCGCGCAATCTTCGGCGACAAAGCCGGTGATGTGAAAGATGCTTCTCTCAAGGCTGGTCCATCACTCGACGGTGTTGTTATCGATAAGAAACTCTTCACAAGAGCTATAAAGGACAGAAAAGCAAAAGCAGTTGAAAAACCGCTTCTTGATAAAATCGAAACAGAATTCAACAGAAGTATTGATGAACTGAAAGCCAGGCTTGTTGACAAACTTTTCATTCTTGTCAATGGTAAGACTTCACAGGGTGTTAAAGATTATCTGAATGTTGACGTAATTCCTAAAGGTAGCAAGTTCACTCTCAAGCAGCTTCAGGAAGTTGATTTCCTGAATGTCAATCCTAACAAGTGGACTACCGACAAAAAGAAAAACGACAGCATCAAACAGCTCCTTCATAACTATATTATTAAGTACAAGGAGGTTGACGGTGTTTATAAACGCAGGAAATATAATATTACAATCGGTGATGAGCTGCCAGCAGGTATCGTACGTCTTGCAAAAGTTTACATTGCAAAGAAACGTAAGGTGAAAGTTGGTGACAAGATGGCCGGACGACATGGTAACAAAGGTATCGTTGCCAGAATAGTACGTGCTGAAGATATGCCGTTCCTTGAGGATGGTACACCGGTTGATATCGTTCTTAACCCGCTGGGTGTTCCTTCGAGGATGAACCTCGGACAGATTTACGAAACTGTTCTTGGCTGGGCAGGACTGAAACTTGGTCTTACCTTTTCAACACCAATTTTCGATGGAGCTACACTTACTCAGATAACTGAATATACTGACAAAGCTAAACTTCCAAGGTATGGTAAGACCTACCTCTACGATGGCGGAACGGGCGAAAGATTCGACCAGCCTGCTACAGTAGGAGTTATCTACATGCTTAAACTTGGCCATATGGTTGATGATAAGATGCATGCCCGTTCAATCGGACCATACTCTCTCATTACTCAGCAGCCACTTGGTGGTAAAGCTCAGTTCGGTGGTCAGCGTTTTGGTGAAATGGAAGTCTGGGCTCTCGAAGCATTCGGAGCTGCCCATATTCTTCAGGAGATACTCACAATCAAGTCGGACGATGTTGTTGGCCGTGCCAAAGCATACGAGGCTATTGTGAAAGGCGAGCCTATGCCGCTGCCTGGTATTCCCGAATCACTGAACGTTCTCTTACATGAACTGAGAGGTCTGGGACTTAGCATAATACTTGATTAAGTATTTTGCAAAGTTTTCATTTTTAGTTTTAGAATAAAAAAATATTCAGAATATGTCATTCAGAAGAGATAACAAAACAAAGACCAGTTACTCGAAAATCTCGATAGGCCTGGCTTCACCGGAAGAAATACTTGATCGTTCAAGTGGTGAAGTACTTAAGCCAGAGACAATAAATTACCGTACATATAAGCCTGAACGCGACGGATTATTCTGCGAAAGAATATTCGGACCGGTTAAAGATTACGAGTGCCATTGCGGTAAATACAAGAGAATCCGTTACAAGGGAATAGTGTGCGACCGTTGCGGTGTTGAAGTAACTGAAAAGAAAGTAAGACGCGAGAGAATGGGACATATATCGCTGGTTGTACCGGTGGCTCATATATGGTATTTCCGTTCACTTCCAAATAAAATCGGTTATCTGCTCGGACTTCCGACTAAGAAACTTGATTCAATAATTTATTACGAGAGATACGTTGTAATCAATCCTGGCGTTAAAGCCGTTGATGGTGTCAAATACCTCGATTTCCTTACAGAGGAAGAATACCTAGAGATTACAGAATCACTTCCAAAGGAAAACCAGTATCTCGAAGAAAATCATCCCGATAAGTTCGTTGCCGATATGGGCGCAGAGGCTCTTTATAAGCTCCTTGGACGTATCGACCTTGATGAAATGTCATACTCACTTCGTCACAGGGCAAACACCGAAACCTCACAGCAGCGTAAAAATGAGGCCCTCAAGCGTCTTCAGGTTGTTGAAGCTTTCAGGGATTCAAAACATGTCAACAAACCAGAATGGATGATTATAAAAGTGGTTCCTGTTATTCCTCCCGAACTCAGACCACTGGTTCCTCTCGATGGCGGCCGTTTCGCAACAAGCGACCTTAACGACCTCTACAGAAGGGTGATAATCAGAAACAACCGTCTGAAAAGACTTATTGAGATCAAAGCACCAGAGGTTATTCTCCGTAACGAGAAACGTATGCTCCAGGAAGCTGTTGACTCATTATTTGATAACTCAAGAAAAGCCAATGCCGTCAAGACAGACGCGAACCGACCTCTCAAGTCGCTCAGCGACTCGCTGAAAGGAAAGCAGGGTCGTTTCCGCCAGAACCTCCTTGGTAAAAGGGTTGACTATTCAGCTCGTTCTGTTATCGTCGTTGGTCCTGAACTTGCACTTCATGAATGCGGTCTCCCGAAAGATATGGCAGCTGAACTTTATAAGCCATTTATTATAAGGAAACTAATTGAAAGAGGTATTGTAAAGACTGTTAAATCAGCCAAGAAGATTGTCGACAGAAAAGATCCTGTTGTTTGGGATATCCTTGAGAACGTTCTTAAAGGGCATCCTGTTCTTCTTAACCGTGCTCCTACACTTCACCGACTCGGTATTCAGGCTTTCCAGCCAAAACTTATAGAAGGAAAAGCTATCCAGCTTCACCCGCTTGTATGTACAGCTTTCAACGCTGACTTCGACGGTGACCAGATGGCTGTTCACCTTCCTCTTGGAAACGGCGCAGTGCTAGAGGCCCAGATGCTTATGCTTGCATCGCATAACATTCTTAACCCTGCTAACGGAGCTCCTATAACAGTTCCTTCTCAGGATATGGTTCTTGGACTTTATTATATTACAAAAGGAAGAAAGAGCACAGAAACTGAAAAGGTCAGGGGAGAAGGACTTATTTTTTACTCACCTCAGGAAGTAAATATTGCTTACAATGAAGGACAGATTGACCTTCATGCACATATAAAGGTTAAGGCTAATGACAGAGTTGATGGTGAATTTGTAAATCACCTTATCGAAACAACTGTAGGTCGCGTTATCTTCAACCAGTTTGTTCCACGCGAGGTAGGGTACATAAATGAGATCTTAACAAAGAAATCATTAAGGGATATTATCGGCAGGGTTCTGAAACTTGCAGGAACAGCAAAAACTGCTGATTTCCTCGATGCTATCAAAAATCTTGGGTTCTATTCAGCTTTCAAGGGTGGACTTTCATTCAACCTTGATGATGTTATCATTCCTGAAGAGAAAACAAAATTTGTTAATGAAGGATATGAGCAGGTTGAAGAGGTTCTCACGAACTACAGCATGGGATTCATTACAAATAATGAACGTTACAATCAGATAATTGACATCTGGACACACGTAAATGCAAGGCTTACCCAGACACTTATGAAGCAGCTGTCGACTGACAGACAGGGATTTAACTCTGTATATATGATGCTTGACTCAGGTGCAAGGGGCTCGAAGGAGCAGATTCGTCAGCTCTCAGGTATGAGGGGTCTTATGGCCAAGCCTCAAAAATCAGGATCAGCAGGTTCAGAGATCATTGAAAACCCTATCCTTTCTAATTTTAAAGAGGGTCTGTCAGTTCTTGAGTACTTTATTTCAACTCACGGTGCCCGTAAAGGTCTTGCCGATACGGCTCTTAAAACTGCCGACGCAGGTTATCTGACACGTCGTCTTGTTGACGTTTCACAGGATGTTATTATAAATGAAGAAGACTGCGGAACACTCAGAGGTCTTGTTGCAACAGCAATAAAGAAAAACGAAGAGGTTGTTGAGTCACTTTTTGAAAGAATACTCGGACGTACAACGGTACATAATGTATATCACCCTCTTACAGGTGAAATGATTGTCGAATCAGGACAGGAGCTTACCGAAGATCTTGCACGAAAGATTGAAGATTCTCCAATCGAACAGGTTGAGATCCGTTCAGTGCTTACATGCGAATCGAAAAAAGGAGTCTGTGCAAAATGTTATGGACGTAACCTTGCCAATGGTCGTATGGTTCAGAAGGGTGAGGCAGTTGGAGTTATAGCAGCTCAGAGTATCGGGGAACCCGGTACACAGCTTACACTCCGTACATTTCACGTTGGAGGTACTGCGTCAAACATTACTACTGAATCGAGACTTGTTGCACGTTACGGCGGAATTGCCGAGATCGAGGAGATCAGAACAGTTCCGAGAAAAGATGCTGAAAAGGGAGACATCGATATAGTTATCGGGCGTCTTGCTGAATTAAGAATAATAGACAAGAAAACAGGTATTGCACTCACAACACATACTATTCCTTACGGTTCCAAGCTTTATATAAAGCCGGGACAGGAGATTGAAAAAGGAAAACTTATATGCGAGTGGGATCCATTCAACGCTGTTATCATATCTGAAATGTCAGGTAAGATCGGCTATGATTTTCTTATTGAAGGTATAACTTTCCGTGAGGAGTCAGATGAGCAGACCGGCTTTAAGGAAAAGGTTATCATCGAGAGCAGGGATAAGACTAAGAACCCGGCTATCAAGATTTTAACTCCAAAAGGTGAGGAAGTCAGAGTTTATAACCTGCCGGTAGGATCACACCTTGTTGTCGATACTGACAAAGTTGTAGAGGCCGGAGAAGTACTTGCAAAAATACCACGTGCAGTTGGAAAATCAGGTGACATCACCGGTGGTCTTCCCCGAGTTACAGAATTATTCGAAGCACGTAACCCTTCCAATCCTGCGATTGTTTCAGAGATTGATGGAGAGGTTACATTCGGAAAAATCAAAAGAGGTAACAGGGAGATTTCAATAAAATCAAAGACTGAAGAGACTAAGAAGTATCTTGTACCACTTTCCAAGCAGATCCTTGTTCAGGAGAATGATTATGTGAAGGCAGGTATTCCTCTTTCCGACGGAGCTATTACTCCATCAGATATTCTGGCAATTAAAGGACCTACAAAGGTTCAGGAATATATTGTTAATGAGATTCAGGAAGTATACCGTCTGCAGGGTGTTAAAATTAACGACAAGCACTTCGAGATCATCGTTCGTCAGATGATGCGCAAGGTTGAGATTGTAGACCCGGGAGATACAAAATTCCTTGAAAAACAGGTTGTTGATAAACTTGAGTTCATGGATGAGAATGACTGGATTTATGGAAAGAAAGTTATTACCGATGGCGGCGATTCACAGACACTTCGTCCGGGAATGATTATCTCGGCCCGCAAACTCAGGGATGATAACTCAGTTCTCAAGCGTCGCGACCTTAAGGTGGTTGAAGCGAGGGATGCAATTCCTGCAACTTCAAGCCAGGTTCTTCAGGGTATCACAAGAGCAGCTCTTCAGACAAACAGCTTCTTCTCAGCAGCTTCGTTCCAGGAAACTACAAAGGTACTTAATGAGGCGGCAATCCTTGGCAAGGTCGACAGACTTGAAGGTCTTAAGGAGAACGTAATTGTTGGTCACCTTATACCTGCAGGAACAGGACAGCGAATGTATAACAGTATCATAGTAGGTTCACTTGAGGAGTACGAAAACCTCGTTGGAACTGAACAGGAAACTGAAGTTGAAGGCAAGAAATAGACTAATCGGATAAGGTAATGACAGATCCAAAAAATCCGGCGCAAATAAGTATTGAACTTAATGAGGAGGTTGCCCAGGGTACATATTCTAACCTTGCGGTGATCACTCATTCTGCTTCAGAATTTGTTATCGACTTTGTGAGGATCATGCCGGGGATCCCGAAAGCACAGGTAAAGTCGAGGATTATTCTTACTCCTGAACATGCAAAGCGACTTGTAGCCGCCCTTCAGGATAATATTTCCAAATATGAATCTGTTCACGGTACTATTAAGGAAGTAAAAGGCTCGGGACCTGCCATGCCACTTAATTTTGGAGGTCCAACGGCTCAGGCATGACAATAAAAGTTTAATTTGTCAGTTATAAGAAATAAACTGTTACATTACTTCCATGAAGATTTATATTATCCGGAAAATCCTTGTTTTTGCAGTAATACTTGCACCTCTTGTTATTAATTCAGATTGCCAGAAACAAGCTAAATGCGGTTGTGAGGGCGACGTGCTCTATACCCTTGAAAGAGAAGCTGCCACAGTATATTATAATGAGACCGGTACAAACATTACCTTTACAACACTGAACAACCCATATGCAACTTATAATTTCTGCAATCCGGGGGAGATGTTCCCGAAATTTGCAGATTACAAGTCGGGAGATGTTCTGCTTGTTTCAGGCACTGCTTTCTGGGAGTGCAATTATCTGTATCAATCAAGTAATTATTCCTATACCAGCTACTATAAGGTTTATATGATTCAGGTTACTGATGTTACAGTGGATCTTTACGGAAAAAAATAGATTTAAGTTAAAGTCATAATCGGGCCGGAGTTCTGAAACTCCGGCTCTTTTTTTGTATATTTCAGAAAAATTCAGGTATGAACAGGGGTGGCATATCCTTTGCCGGAGCAGGAAGAGTTGCATCTTCTCTATGCAGAAAGCTGTATCAATGCGGAAACAATATAGACCTGATTGTTTCCGAAACTGGAAATAGCTGCCGTTCACTTGCTGATTCATGCAAAGCCCGCTGGTCAATTCAACCTGATTTTCCTGAGACTACCTCTGTAATTATTGTATCGGTTCCCGACCACAGACTTAAAAGTGTACTTTATACACTTAAATGCTCTTCTGAAACGCTCGTGGTACATACTGCAGGCAGTTTCGGGCTCGGCGTTTTTCCAGATCATATTGTAAAAAGAGGAGTGTTTTATCCACTGCAAACTTTCTCCTATAACCGGCAGATTGATTTTAGGAATCTCCCGTTTCTCATTGAATCGGCAGATGATTCAACATATCTTACGTTAAAAAAGCTGGTAGAATCGATGGGGTCAACCGCATATGCCTCCGATGAAGGGAATAGAAAAATGCTTCATGTGGCAGCAGTATTTACTTGTAATTTTACAAACCATATGCTGACAATAGGGAAGGAGTTATCTGAGAGGGCAGGTTTTTCATATGAAATTATGAAGCCGTTAATTATCGAAACAATCTCTAAAGCGGCCGAAAACGGACCCGAAAAATCTCAGACAGGACCGGCAGTACGAAATGATCTTAATACGATTGAAAAACATTTGGATTTATTATCTTTCTCCCCCGAATTGAAAAGTCTGTATATAGAGATGACCAAGTCAATCAGGGATTATCATAACAAGGAGTGATTAATGGCAAACTTTAAGGAAGATCTGGTAAGAATAAAGGCATTTATTTTCGATATCGATGGAGTATTATCACTTCAGACTATTCACCTGAATTCTTTTGGGGTACCAAGCAGAACAGTGAATCTTCGCGATGGTTATGCCCTTCAGCTTGCAGTTAAAAAAGGATATCATATTGGAATAATCTCGGGCAGTAGTTCAAAAGAGTATTCAAAGCGACTAAAACTTCTTGGGGTGAAAGATATTTATCTGAACAGCAAAAAGAAAATGGACCATTTCAACTCCTTCATTGAAAAGAATAACCTGAATAAGTCAGATGTTATATACATGGGTGATGATATTCCTGATTTAGAGGTTATGAAAGAGGCAGGGGTAGCAGTTTGTCCTTCTGATGCTGACAGCGAAATTAAACAGGTTGCAGCTTATATATCAGATAAAAAAGGAGGCGAGGGCTGTGTGAGGGATATTATTGAACAGGTATTACGATTACATAATAACTGGATGGATTCAGAAGCATTTACCTGGTAAAATATGATGGCATTTTTAAGACTTATAAGATGGCAGAACCTTCTCATTGTTGCACTTACAATGGTGCTTATGAGGTATTTAATTATCTCTCCACTTCTTGGTAAATTAACCGTTGTTTTGTCTCATTCCGGTGATCAGGTAAGTATGACGCTTCAGTCGACTATTCTCGACTTTATTATTCTTGTATTTGCAACTGTTTGTATAACTGCTGCAGGATATGTAATAAATGACTATTTTGATATACGAACTGACCTTATAAACAAAGGTAAAGTTATTGTAGGAACAAAAATTCCCCGCAGGCAGGCCATGATGTGGCATAATGTATTCAATATTACCGGTGTTTCTGCTGGTTTTTATATTTCATGGCGGGTAGGTTATATCTGGCTTGGGGCTCTTTTTTTAGTTGTCTCCGGACTTCTTTACTTCTACTCTGCCAGTTATAAGAGGCAATTTCTTATCGGAAATATTATCGTTTCAGTGCTTACTGCAATGGTTCCACTACTTGTAGTAATTTACGAGTGGCCTGCAATATACAGACACTACATTGTTAATGCTGTTTCAATGCCTGATTTTAATTTCGTTTTTTACTGGGTTAGCGGTTTTGCATTATTTGCATTTCTGACAACGCTTACACGTGAGATAATTAAAGATATTGAAGATTTTGAGGGCGATCTGGCATACGGAAGAAATACAGTGCCTATTGTTATCGGGATACTATCAGCGAGGATAGTAACAGTCAGTCTTGTTATAATTACTATCGCACTTCTATATCTCACATGGTTCTATTTTGTTAATGATGCAACCACTCTCGTATATGTTTCAGTTTTTATTGTTTTACCACTTCTTTGTGTTGTATATAGTGTCGTTATAAGTAAAAGCAAAAAACGTTTTCATACCGCAAGCAGCATAATGAAGATTGTAATGCTTACCGGAATCCTTTACTCTGTTCTGGTAAAATTAATTTTAACCTGGAACCTTCTCGGATGATACTTAGCGAGCAACTTAAGAGTTATAGGATCATTCTTGCATCGCAGTCACCAAGAAGGCAGGAACTTCTCCGGGACCTGGGAATTTCCTTCGAAACAGTAATAAGAGATTATGATGAGACTTATCCAGAAGGATTATCGGGTGAGGATATTGCCAGATATGTTTCTGCAGCAAAGGCACATTCATTTAAAAATGAAATAGGTGAAAATGATATTGTAATCACTGCCGACACCATTGTTTGGTGTAATAATAAGGTTCTTGGAAAACCAGTTAATCAGGAAGATGCAATACGCATGATAACCATGATATCAGGTAATATTCACGAAGTTATAACTGCCGTTTCACTTCTCTCCATAGAAAAAATTGTAACATTTTATGATACAACAAAGGTGAGATTTGATAGTCTGAGTCCTGACGAGATCCGCTACTATGTTGAGCGGTTCAAACCCTATGATAAAGCAGGAGCCTACGGCATTCAGGAGTGGATCGGACTTGCAGCATGCAGTTACATTGAGGGTTCTTATTTCAATGTTGTGGGGTTGCCGGTGCAGAAATTGTATAATGAATTAAAGAATTTCGTTAAATAGTAAGATGAAGAACTCTGTGTCAGTTCTTGATAAAATAAATTCAAATTCAAAATTAAAAATATGAGAAACAGATTAGTGGTTGCCTTGTTATTGCTGACCTTATTTATGAATTCGGCAATCAGAGCTGACGAAGGAATGTGGATTCCTCTTCTGATTGAGAAATACAACATTAAACTTATGCAGGAAAAGGGTTTTAAACTCTCGGCTGAAGACATATACAGTGTCAATAAAGCCTGCATGAAAGATGCAGTTCTGATTTTTGGCGGCGGATGTACAGGAGAAATCATATCTGGCGAAGGACTTCTCATTACGAACCACCACTGCGGTTATGGCCAGATTCAGGAACATTCAAGCCTTGAAAATGATTATCTCAGAAATGGGTTCTGGGCAATGTCGCGCAATGAAGAACTCACAAATCCTGGTTTGTCAGTAACAATCCTTAAAAGAATGGAGGAGGTTACTGATCAGGTTCTTTCCGGAGTAACCGAAGGGATGAATGTGTCAGAAAGAGAAAGTATTGTTAGTAAAAATATTTCTGAAATACAGAAAAAAGCTGTCGAAGGGACAGGTTACAGAGCATCTGTACGGCCTTTTTACATGGGGAATCAGTATTTTCTTTTTGTTAATGAAGTATTCAGGGATGTAAGGTTGGTTGGAGCGCCACCTTCAGCAATAGGTAAATTCGGTGGTGAAACCGACAACTGGATCTGGCCACGTCATACAGGCGATTTTTCATTATTCAGGATCTATGCCGATAAGAATAATAATCCTGCAGATTATTCAAAGGACAACGTTCCATATAAGCCAAAATACTTCTTCCCAATTTCTCTTAAAGGAGTTAAGGAAGGCGACTTTACTATGGTTTTCGGATATCCGGGGTCTACCAATCAGTATGTTCCATCGTACTATATAGATATGGTAAAAAACTATATCAATCCAAAGATTATTGAGGTAAGAACAAAAAAGATCGAAATTATGGAGGCTGCAATGAATACTGATCCTCTCATAAGGATTCAGTATTCTGCAAAAAAATCCGGTATTGCCAATTCATGGAAAAAATGGCAGGGAGAAATTCTCGGTCTTGATAAAATGAATACCATAGCCAAAAAGCAGGAATTCGAGTCGCGTTTCACAAAATGGGCTGAAGGTGATGCTGCGAGAAAAAGCAAGTATGCATCGATACTGCCGGCATATAAAGATCTTTATTCTACACTGAAGGAGTATACTCTTGTTAACAGTTATACTAATGAGGTTTTCGGAGGAGCAGAGGCAATAAGCCTTGCCAGGGGTGTCAGAGCCCTTGTGGAGATAACCGAAAAGAGCGGAGCTGCGGATGTTGTTTCAAAAGCAAAAGAAGATCTTCTTTCTTTCTCGAAGGATTTCTTCAAAGACTATAACCAGGCTACCGATAAAAAACTTTTTGCTGCATTGATGACACTATATGGAAAGAATATAGATTCAAAGTGGCTGGCGCCTGCGTATATAACGCTAAGAAATGAATGTAAGGGTGATTTTACATCAGTGGCTGAGAAGATGTATAGCAAATCTGTATTTACAGATGAAGCCAGGTTTAATGCATTCATTAAAGGGTTTAATAAATCTTCAGTAGCTAAGGTCAGAAAAGACCAGTTTTATCTTCTGGGAACCAGCTCGTCTGATTTATTAACCAATAATGTAAGGGGGGAGTTGAGCAGGATAGGCGCTGAGATACAGAAGCTTAACAAAACATACATGGCTGCCCAGATGGAATTTGACAAAGACAGGGTTTTTTATGCTGATGCCAATTCGACATTGCGGGTATCTTACGGTAATGTTATGGGGTATAAATCAAAGGACGCTGTATATTTTACTCATTATTCAACACTTAAGGG
>JFJP01024630.1_pt1 | contig 13829 bp, 5 predicted proteins | sample 431651 | NCBI WGS metagenome assembly JFJP01 (sample SAMN02602958, study PRJNA72255) | Microbial mat metagenome, whole genome shotgun sequencing project. | biome: fresh water; feature: sink hole; material: water; isolation source: purple microbial (photo- and chemosynthetic) mats found in... | reverse complement strand
AAGTACAAGTACGAGTACTTCTCGATCGGCGACCTGCTGCGCGAAGAGCGGAACAGGTACTTGCCGCTGACGGCAGAGGCGAAGGCGAGCTTTCCGCAAGACTCAAAGACTTCATGGACCGAGGTGCGCTCGTCCCCGACGAGACCATCATCGACACCCTGCTCAAAGCGATGAAGGGCAAGAAAGGAGTACGCGAGTCTGACCAGAAACTCATCATCGACGGGTTTCCCCGCGTGCTCAGCCAGGGACTCATCTACGAGTCCAAGGTCAGCGAGGTGTACCTCATCGTGCTGTTCAGTGTGGCCAAAGAAGTGCTCTTCGATCGCATGCTCAAGCGAGTGGCGGACACACCGGTCGAAAAGAGAAGGTCAGATGACAAGCCTGAAGTTCTTGAAAACAGAATAAATACCTTTATGAACGAAACTATGAAAGCTTGCGATTTCTACAATAGACTGGGAAGAGTGAGAGTCATCGAGGCGCAGGCAAACCCTGACACCGTAGGTTTCTGTCACTCCAGGTCTTCAAGTCGACCATCGAAGCGCTCACTCCGACAGTCATCTGCATCGTCGGAGCAGTCTGCACAGGAAAGACCACTTTGGCCAGGAGGATCCAGTCTCACATGCACTACGGCTACATCGACTTCAGGAAGTTCTGCTCTGCCCGCGGCCTGACAACTTGCGAAGCCAAAACCATGGCGCTGATCGCTTTCCTCGACAGAGTGCCGAGCAGGACTTTTGTCCTTGACGGTTTCCCGCAGACCAAAAAGCAAGCCAAAATCCTTTTCGAGAGCTTCGGAAACCCTCACAAGCTCTTCTATCTCGAGGCTGAAAAGGACGAAGTGCACAACAGGATCCACACCTACTCCTCTCAGAACCGGTCGGTGTCCAGCGATGCGCTCAAAGCAGAGTTCGACGAGTACCTCAGATACAGAGACGACCTGCACTCCTTCGTCAAAGACAAGCACTACTTCCACTCGATCTCCACCCAGCAGTCCCAAGAAGCGATCTTCAGACAGTGCCGAAACACCTTTTCCCCCACGATCCACTTCTGCAACAAGCACGAGAACAAAGCGCTGTGCAACGAGTACATCAAAAAGATGGAGAAGAAAGGCTTGATGTACCTCAGTCTCGAAAAGGTCATCGAAAGCGAGATCGCGAGAGGCCTGGACCTCGGTCGCCGGCTGAACGAAGACAGGAGCACCGAAAACATCTTCGAGCTGATCCGCAAGCTCATCTACGCAGAACCCGCGCAGAACAAAAAGTACATCATCGCGAACTTCCCGAACGACCTGGGCTTCCTGCAGCGGTTCCCTGAAGAGGTCTGCAACTTCAGCCTCATCCTCCACTTCACCAAGACCGAAGGCCCCGACCCAGAGACCCAGCTGGCGAACTACTCCGACGAGTTCCTCGACGTCGTGGGCAACTTCTACACCGAAGGAAGACTCGTCGGCATCGGCCTGAACGACCCAGGCATCGTCGAGTTCCACACAGAGAAGCGCAACAAGTACGGCATCATCATCGGCGCCCCGACGACAGGCAAGACGACGATCGCGAAGGCGCTCAAGAAGTCCGAGACCCTCAAGGTGTACATCTTCGACAAGTTCAAGGAACAGGTCATCAAGCGGCTGACCAAAGACGACGTCACTCCGGATGACGCCACGATGGTCCAGGTCCTCACCGAGCTGAACAAAGACCTGCAGGCTGCTCCTCCGAACGAGTTCTTCCTGCTCGACGGCTTCAGCTGGGCAGATGCCAACTTCGAGAACCTCGTCAAGATCTGCGGCGAGCCCTACTTCGTGCTCAAGCTCGACGCGGCGAGAGAACTGCTCGTCAAGCGGTACATGGCCAAACAAAGCATCGGAGAGCTATCCGACGAGGACAATGAGAATATAAACAAAGGCATGGCCGCCTTCCAGGAAGTCGCAGGCAAGGTCAGCGAGCTGCTGAAGGAAAACTCTAACCTGAAGGTGTTCAGCATCGACATCTCGATCCCCGAAGCGAACAGCATCGAAGCGGTCAAGCGCTGCTTCCGCAAGCGCATCATCTTGACGCGAGTGACCAGCAGACGAGTCGACCAGCCGAAGCTGCGCAACGTGATGGCCTGGCTCTGCGCGAAGTTCGAGTACCAGTTCATCGACATGGAAGCCGTCCTCCAGGAAGTCGCCCAGCACAACCCCTACGGCATCAAAGACCCCCAGGCGATCCTGCAGAACATCAAACTCCGCATCGACTCGAACAAGCGCTTCATGAGCAACGTGCTCATCTTCAACTACCTCCAGTCTGACCTGCGAGCAGGCAACCCCGAGTCCGAGTTCTACCCCAACTCCAAAGACGAGATCTTCTACCTCGAACAGCACGTCGGCAAGATCAGAGCCTGCTTCAACTTCGTCAACCAGCCCGAGAACCTCCTGGTCGAGGAGATCCTCATCCCCAAACCCGAGAAGCCAGTGGTAGCCTCGTCCTGACCAGCCGGTGAAGAAGAATAGAGATGACGGAACCGGCGACGACGTTACCGACCCAGTGGACGACCCGATCGACGACGAGGAGAAGAAGAAGTTCAAGCCCGAGAACTTCGACTGGTTCGAGGTGACCGACACGCCCCGCACCTTCCCGCAGTTCTTCACCGAAATGCACCACACCGAGCACACCACGGTCCACTACTCGAACTACGACCACGCGAGCCTCAGAGACGAGTTCTTCCGCATCCACAAAGACATGGAGGAAGGCAGAGACGAGTACTTCTACATCGAAATGCTAGCTGCAGCCGATAAGTAAAGAGCGTTCGTAATAAAGTGGCCTGTCTTCGTGGCACCTCCCATCGGATGATCATCCTGCAGCTCTCTCCGCTGTGTCCTGGCTTCGGTCCGGCGGCTTCAGGCCGAGAGCCGAAATCGGACAGCCTGCCCCCTACTTCGAATCTAGTTGTTATTGGAGTGGACAGCTGAGGGATGTGAGTCTCTTCCAGTTCAGAGGCAAGTACGTCTGTCTGCTGTTCTACCCCAACGATTTCTCGATCGTCTGTCATACTGAAATCCTCGCTTTCTCTGAAGCGAGTGTTCGGTTCGATAGCTCGAACTGCCAACTGCTCGGAGTTTCGACCGACTCCAAACACGCCCACTACCGCTACTGCCAGTTGAGTCGGAGCAAAGGAGGCCTCGGAACCGTATCGATTCCTTTGTTTTCAGACAACACGAAAGCTATCTCTTGCATTTATGGATGTCTCACGAGAACAAACACCCACGCAGGGTCTGCCTGTAGGGCGACCTTCATCATAGACGGAAAAGGAATCCTAAGACACGCCTCTTTCTCCTCACCATCTGTCGGCAGATGCGCAGAAGAGTGTCTCAGGCTGGTGCAGGCCTTCCAGTCTGCAGAAAAGAACGGCGGATTCTGTCCACCGAAGTGGAAGCCTGGAGACAAGACCCTAAAGCAAGCTGTCGGCCCTGGAAGTAGTCCAGAGCAGCTGAGGCTGGGTTAATCTAATCTTAACAAAGGTCGTAAATGAGCGATTGATGACATCTGAGGAAGGAATTTTTTGTTAATGATCACCAATTTGTTGTCTCGAGCAAGCAAGAGCGTGAATCGCATGGGGACCGCCTCGACCAGGTTCGTGGGATTGTGCGGGAATCCGCTCAGGAGGAGATTCAGCCAAGGAAGCCAGCACATGCGGCTTTTCATTCCCAAGAACAAACTTGTATTCCAGAAGGGTCTGCTGTTGGTGGCGCACAACAAGTTCAAGGGCTACTACATGTTTTCCGGGATTTGCGGGGGTTTGGTGCTTTTACTCGGAATTAGGGCTGCCTGGAAGATCGCCGACTACAAGAATCGATCGTTCCTTGGCTTCATCTGGTGGACTGGAGTCTTTGTTGTCAGCGCGTTTCTGGTAATTCATTGCCACAACTCCATGCGAGACATAGTCAGCCGTGTCTGGCTGATGAGCTGCGGCAAGAAAGTCTTGATTCGGACCGGGTTTCCCTATATGCGACCTCGGGAGTACTCGATAATTGACATAAAAAGACCCGAGTCGCTCACGTCCGAGTACGCAAGTTCACATTTAGCCTTGGTCGGATTCCCAGTCAACTTCGAGGGAGAGATCCTGATTGTGCCGAGGACCATGGAAAGAAAATGGCCAGACCTCTTCGGAGCTATTTTCAATGGGATGGAAATCTGTGTCGACAGCCAGCCTAATGAAATCACGATCGACATCGACTCTAACTAATACTGTTAATACTTTAAACAGACAGGCCTTCAAATATCGAATTAGCCCGTTGCTTCAAGATGCGCGCAACCTCATCCAGTCCTGACGACTCTGATTGCTCTGCCGACCTAACTCCCGTCTGCGGATCGGCCTTCTCCAGTAGGATCTCCTCAATAGAAAAGAATATTTTTGTTACTCCGGTCAAGGGTGTACTCGAATTCAGACAGAAAAAAATAACCACTAAACAGTTCGAAGACGAGACCCTCAACCGATTCGACCAGTACGAAAAGCGCAAGAAAGACAAGCTGCTCGTTCAAAAGAAGGAGATAATGAAGACTGAGCTCCAGCAGTACACCTTGACACCGAAAATCAACAAACAGAGGAACAGGGACGAGATTACCCGAAACCCTCTAGTTTCTCGACTGGACGAGATCATCGAGAATAGAAAGATCAGAATCGAGAACAAAAAAGACAAGTATCTCTCCAAAGCAGAGCTTGAAGCCAAGGAATGCACCTTCCGGCCAAATATCCGACAAAGGTCAGTTCTGGTTATCTCAGCAGCGTCAACCGAAGCGTCGACGACCTTTTCAAATGGCAGCAGCAAAAGCAGGCTCGACTGATGGAGAAATCCATCGAGTTCGAGCATGGCAACAAAGACCTGCGGTTCACTCCTGAAATCTCCAAACAGAGCAGAGCAATCATGCTCAAAAGAACTCATAACAAGGAATTTCAAAAGGTTGAAGACAGGCTGCTCGGATACATCAAGAAGAACAAAGAAGCGGAAGAGACCAAGGAGAAGCCAGCCGAGAAGCAGTCATCGATCTCCAGTGTAAAGAAACCGATGCGCTGCAAGACGGTCACCCAGCCAGTCGAGAACGTCCACACGTTCAATCCAATCGAAGACAACTCGGACATGTTCAGCTTCAAGCGAGGGACTGAAACCTCTAACGTCTTCGAAGAGCAGCGGACACCTGAACTCAAATCCAAGGTTTCTCAGAACAGCTTCTTCGAAGTCGAAGTGAAGAAGCTGACCATTAATGAGCCAGTCGTCGAGGTCAACCAATCCCAAAATAGCCAAAAACTCTCTCTGCAAGACAGCGTCAAGAATATCTCATCGACTAACCAAAGCACCATGGACTATAAGTCTCCTCCCGCAGAAGTCCAGATGAAAAAACCAAAAAAGCTCATCGACAAAGAGAACATCGCCCCTCAGGAAGCCGAGATTTCTCGGAAACCAGCCGAAAATCAGTCCAAGCAAACTCCGCCCTCAAAAAAGCCGTCTCCTGCCCCCACGATTCGTTCGCTGCTTTCAATGCACACCACGAACAAGTCTTTCCAGAGCAGCATGCAGTCTTCAGTGGTGCTGAAGCCAGCGCTCTCTAAGTCTCCAACCCCAAAGCCCCAGCCCCAGACCCAGCCAGCTCAGCAGCCGTCTCCAGTGACGAAGCCTTCGAAGTCTTCGGTGAACACTAGGTACACGAACATCAACAAGCAGGTGATCGACAGCCGCGACATCCAAGACAGCATCTGCGGCCCGACAACCTCGATGCTCGAGAAAATTAAAAAAATCAACAACAATCTGCGCAAAGCGAACGGCCTCGAGTGCATCATCAAGCAGAAAGACCCACAGGACCTGGCCAAACCGACAGACACCGAAGACAACATCTTCCTGCGACACGTGGAGCGCGCCAAAGAGCCCCAAAACCCTCCGACCTCGCTCGTGACCCGGCCGAAGCCCTCGCTGCTCACCGCGCCGATCCACGTCCACCCTAATTAATTCTAATCCCGTCTGCCCGTATTTACTCATTTGTTGAGTTACGATGTTCGTGCCTCCACCCATCAGATTCTCGAGGCTCGGCGAAAGTGAGCCTGTCACCGTAGATCCCGCTTCACCCAGGTCACTCGAATAAGACTCCCCGATATTCGCTTCGACGACCACGAAGGATTAGTGAAAGTCACAGAACACCTCAAGAAAGCTCCTCACCAGAAAAAATACCTCGTCGACGAAGACATCGACACGGTCTTTGCCTCCATCGACGCGTACGTCTCGAGCGCGAAGGTCGAGAACCATAAGATGATGATCGAAGCCGTCGCAGACTTCCTCAAGCAAATCGGAGACCAGGCCTACGTCTGCAGGTTCCCCTCGCTGCAGCGAGTGCTCGACATCATGGACTCCGACGACCGAGCAGATGTGCTGCAGGCGTGTCTCGAGTTCATGGTGCTGATCGTAGTCATGAGCTACCAGCACTCCGCTGTCAAAAACTCTTTCAAATTGAATTCAGACTTGAAAAAAAATGTCGTGCTGTTCGGGCTCCTCGTGGCCAACGGGTTCAGGTCCTTGGGAAACGAGAACTTCGACGTCACACACCTCACCAAAAGCAGAGAACAGATCCTGAACGACTACTCGAACATTCTTTTGGAAAGCCCCGAAAGAGGCTTCGAAAAAATCACTTTCGACCTCAAACCCCACGTCCAGCTGATCCGAGAAAATCTACCGGAGTTCCGCAGACTCTGTTCCGAGTTCGTCGAAAAGACTTACCACTTCATGAACTCGGTCTACCGGTCGACCATCTGCCACTGCCTGGTCTGGAGAGGCCGGCTTCTGGGCCTGTGCCTCAACCCGAACAACTCGGCCGCAGCCATGATCACTCTCTGCCTCGAAGGCAAGCTCTTCTCCAACAACTGCAAACGCTTCGCCGCTGATGTCATCTCTTCGCTCGAAGTCTACGTACCCGTTCCTGCAGACCTCACCTGCAAAGCGCTCACCACACTGCTCTCAGTCGCGCACACCGGAAACTTCCACGCCAAAGTGCTGGCGAACTTCAACGAACTTGAGAGCTCGCGAAAAGATCCAAACTCCTTCAAACTGCTTGTCGAGCTTCTTGAAAGCTACAACGATGACGCGCTCAGAAGAAGGTCATCTGGGAAGTTCGGCATGGACGAAGAAACCCTGGCACCGTTGGTAAAAGACTCGAGCTTGCTGCTGGAAGTGTTGAAGGGGTTGAACCTGAACATCACGAGCATGTTGAGGTCGAAAGAGAACGTGAGCAAAGACAGCTACAAAGTGGTGCAGATCGTGATGAGCATCTTCGAGAAAGCCGTCGAGCCTCGGGCGGACGGCTCGCTGCTGCTGCACTACCACCCCAAGTGCTACCCGCGGTTCTTGTCGGTCATCAAGAGCGACTCGCGGCAAATCGTGCACACGGTCAAAGACCTGGACACGCTGCTGGCTTGCTTCACGCAGGCCACCAAAATCGAGTACCAGGAGACGGAGACTTCCGTGAAAGAGCTGTCGACAGAAGAGCGGACGTTTATGGTCGTGGGTTTCGTCGAGGCGCTGGTCTGCTTCATCACCGAGGGTGTGTCGGAGAACGAGCAGCACACCGAGCTCCAGAACATGATGCCTGACCTAATTAACTTTAAGCTCTGGAAGGCATGCCTTGGCCCCGACTCTAAAGAACCGCACGAAGTGAAGCTTCTGACCCACAAGCTCATCGTCGAACTCTTCAAAGAACTGCAGACTCAATTCATCATCCAAGCCTCCGAGAAGTTCCTCTCAGACTCGATCATCGAAGGCCTCATGGTCTTCGTGCGCAACTACACAGACTTCGACCTCAGCCTGTACATCAACACGATCTTCCTCATCTCCAAAGTGGTCCAGAACAAGAAGATCGAGAAGTACGTCTTCGAAAGCGAGATCCTCCAGTACTGCCTCGACAAGCTCGTCTCGAAAGACATCTTCTTCAACAGCTACCTCAAGAAGAGCAAGCTCAGCATCGCGAAGAAGTACATCGCAGTCGCCGAAGCACTCTTCGAAACCTCGCACGTCTCGGACCTGCTCTCCGAAGCGATCGAAGCATCGATCCCGAAGCTGCTGCGAGTCGTCTCGCAGGTGCAGCAGACTCTCAGCAGTTGGAGAAACTCCTTCAAGACGGCCAGCAAGCCCAGCCAGATGGTCGACGAGGCAGCAGACTTCTCGCGCTACTGGCACTCGCCGAACGCGGACAACCCGGACTTCGAGTGCAACCTCTTCGAAGAGTTCTCCCAAGTGCTCATGCGGTTCTTCAAGAAGTTCCTCGAGGTCGAGTCGACGAACCTCGCCGTGCGGCTCATCGAGAAGAAAGACTTCCTCTCGAACCTGCTGGACCTCTACCTCACCTTCGTCTCGCCGAGCTTCACGAACATGAGCGAAAGAAACGACCTGCTGCTCGAAGCCTTCACGAGCTTCTCCTCGCAGCAGCAGCAGAACGTCTCGCAGGTGCAGATCGCCTTCTTCAACACTGTGCTCTTCCCCAGACTCACCTTCGCAGTCAGAGACCTGGCAGCCCTCGCCAGCGACACGCCCGCCCCCCTGCTGCTCCGGTCCGTCCAGCAGCTGCACCCCCTCTTCGCGAACAAGTACGCAGACCCCGTCGAAGGCAGGTGTCTCGAAGTCGCGGCCAAGTACGCAGAGTGCGGCCTGCTCTGCTCGCTGGCCATCGGCGGCCTGCAGAACACCGAGCGCATCTGCATCGAAGAAAGCGCTTTCCTCGAGCTGCTGGACCTCTTCATCCACAAGATCCACAGAAACCTGCTGCTGCCCCAGTCGCGCTGCGTGCTCGAGAACATGCGAGAGCTGGCCAGCAGTCCAGACAAACACAAAACCTCCTTCGACGCGCTCGCTTCGAAGAACGACTGGGACGTCGTGGCGAAGATCGGCAACACGCTCAAAGAGTTCCTGCGCACGCAGTTCAAACAGAACCACAAGATCCTCAGTCTGTTCTACGCAGCTCTCGGCAAGCTCGTCTTCGAACTGCCCGGACAGGACTCGGTCGTCCTCGAGCTGCTCGTGAGGTTCGAGATGGTCAGCTACGCCAGTCTCTTCTTCGCAGACCTGACCAGTCCGAGGCCCGGCCCGACCCAGCGACTGCTCAGAAACGCCTCGGCCTTCGTCGCGCTGTACGAAGGAGGCCTGGTCTCCGCGCTCGAGCCGCTCTACCCCAAGCTCGCCTCGCTGATCCAAGAAGCGCTGCTCTACCTCAACCACAGGGCCAGCGGCAAGCTCGCAGACGTGCAGCTCGCCGCGGTCTTGCTGATGCACCTGCCGAAGCTGCCGGTCTACACGCTCTACACCGCGCACCAGACGCAGTTCGAGGCAGACAAGTTCTTCCGCGGAGGCGTCGAGCAGCCGAAAGCGCTCGCTGCAGGCAAGTGCAGGTTCGCCATCCTCAAGCTCTACGAGAACCTCAAGAACCTCGTGCTCGGCGTGCTCAAGTGGTCCGCAGAAGTCTACGAAGGCTCCGAAGAAGTCCTCAGGCTGCTCGACTCCCAGCTCGCCGCTTCGGAGGCTTCGAAGCTGCCCATCCCGGCAGACGCGCTCAAGCGACTCGACAAAGCATACACGACCAGCTTCGAGGCGCTGCTCAAAAGCGCGATCTCCTTCAACGTCAAAGACGTCCTCGCCGAGCGAGGCCCGGGCGACCGCTCGAACCCATCCGCGCGACCCGAGCAGCGTCGCATCCCGCAGTCGGTGATCGGCAAGCTGATGGAGTTCGGCTTCGACGAAGAGAAGATCCGCTTCGCGAGTGGCCACGTGCGCAACCCGAGCGACCTCAACGAGATGATCGAGTGGATGCTGGCCAACGCGGACAAACTCGAAAGCCTCAAGAAGCCCCAGGACGAGCCCAGAGAAGAGCTGGCGGCCGACACGCCTCTGCTGCCGCACCTGCTGGACTGCCCCGCGAAGGACCAGAGCGAGTTCAAGCAAGACATGATCGAGCAGTACAAGCGCTACTGCCAGACGCTCATCAAGTACTTCCTCTTCATCCCCTTCTACGTCGACTTCGTTGGCGTCCTCCACAACTACACCAACCACGTCCACGAAAGCCTCACCGGCGCCAAGTCCTCCCGCCAGTTCCTCTTCGACCTCTACTACCTCTTCGTAGACTTCCTCATCCTGCTCAAGTCGCAGCTGACCGGATTCCAGCCGCAGCAGAGCTTCGAAGACTTCGAGATAAAGATCCCGAGCAAGTTCAACAAGGTGAAGACGGTAATCTCGCGTGACCAGATCGGCTCCACGAAGATCCTGGTCGAGCTGCTGCCGAGACAGTACTCGCACCTGTCCTCGGGCATCGAGCGACTCACGCTGCTGCTGGACGACATCTACACGACCATCCACGGCCTCATCGCCACGCTCAAGCTCGCCGAAGACAACTCCTGGACGCCCAGCTGCGCCATGGAGCTCAAGCTCATCTACGTGCTCTACTCCGAGATGATCTCTTTCGGCCACCTCGCCTTCGTCCAGAACAAACACTGCGCAGTCGACGCCCGGGGAGAGAAGTCCGAAGCCTTCTCGAAGCTGCTCAAGAGCTACCAGAAGGTGCTCTGGAAAGCCTTCGCGTTCATCGAGCAGAACATGAAGCTCAACCAGGTGCTCCCGCCGAGCTCGAGGGCCGCCGCGAGCAAAGACCTGAACCTGAAGCAGGCGCTGGTCGCGAAGTCCATCGAAAGCTCGAACCAGATCAAGCAAGCCATGGCCTTCAAGATCATCGAGATCAGCGTCAACCTCTTCAAGCTGAGCACCGCGGCCCTCAAGAGCGTCGGCCAGACCGTCATCAGCACCGAGCTCTTCAGCGCGTTCATCCCCACGCTCACCAGCTGCGTCAAGCAGTCCGACGACTGCAGGAAGCGAGCGCTCGATAAAGGCCTCGTCTCGCTGGTCATCCGCACGATGATCGTCGAGGACGACAAGCGCACCAAGTTCGAAGGCGTGGAGCCATTCAGCCGCCAGTCGCTGACGAGTCTGCTGCTCGCGCTGGTCGAAGACGAGAGTCTGCTCGAGCGCTCGCTGGAGGCCGAGGTGCGCTACTTCTTCTTCTGCCTGCGCAAGAAGCTCGAAGCCGAGAACCGGTCCAAAGGCCGAGACGACAAGTCGCTCTCGAACTCGAAGGTCGAGATCGCGGAGGAGTGCCTGCTCTCGGAGTTCCAGAAGAAGTTCAGCTCGATCGCGAAGGACCACCCCGACGCCTTCGTCTCGGTCGTCAAGCGCGTCTGCGTGGTGCACCGGAGACTGAACACCGAGGACAAGAACCCGTCTCGGTCTCGCAGCCGCAACGAGCAGCGGCCGGCGAAGCTGGACTACATCAAGCTGGCGAGCCACATCCCCGACCTCGCCCAGAAGACCGAGCTCAGCGAGACGACCTGCAGAAGCGTCAGTCTGCTGCTGACCGAGATCGTCGTCACCTTCATCAAAGAAGCCCAGCGCTCGCTCGGCCGAACCGAGGCCGACCGTGCGGCCAAAGAGAGCTACCTGCTGAGCACGCGCATGCTGCTCAAGACCATCACGCACAAGATCCTCGGCCGCTACCCCGTGCTGCACCTGCTGCTGCTCAAGTTCGACTGCGCGAAGGTCTTCCAGAAGTTCTGCTCGCACCCCCTGCTCAAGGCGCGCTTCCCCGAAGGCAGGCCCATCCCCTTCGTCTCCTTCCTCGTCCGAGGCGTGCTCTGGCTCAGCCCCAAGCTCTGCCACCACCTCTGGACCTTCCTCGCCAACTCGCCGATCCTGCTCTACCGCAGCAGACGCATCCTCTCGCTCGCCGCGGTCTTCCGGCAGGAGGTCATCCGCGAGGCCCGGACAGCCGTCTCCGAGACGAACAGAGCGGTCTGCGAGTACCTGCGCTCCGTCCGCAGCCCGGCCGGGCGACAGGCTTCCCCGGTCGACGAGATGCTGCTCTGCATGTCGGTCCGGGCCAACGCAGAGCTGCTGGTGCACCTCACCGAAGACTTCGCCTCGGTCAAGCTGCTCATGGCCCCCGGCGAGTCCGGCGAGGCCTTCATCGGCAAGCACCTGCTCGACCTGCTGCAGTCCCTCACCGTCCCCGAGCTCTCGCTCTTCAAGCCCTTCCTCGACCTCCTCGTCGAGCCCTTCAGCCTGCTCTTCAAGCACTTCGCCCTGCTCGCCACGAACAAGCAAGCCCTCGACTCCGTCGCGGAGTTCAGCTTCGCAGACGAGCGCAGCGGCCTCGCAGCCAAGACCGTCGAGCTGCAGGCCCCCGAAACCCTCCTGCTCAAGTGGCAGACCTTCATCGCGGACAGCAGGTTCAGCGAGGCAGGCAGAGACTGTCTCTTCGCGCTCCCCGAAGTCGTCCTCTCCCTGCAGAACTTCGAGAGCGCCAAGAAAGACCTCAAGTCCGGCCGCAGGGCCAACCACGAAGACCTCTGGCGCAGGCGCGAGCTCCTGGCCCAAGGCAGCCCCGGCCTGGCCGACTTCGAGGAGCAGCTGCTGGCCCACGGCCTGCGTCGCCGGGCGGACGACTCTTTCGCCTCGCAGGACCCGCAGGACCCGGAAGACTCCAACGACATGGACGAAGAAGAAGCCCAGCACTACCACCTGGGCCAGCTCGACGCGCAGGCAGACGAGCCGGCCTTCGGGCCCGAGTCCGAAGAGACCGACCTGGAGCGCATGCACACCGAAGAAGAAGCCCAGGAAATCGAGAGCTACCGGCAGACCCTCGAGCAGGCCAACCCGCAGGACCGGCTCACCACTTTCGTCGAGCGCGTGCGGCCGAGCCTCAAGTACCCGAACCGGCCGAAGAAAGAAAACCCGTCTCTCCGGGCGAACGTCTTCCTGGTGGACGCCCAGCAGGACGCTGTCCGCTCGCTGATCGACCAGCTCTTCCCGCAGGTCTACTCGAGGTTCTACTCGGTGCAGCAGACGCAGGCCCTCGCGAAAGGGCTGCACGAGTTCGAGTCGCTCTCGCTGGCCAACTTCGCGCAGGCCCCCGAGCGGCAGGCGACCGGCAGCCAGCAGCAAGACTTCAACCAGTACGTGAGTCGGCTCCGGGGGCTGCTCGTGGACGACCACGCGGAGCTGAACCACCTGCTCGCAGACCTCCCGCAGCTCAACCTGCGGCTGCCCGGCCGCAACCAGCACATCCTGGACATCTTCGGAGGACAGCCCCGCGACTTCCTCCGCGGCCCGCCCCACCCGGCAGACCTCTTCGAACGCATGGACTTCCGAGAGCCCCGCCCGCTGCCCGGCCAGGACGCAGACCTGCCGCCCGCGAACATCGAAGAGCGCATCCTCGCAGGCATCCGCGTGGTCGACAACACCGGCCTGCCCAGCGAGCCCAGCCCCTTCCCCGCCTCCTCCATCTTCGAAAACCTCCGCGGCCAGCTGCAGCCGCCGGGCTTCGACGCGCCCCTCCGCAGAACCACAGGCCCGGACGCAGCCGAACCGCGCAGACCCCTCCGCCTGGCCGAGTCCGTCTTCGGCCCCCGCAGCAACCAGCGCGCCTTCAACGCCTCGCCCTTCGCAGTCCCGCCTCCGCCCCCAGGCCCAGACCCCAGCCTCCGCCTGCTCTCCGCCCTCGGCCTCCCGAACCACCCCGGCCCGGCCCAGCCCGGCCCCCACGAGATGGACCTCGAAGAACTCGACGGCCGCGAAGACCTCTTCAACATCCTCCGAGAAGACAACCTGCCCCAAGACGACGCCCCAGAAGACCTCTACATGGACGACAACGACCGCTCCGAAGAAGAACCCCAAGACGCCTCCGACCGCGGCGGCTTCGACCAGCCCGACCACCCCCTCGCCCACAGGCTCTCCACAGACCTCCTCGAACACCCCCCCGTCCAGACAGACCCCAGCCCCAGCA
>JFJP01021703.1_pt1 | contig 13831 bp, 14 predicted proteins | sample 431651 | NCBI WGS metagenome assembly JFJP01 (sample SAMN02602958, study PRJNA72255) | Microbial mat metagenome, whole genome shotgun sequencing project. | biome: fresh water; feature: sink hole; material: water; isolation source: purple microbial (photo- and chemosynthetic) mats found in... | reverse complement strand
CACCTTGATTCGTTCTATCATTTCATTCATATCCATACATTCATCCTTCATTTCAAAAAGCTAAAAGCCTCAAGCCAAGAGTGTCTTTGGCTATTCTTTAATCCCGAAACATGTACTCAACATCAAAGTAGAGTGTTGTTTTTGTCCCATTAGGATCTTTCGTAATGAATTTGTCGTAGTGCCGCCCATTTGACAGAAGCAGTGCTTGCTTAACAACGGTCAAGCGTAATCGCTCTAATACTGCATATTCTTCTAAAAGATTGATTACCACATACGCTGATTCAAAGGACTTACCATCTTTCTCATTCATTATTGATGATACGAGTAATTCTCCGATTCCGTTGTAAAATTTACCCAATGTAGAGTCACCTAACGCATAGTAGCTTAACCCAACTACTTTTTGAGCAACGATATCAAAGAAGTTTAATGTTAAAACTGAATCACCCATAGTAATTGCATTTAAATAGTTTTGGGATTTCCATGCGTTCAGCATATTGTTACGAAATTTTCTGTACTCACTGTTCATGTGAATGTATGGCTTGTATTCTTTCGAAGATGCAAATTGCGTTCGCATTGCAGAATAATTAGTTTGGTCAAAATGAGCAAGACTGTCTGCGATTAAATCGAAATATTTATTGGGATATTTTGCTTCACTTTGGCAAATTAATATCATTAGTAAAAATATGAAATGTACAAACGATTTCATTGAATAGTATCCTCTTCTACCTGCTTGCTCTGTATATGTATTGTGAAACTAATTGGGTTCAAGCTGTAAACATTTTTTAGAGACACCCACAAGGGGTGTCCCTAAAATTCCAATTATTTCAACGAACAATTATTCGTTGTCCGTAATATTACTCGACCGTTTCATTGCACAAAACTCTCCGCACATCGAACAAAGTCCGTCGCCTTCACCGGTCGGAAGAAGTGACTCGCGGTATGCTCGTGCTTTTTCTGGATCGATCGCCAGTTTGTATACGGTCTCCCAATCCAACGCCTTTTTTGCTTTTGAAATTGCATTGTCCCAAGCGATCGCTTCGGGGCGACCTTTTGCAAGATCCGCGGCCTGAGCTGCGATTCTTGAAGCGATCACACCCTCTTTTACATCGTCAACCGATGGAAGTCTGAGGTGTTCTGCTGGAGTAAGATAGCAGAGGAAATCTACTCCGGCCATTCCCGCGAGCGCTCCGCCGATTGCTCCGGCGATATGGTCGTAACCAAGAGAAACGTCCGTGGTCAATGGGCCAAGCACGTAGAATGGTGCGTTGTGGCAGAGACGTTTCTGAATCTGAACATTGGTGATTACCTGATTGAGCGGCACGTGTCCCGGACCTTCGACGAATGATCCCACGCCAGCTTTGCGAGCACGTTTCACCAGTTCGCCCAAAATCGAAAGCTCTTCGATCTGAACGCGGTCAGTTGCATCTGCGGTCGCTCCCGGACGGAATGAATCGCCAAGAGAGATCGCAACATCGTACTTTTTAAGGATTTCAAGAAGTCTGTCGTACTCTGCGTAGAGTGGCGATTCCTGTTTGTTGTGGTGAATCCATTCCATAATGATTGTTCCACCGCGCGACGTTGCTCCCGCAAGACGTTCGACTTCGCGGAAACGTGCGAAGGTCTGGATGTTTACACCGCAGTGAATGGTAAGGAAATCTACGCCGGCTTTACAGTGATCTTCGATTACTTCGAACATCTCATCGGACGTAAGGTCGAGAACTGATTTTTTGTTGGCTGCCGCGCGGAATGCCATTTCATAGAGTGGCACTGTTCCGAGAGCTACAGGGCATTTTTCAAGAAGTTGTTCGCGGATTGCTCCGATATCGCCACCGGTGGAAAGATCCATGATCGCGTGAGCACCATATTTGAGTGAAACCGCAAGTTTCTCCATCTCTTCTTCGATATTTACGTTTGAAGAAGATGTTCCGAGATTCGCATTAACTTTGATGGAGGTTCCTTCGCCGATTACCAGCGGTACGATATCGCGAAGATTGTTCCGAACGATGCAAACTGTTCCTTCTGCAACTTTTTGGCGCATGATTTCAGGATCCATTCCTTCAGCTTTAGCCGCCGCGAGCAGTTCATCACTGATAACACCACTACGAGCAAGTTCCATACGAGTCATTGTAATCTCCATCGTTTCAGTCCAATTTTACGCACGGAATATAGATAATGTCCAAAACAGATCAAAAGAGAGGATGTGGAAATATGGATTCGCCAGTGCTAAATGTCCCATTGGATGGATTTTTTCCATTTTTGAGTCGATGAAGTTACACAAAGCGATAGTTATTGTGCTGACTGTCTAACTATGTATGCGATTCCGATTTTATGCGTAAAAAACATATAGGTAATATCTTAGGTAATACTTATTTTATTCTTGAATGATCCGTTATTGTTTCATGAGAACTGTATTGTTGTTTTAGGAGATGGTATGAGTATTCGGATTCTGTACATAACCGAAAGTTGCGCCGGCGCTAAAGAAAATGACTTTTGCAAGAACATCTACGAACTCACAGAGAAGAGTAACGGTTCATTTCGTGTGAAATGGATTTTCCCCGATTTTGCTAAAAAACAGGTAAGTCGATCTGCGGTACTTCCACGAGAATCGGTAATTCCTCAAATTGAACAGATTGCAAAGGGAAGCGTGCCACTGCTTCCGGCAGTTTCTCAAAAGGATGATAAGGAGATTTGTTCGCTTCAAATTATGGGGATTGGTGCTGTGTCTGTTGCACTGAGTTGGACCGGTGTCGAACTGAAAGGTGTGCCTCATTTAGAATCGTATATCGATTGGATTTGCACAGAATGTGAAGCGATCGCGTAGATAATGTCGCAGGATTAGCCCCCGTCGAAGGGATTAATCTGATAAAAAATTCGTTCTTTGCCATGTGTAAAGAATGTTTTAGTGAGAGAGAATGTTGCTGAAAATAAATGAGATAGTTCGCTTAAAGAACGAAATGATCCACAGGAATAGAATATTCACGAAAAACTTGCAGAAAATTGTGGTAAATCTCGTACTTAATGATAAAATTATCGGCATCTTGTAAAAAGGTTTATACGACAAGTCTGAAAACTGCATTGAGGAGACTAGATGGTTGCTGAGAAAATGAGACTTTCCAAAGAAGAACTTTCCTATTTTAAAAACCTTCTTCTTGAGGAACGTGACAACATCATTTCTGATTTGAAGTACTTGAGCGAAGAGAATTTGAAGCAGACGATTACCCAATCAACCGGAGAAAGCTCTTCCTATTCAAATCACCTAGGAGATGCCGCTGCGTTATCCTATGAACGCGAATTCGCGATGACACTTTCTGAGCGTCACGGGAAATATCTTGAACAGATCGACGATGCTCTTCAACGCGTTAAAGATGGGACCTATGGGATTTGCCAAATTACCGGAAAACTTATTTCGACAGAAAGACTTGAAGCTGTTCTGGTTGCAAAGTACTCTGTGGAAGGCAAAGAGCTTCTCAAGCGCCGCACTCGTGAATAATTGCTGTTTCTTTGTACTGATTCTTGCGGGATTCCTCTTTGGGGAGTCCCGTTTTCAATTGGATTCTATCGTAACTCCCGTTGCAGAAGCTTCTGGGACTGCCAATTTATTGTTAGCTCATCTCGATAGGGAAGGGTATCCGTTTGCGATGCTGAAGTCGGAAATCTGCTCGACACAATCGGGGGAGTGTGTTCGCTTTGAAGTTGATTCAGGTCCGAAAATAGATTCTGTTCGATTTCGTATTCAGCCGACCGAATCTGTTCCTAGTCGTCTCTTGAGTCGACCGCTTGGTGGCAGTGTTGCGTTCTATAGGCCTAACCTTCTCGCGGATGTGCCATCACTTCTCGAGTCAAATTCCTATATATCTCTGGCCACGACGCGCGTTCCGATGGTCGATACTACTATCCGTGGACTGATGGTCGTACCTGTGGATGTCACTATACGTCGATCACTCTTTGTCGATGGTGCCGTGTCGTGGAGTTCTACAGATAATCGCGGTTTTGTAGGCGATCTCGATCTCGACTTGATTAATCTATTTCGCAACGGTGAATCGGTTTCGTTCCAGTTTTATGGCGATAAACAATTGCAAAAGGCGGATATTTCTTTGGCCGTGCCGTGGGTATTCGACACACCGTTTTTGATACGCGGCGCTGGATCAATTGAAGTGCTTCGGGAAAAATATGGACGGCTGGAAGGCTCCGGTGGGGTGGGATACCGAATCGGCGGACTGTGGGAATGCGGTTTTGCCGGAAGGTACTATGAACTTTCCGATTCCTTGGTGAAGCGCACATTTGCTGGCGTGACAGTTACAATGGATCGCTATCGGCCGCCTCTGCGTGCTGGGGCGATGGTGTGGGGAACAAAACTTTCCGCGGGAAGTGGCGTTCTGCGCGATGGGGCAAGCCGGATGCCGCGCAGTGATTTCTCTGCTTCAGGGGAAATGCAAGTGCCTTTGAATCGCCGGTTTGCTGTTGGAATTGAGGGGTTTGCCGGAGCTGTGGCAGTTTCTACTCCAGAACAACTGCATCGCACAGAAAAAATTCGCGTCGGTGGAAGCAGGTCGGTTCGCGGTTATACAGAACAGGAAAAATCCTTTGTGGGCGTGGGATTGGCCCGCACTGAACTGCGATTCTATTTTAGTGAAACTGGTTCAATTTTTCTGTTGGGTGATCCCGCATTTGGTGTTCCTGTTCATTTTTTGCGAGATGAAATAGAATATCTTTTCGGATATGGGGCCGGAGTTCGTATTCCCGCCGGGAAAATGAATGTCGCCGTGATTTGGGCTCGTCACTTCCGCGAAGGTTCGGGTGCGGGACGAATTCATGTAGGGATACGCAATTGAGTGTGGGCAGAGGGGATGGGAAAAAACTATTTTAGAGCCGCGTTTCTTTTATGAGTGTGTATACTTTGATCTGAGATAAAACATTTTGAACATAAATTCCGTGAGAGGAACTGATTCTATGATGCGTATTGTTCTATTGGCAGTGACACTAATGACAACAGGTGTATCTGCAAAAAAGATTTTTGACAAAGAGGCTCGGTGCGATAAAAATTTTGCAAAAGGCATTGAAGCTGTTCAAGATGGGAAGAATAGTAAAGGTGTCCAGCTCCTTTCTAATGTACGTCTCGAGTGTATCGGAGGACTTGAAAATCCCGACTCACTCTACTATTTCCTCGGCGAAGCGTACCGCAAAGGGAAAAAACCAGAAGAGGCGCGTCTCGAGTATCGCATGGTTGTTGAAGAGTATCCCTATTCGCTTTTCCGCGAAGAGTCTGCGTACAAAATGGCTCTGTGCAGTTTCAAGGCTTCACCGATAAAAGAGCGGGACAGCAAAACTATTCGCCGCGCCATGAGGGAATTTAATACGTTTATCGCCGATTTCCCAGAAAGCAAGTGGACAGATACTGCTACAATCTATGTTGATTCAATCTATGCCCGTCTTATCGACAAAGAACTGGCAAATGCTCGATACTATGAAATCGTAGAACAGTGGGATGCCGCTGTTATCTACTATCGTAGTATTATGACAGAATTTCCTGAAAACAAGCGCGAAGACTATATCAAATTGCAGATTGTGAAAAATCTAGTCAATGGGTATCGATTTGCCGAAGCTCGCGACATCATGAAAGGTTTTTCGGCACGCAATATCTATGGGGATGAAATAAAATCGCAAGAGTCCCGGATCACTTATTTGGTCGCCAAGCAGGAAAAAGAGAGCAAACGCCGCCTCCGTCGTGCCGGCACAGCGAGTGATGCATGAAAAATATTGGATTGTTTGGGGGAAGTTTCAATCCGATCCATTACGGTCATTTGGCGATGGCTCGCCTCGCTTGTGAATCCTTTGAACTCGATCATCTTTTTTTGATTCCCACGGCTGAACATCCGTTTGGGAAAGAGTCACTCACGATTTCCGCTGAAGACCGCGCTTCCATGGTGGAGTGTGCGGTTCAAGCTGATCCACATTTGTCGTGTTGGCGCGGTGAAATGAACCGCACGGGCGCGTCCTATGCGATCGACACGGTGGATCAATTTCACCGAGAATATCCCAATGCAACCATTTACTACATGATTGGCGCGGATAATCTGAATGATTTCCACAAATGGCATCGATTTGAAGAGCTTCTTCAGAAGGTGGTTCTCATTGTGGCTTCTCGCCCAGGAAATCCAAATGAAACCTATGGATTGGTTGGGGACATTCGTTTTTTCCCATCCCCCGATTGGGCATTGGCGTCATCGGCACTTCGCGAGTATTTAGCGAAAGGGCTTTCCTGTCGCTATCTCATTCACGATGAAGTTAGAAATTATATAGAAGAAAACAGGTTATACCGATAGAAGAGGTTTGTGTCATGAGTTCTACGATTATTTCCCCATCGATTCTTTCTGCAGACTACGCGGCACTTCGCGATGATATTCTCCGCGTCGAAAAGGCTGGAGCAGATTGGATTCACTGTGATATAATGGACGGACATTTTGTTCCCAATATCAGTTACGGTCCGATGATCGTTGAACAGGTGAATAAAATGACCGATCTCACTCTTGACGTTCACCTTATGATCACAGAACCGATGCGCTATCTCGAACAGTTCGCCAAGGCTGGATCGGATATTATTACCGTTCATGCCGACGCGTGTGAAAATCTCGAAGCGACAATCGATAAAATTCACGAACTGGGCTGTAAGGCTGGCGTTGCGGTTAATCCTGATAAATCGATCGATCTTTTCATGCACCTTCTGCCTAAGATTGAACTGGTTCTGATCATGTCGGTCTATGCAGGTTTCGGAGGGCAGAAATTTCTTCCTGATGTGATGGATAAAGTTCGCACTGTTCGGGCAGAAGCTGATCGACTCAATCTGAATGTCGATATTCAAGTCGATGGTGGTGTGAACGGCGAAACTGCAAAAGTGTGTCGCGAAGCAGGAGCAAATGTTCTTGTTGCAGGAAGCTACATCTTTGGTACTGAAGATTATAAAGCAAAGATCGATTCACTTCGATGAACCGCTCTGCCATTTTCCGCGTGCTCGACGCCAATCTCAATCGGCTTCGCGAAGGAATTCGCGTAGTGGAAGAGTATTATCGTTTTGTTCTGAATGATGGGATTGAAGCAAAAAAACTCAAGACCCTTCGCCATGAAATTCGTCAGATCGAAGCGGGGCTTGATCGCACTGAACTTCTTGCGGGAAGAGAGAGCGATCGCGATCCTTTTCGCACTGGTTCTGAAGCACGGGAACGGGAGCGTTCAGGGATGCAAGAGTTGGTGACGGCAAATATTCGTCGAGCTCAGGAAGCGGCCCGCGTTCTCGAAGAGTACCTCAAATTAGTAGAAAATTCACCACTGTCAGAAATTGCAAAAGAGATTCGTTTTTCGCTCTATTCAGTAGAAAAACGATGGGGGATAGGCGATGGCAAATAAGAAAAAAAGTGCTGCTGATACTGAGAAACCGGCCAAAGCAGCAAAAACCGCTAAAACAACAAAAAAAATACCCGCCGTAAAGCGAGAGCGCTCACCCATTGAACACCAAATTTGGGGTGTTATCTATATGGCTTTGGCTGTGATGGTTTCTGTGTCACTGGTATCACACAAAACTGGCGCAGATCAGAATATTCTTGGCCCTTGGCTTGGACAATATTTATCAATGGGGCTCGAGTTTTTCTTTGGTCCTGTACCGATTTTTCTTATCCCTTTTATGATTTTCTATGTGGGATTGAAAATGTTTAGTGGAGCGCCACTTCATATTGCATCGTTGATATTCACAGGCGCAATTATTTTCGAAACATCCCTTCTTGCTGCGATTCCCGACCTGCCTAAATTGGCTCTCGACAATTTCACTTCCAACGGCAATGCATTTGGGTTTCTCATTTTGAAATCAGCGGTTCTTCCCGTGTTCGGCACTGCCGTCTTTGGCCCTTATTTTATTACCATTATTGCACTTGGTTTGACCATTGTTGGGTTCCTTCAGATCGATATGAAACAGCTCTTTACACGCGCTTCGGCTAAAGTAGCTGCTCTCACTGATGAACTTCGTGCAAAAGCTGAAGCGAAAAAGTTTGCTGAAGAAGAAGCGGAAATTCGTCGTGAAGAACGACTCACGCGATCAATGCCGGCAGCAAATGTCTCTCCTATGAGAAAAACGACTGGAATTCCTGTTGTTGAAGAAGAACCGTCGCAGGCGGAACAGGATCACATGACACCGTTTATGACGCACGAAATGGTTGAAGACGATCAGTCTGATTTTGTACCTCCCACAATCACAACCTATTCTGATGAATATGTCCTTGATGAACCCGCAGAAGAAGAGACTGACGCAGATTTCAACGACGCGGCGTTTCTCGAACCAGCGCTCGTGAAAGGTGGCGACATTTCGGAAAAACCGGAACGGGTGATGCCCGTTCGAGCACAGGCTCAGAAACCATACGTACTTCCTTCGCCGGATATCCTTTCTGAACCACCTGCTAAAAGCACTGAAATCAATCAGTTCTGGATTGAAGAGCGCAGTCGTGAACTGATGAAAACATTGGAAGAGTTCAAACTCGGCGGTTGCAAAGTGGTCAGCGCCAGCCCTGGACCGGTGGTGACGCAGTTTGAAATTCAACTCGCACCGGGCATTCAGGTGAAAAAAATTGTCAATCTTCAAGATGACATTGCTCTAAAGGTGGGAGGAAAAGCTATTCGTATTCAGGCGCCGATTCCGGGGAAAGCTGCCGTGGGTATCGAAATTCCCAACGATGATCGCGAAGTCGTGTACTATAAGGAGATTCTTATGTCGCAAGCGTTCAAGCAGGCGAAAGCAAAACTCCCGGTTATTGTGGGAAAATCAATTTCAGGGAAACCGCTTATTGAAGATATTGCGAAGATGCCTCACGTGTTGATTGCGGGGCAAACCGGTGCCGGTAAGTCAGTGGGAATCAATTCGTTTATCGCATCGCTTTTGTTTAGTAAAACACCCGAAGAGCTTCGACTCATTTTGATCGACCCGAAAAAAGTTGAAATGGCCTGTTACGAGGGAATTCCTCATCTCATGTCGCCCGTTGTGACCGAACCGGAAAAAGCGGTGGCAGCACTTCAGTGGGGCGTGAAAGAGATGGAGTACCGTTATCGTTTGCTTGCAAAAGTGGGCGCAAAAAATCTCGAATCGTTCAACGGAAAAGTTGAACAGGATTTACTGATCAAATTTGTAGAGAATGGTTCAATCGAAGAGGAAGAGAATCGCAAACTTCCTTTTGTCGTAATTATTGTCGATGAGCTTGCCGACCTGATGATGACTGCTTCGAAAGACGTGGAAGCACTGGTTCAGCGCATCGCTCAGCTTGCCCGCGCGGTAGGGATTCACCTCGTGGTCGCTACACAGCGCCCATCGGTGGATATTATTACCGGACCGATCAAGGCAAATCTCACCTCGCGAATAGCGTTTCGAACTATTCAGTCTCAGGATTCGCGGACAATTCTCGGATCGATCGGCGCAGAAAAACTGCTCGGCATGGGAGATATGCTCTACTTGAAAAACGGAGCTCCGGCAATTGAACGCTATCACGGAGCCTTTATTTCCGAAGAAGATGTGGAAAAACTGGTCGAAGCGATTAAATCTCAGGGATATGAAACGGGCAAGATCGAGTTCAAAGCTGCGCCGAAAAAAGGTGACACTTCTGATGATTTTGACGAAGGTGGCAACGAATTTGACGACGATGACGGCGAACGGGATGAACTGTTCGAAGATGTGGCGCGACTTGTTCTTTCTAATGGACTTGCGTCAACTTCGATGGTTCAACGAAGATTTAAAGTCGGATATAACCGCGCTGGCCGTATTATGGATCAATTGGAACAGTATGGCATTGTCGGTCCATCTCAGGGCGGAAAAGTGCGCGATATTCTCATGTCCAAGGATCAGTTCGAAGAGATGATGGAGACGATTCAGTAAAAGGAGTTTTCCATGCGCGTTATCTGTGCAATTCTGATTTTAGCCATGTCGATCACGGCGGGGCCCAAAGAGTCGTTTGATACTATTCTCAAAAAGATTCAGAAATCCCCGGTTGAGTTGGTGTTCACTCTCGATATTTGGTGGTCAGTTCGCGAAAAAATGGAGAAGAAAAGGGGGACACTTCTTCTTGCACCGCAGAATCGATTTGATCTTACCTTGGGAACAAGTCGATGGACCAGCGATGGCAAAACGGTGTGGAACTACTCGGCTGCTCAGAAACAGGTGGTGATTCGACGGTTTAATGAAGCTGATCTCGCCCTCAATCCCTCGTCACTTTTTGCGCGGTTCAACGGCAAGTCATTCACTGTGGTGGCGGGTAAAACCGGTCTTCTTCAATGGAAAGGCAAAGATAGCGAATATCAGCAGATTTTTGTCCAGCTCTCGCCGGATGGGTCAAAAATTAATCGCCTCGAATTCACCGACAACGAATCAAACAAAAGCACCTTTACCTTTTCCAAAATGAATTTTCCCTCTTCGGTGAATACAAAGAAATTCACCTTTGTGCATCCTGCGGGAACGGAGGTTCTTGATGAACGCTAAATTATGTGTGGTTCTGCTTGCTTCTACACTTCAGGCTCAGATGAAACAACCGGTTGACGGATTTCTTGACAACAGACTGTCTGATCTAGCCGTTCATGGTCAGCGCGTGGTCGTTCGTTCACCTAACGGAATTAGTTGGGTTGATTCGATTTCCCAGCCAATTCTTCAGTGGAAATCACTGGCTAATATCTCCTCGTATACAGAAGAGTATCAGATTGAACGCGATGATATCATTCTCAACGATTCTTCCATGGTCGTGACGCTTCCCGCGGATACGAATCAATACAAATGGCTTACGGGAAATTTTAAGACCAATGAGTTTACCGTTAAAACATTCACCCCCACAGCAGCACTCGGAAAGTTGGTACTCGATGGGCTTGGTGGATCAGAACGACTCGGACGTTTTTATCTCCCCGTGTATGATGGAGGGATTTTAGTGATCGAGTCCGGTGAGGCAATCGGTATTATGATTCCCGACTCTGCTGCGCTTTTGCCATTGAATTTCAACTACGTTGCTGCAGTTTCTGAGGAAAATCGCCCGAGAAAACTGACTACCGATGATTCCACCATGACTGTTCTTGCCGCCCAAAATCTTTTTGTGTGGAATTTCAATACGTTGCAATGGACTAAACGGCCACTTCCTTCCAAACACACGTGGATCGGGATGTCAGAAGTTCCCGGTGGGGTAATTCTCTCCGGTATTGACAGTGCTGGTGTTTCACAGCAATATCGCAGTGACTCTCTCTTTACTAAGCTCTATTCTGGCGCTACCGGTGCAATTCGATATGGAAAGTCGATTTTGTATTCTTTAGACACTACCGGTGCTCTTACCACGCGTAATGCAGCTACAGGAGAAGTGTTAGAATCGATTAATCAGCTGAAAGCGCGCATTGAAACTGCCGATGGCTTTACAGGGAATTATCTCGTAATGGATTGTGGCTATACTGTTTCCGGCACCGATACGATTTTTTCAGTTGCTACGACAGCGGGATTACTTTTTTCTCTAAATGAACACTATGACGAGGAAAATAACACACCTTTTTCGTATGTACGCAAAGATAAAGTGCTAGCTGCGGGATTGTCTCAAACCTATGCGATTCCCTTTATTATTCGCGAAAACGATCCGGCTGTAATATCCTACAATCTTGGAGAGAGCGCCAAAGTCACCATTGATATTCTCGACTATAATCTCGATTTTGTCTGCCGTATTGTGGAGAGCGAACTGCGGGACCCGGGAACGAAAAACTCATCAGGTCAAAGTACGAATCGCGCACGGGATCGGTGGGATGGATCATTGGACGGAACTGGCGGCTCGACAGCAGCTGCAGGAGTTTATTATTACCGTATCACGACTGACAAAGGGGAGCGCGGTTTTGGAAAAATCATTCTTGCAAAAAATTAGTTTTTTGTCTTTTTTGTTACTTTCGACCGTTTCTGCAAACAATAGTGGTGGACTCGGTGGTGTGGTTAACCGTATGCCGCTTTCTGCCGTAGCAATTGGACGCGGAGGCGCTGCAACAGCTGATCCGGAACTAGGCGCGGCGTTTTGGAATCCCGTTATGGCAGGTCAAGGTAAACTTGGCCGTACGCGACTCGCTCTTTCTGGGTTGTTTTATTATCGTGGAATCAATGATTTAGGCGAACAGTTTTTCGATGACGGAAGTTCTGTTTCAGGCGAAAGTTTTACCAATCTCGCTGCAAAATTGGGTATGGGTGCTCAGCTCTCGAAAAAATTCTCTTTAGGGATTTCGATGGGGTGGTACTATGGATCAATGCCGGTTGATTATCGCGAAGGAGTTGTCGTTCGATCAAAATCATCTTCAATCGGTGGTGTAACACTTCTTGGTTCGTGGAATCTTCCGCGCGGCTTAGTCGTTGCCGCCGGCGTGAAAGAGCTCCTTCTCACCGATGTATGGAATGAAGAAAACAGTTCGGGCTATGCGGTTACTCTTGCCGATACGAGTTTGTCTCCGGTAGTGGGAGCTGTTTCGTATGAAAAAGAGCTGTTCGGTCAGAAACTACGGGTTGATTCTGATTTTAATCTCTGGTTATTCAACAGTTATTTCAATTCGATAGAACATCCCTATGCAACATGGAACAATGGTCTAACGTGGACATTAAACGATTTAGTTCTCTTCCGCATGGGAGTGCGCGATTTCTTAATCAATTCGACCATGTTCGACGATGGTGAAAGCTACAAGCTCGAGTCTTCACCACGGCTTTCCGGTGGGCTTGGTTTGAATTTTGAAAATCGCATCAAAGTTGCCGATCTTCGCATAAACTACGCGATTTCCGCTTCGGGAGCGAGTGCCGGCGTGGATCACTACTTTGATTTCCTCTTCGACTTTTGACGGAGTACACTATGAAACATTCGGTAATGTTACTTTCATGTTCTGCTGTGACGCTTTTGGCGGGCACCGTTGACCAGTGGGCTGGTCGTTCTGGATTTCAACTATTGAATCGACCATTCGGAGTCGCCACTATAGCACGAGGCGAAACGGGAACGGCGCTTCCCGGATCATTCAGTCGTTGGTACAATCCAGCACTCTATGGTGCAGATAGCGGTTATAGTGTAGAGTTTGAATTTTCACCAGCGCGTGATATTTCCGCTCGAACGTCTGCCGCTTTTGATCTCGGCATTCGAACCGAAGAGCTTTTTGTAGGGTTCGAAGGGTCGAATCATGTGGAAGATGCCGGGTCAGAGTTCTGAATTTGCCTTTACCATTGGCCGCAAGAGAACCGAATGGCTCACGTGGGCGGCAACGCTCGGAACTGCCTTTGAACAGATCGATGGTGAAACTGCTCACGCTGTAACCTTAGGAGCGGGATTTCACGCTCATCTTCTCGACGATCGGCTGCTCTTTGGCCTTTCGGCAATCAACTGGGGAATCACTACGCCACTTATCAATAGCGGTTCTGAAGAGTACGGTTCTGGCGAGTCGCTTCCATCGAAAATTCGAGCGGGGGCTGCTTGGAATCAAACTCTCAAAGTGGGGAGGATTTCTGTCGCGGCCGATGCAGTTTACCATCATACGTACGACACGACCCGCTCGGTCTTCACCGACGTGGGCGATCGAATTTCTGTGCCACTCGGTATTGAATACTCACCGGTAAAATGGGTTGATCTTCGTGGAGGCCACGAACTCTTTGGCGGTTCTGCGAAAGCGAATTTTGGCGCAGGGGTTAATACTCCGTGGGTCGATGCTGATCTCGGTTTTGTGGTAAATAAGTTTGGCAGTTCCACCGAACTGAACTGGATGGCGGGCGTAAAATTTCATTTGACTCAGGCCAAACCAAAGGTTGTTGATCTGTACGAAACTAAAAAGC
>JFJP01012283.1_pt1 | contig 13833 bp, 17 predicted proteins | sample 431651 | NCBI WGS metagenome assembly JFJP01 (sample SAMN02602958, study PRJNA72255) | Microbial mat metagenome, whole genome shotgun sequencing project. | biome: fresh water; feature: sink hole; material: water; isolation source: purple microbial (photo- and chemosynthetic) mats found in... | reverse complement strand
ATACTGCGTCACCTTATTTTTTTATTTTGCTTAGGAGGCAAAAAATGTCTGATCGTGTAGTCGGTACGGTTAAATGGTTCAATGGCACAAAGGGCTTCGGCTTCATCGAGCGCGAGGGTGGTCCCGATGTATTTGTCCACTTCTCTGCCATCAAGGGCGAAGGCTTCAAGAACCTGCAAGAAGGTCAAAAAGTGGAATTCACCATCGAAAAAGGACCCAAGGGTCTGCAAGCCGCCGAAGTTGTTGTTCTCTAATTTAACCTAACCCCCCAAAAAAGCCCCGCTGAAAAGCGGGGCTTTTTTTTATGCGGCGGAAACGCTGTCGAACTGGCGCAAAATCTTTTCCTCGCGCTTCACCCAGGTTAATTCCTCCACATCCTTTTGCGCCTGCGCGCCAAGCGCCAGCCTGCGCGGCTCATCTGCCAGTAAAGCCTCAATCGCCGCCTTCCACTCCCTAATCACGAATTCCCAATTACCTGTTTCCACGAACACCGCATTCCCCTCGTTCAACACCTCGCGGATCGAAGGCAGGTCTGCGGAAAGGATCGCCCGCCCCGAAGCCATGTACTCGAACATTTTCATCGGGTTGATGACCTCGGCGATGTCTTGTCCGCTGCTGGCGGAAATGGATCGGCTATACGGCATGAGCAGCACATCGGATGCGGCTTGATAAAGCGGGATGACATCGTGTTTGACAAAGCCCGTCATGGTCACGTTGGTCATTTGGGCATCGGTCAATTTTCCGCGCCAAAACTCCACCAAATCGGGCGTACCGCCCACCCACAAAAAATTGACCTGCGGCATTTGCCTGGCAAGTTCAAAGAGCAAGTCTGCGCCGCGCCCAGGGTAGATGTGACCTGTGAAGCCGACGGTCAAGCCCGCCTTCAAATTTAATTGATGACGCGCCGCGGCGGGACTCGGCAGACCCGCGTACTTTTCCAACGCGACGCCGTTGGGAGCCACGAGCAGCGATTTTTCATCCCTTCGGCTACGCTCAGGGCGAAACTGCAAGTTGGTCGAACGCTCCAGGGCTTTTTCCAACGCCGACACCGTGACCGTCATTAACTTTCGCCCGGGTCTTGTCCAAAATTGTTGCAGCCACCACGCGCCATTGCCCGCCACGTCCGCGTGCATTTCGAGCACAACGGGTTTGCGCCGCCGCAAGGCAAAGACAGCAGATTGCGGCAGCCAGGTGTAGATTAAATCTGCGCCAAATGTTTCGGCGGCATATTGGGCGCGGATGACAAAGTCGAGGCGGCGGAACAGCCTGATGGATGGAATCAGGTTGAGGGGCGGCGCGAGTTGCAAACCGTAATGGGCAAGCAAAGTCTCGCGAGTTGCAGGTTCCACTTCGGCAGGGGCAAACATCCGAATCTCATGCCCAAGTTGAATCAATGCCTGCGCCACTTCCATCGCCTGAATTGAGTTGGCAGTTAACGATGGTATTCGTGAATTGGTAATCAGCGCTATTTTCATTCTTTGTCCCTCGACCTTTGATCTTCGACTTTCGACCTGATTTCGACCAGCCCTCTCCACACTATTGTCCCGACCGACATGATGTAATACATGGAAAGCAGCGCGGCTTGGGCAATGTAGCCAAAACGCGGCACAAGCGGAAAGGCGAGCGCCAGTTTGACGACCCCCGCAACCACAGTGGCTTTGAGCGGAACCTGAGGCAAGCCAAGCGAAAGCAACAGCGGACGATTCCAAAAGAGGGTGTAGTTGAAGGCGAAGCCAACCAGCAGCACAACCAACGCGGGATAGGCGGCGGCGTATGGCTCGCCGTAAATCGAGAGCAGCCATTTGCCGAAGATGACAAAAGCGGCGGCAAGCGCAAGGTTGAGGGCGGCAGAGACGGTTGTGATTTTCTTGAGGAAGTCTTTGAGTCGCGCCCACGATTTTTGCGCCACAAGTTTGTTGATTTCGGGATAGGTGGTCAGGATGAACGGGTTGGCAGGAACCGCGAGCAAACTGACGATGGCGTAGGCGGCTTTGTAAAACCCCGCTGCCTCGCTGGTGAGGAAATACCCGACCCAGAGAATCTCGCTTTCGCGGAAGACCAGAATGGCGGTTGCGCTCAGGTTGGAACTGAAGGCGAATTGGAAGAGTTCGCGGAAGTTCATCTGGTGGTCGAGTAGGCGGCGCTCTTTCGCCGTATTGAGACCACGTTCTCCGCTGTCCTGATCTTGATACGCCCTCCGCGTGTCTCGATAAACTCGACAACCGCGCTCAGGGCTACTCGACCAGCGACCTGCTGCCACTGATTGTCTCCACCACCCGCGCCCCAGCCGTTTGGTCAATTGAAAAAACGCCGTCGAGAACATGCCAAGCCCCAGCACGGTTTTACCCGCGAGGTAGGCAAGCAAGACCAGTTGCAAACTTCCCTTTGTGAAAAACGCAAAGGCGATGAGTCCAGCCGTCAGCAGGCTTTGAAGGAGGTTGAGCAAGCCCTGATATTTGATTTTCCCCAGCATTTGTAAAACGCCCGTCGAAGTTTCGGTGTTGAAGTTTGCCAGCAAGCCGAGGCTGTAAACGATGAATAGCGCTGCGGCGTTTGGCGTTTTGGCAATATAACGGGAGGCGAGAGTCGCAGTCGCCGCCACCGCCAGAAATGCCAGCAGGGAAACCGCGCCTTCCAGCAATGCCGCAAACTTGACCAGCGCGGCGGTCTTTTCTTTCTCATCTTTTTCGAGATACTCGCCGCCGTAGCGCACCACCAATTCGCTCATGCGGAAGGATAAAAACCCATTAACGGTGGTGGCGTAGCCCGTTACGATGGCAACCAACCCGAAGCCGGCAGGTCCCAGTAGACGGGCGGCGAGAACGCTCTGAATCACGCTCAACCCCAGGCTGAGGCTGTTGGCGCTGAACAATGCCCCGCTGGAGCGAATCACTTTTTCCAGCAGCGGGTCATCTTTGAGTTTTGAAAGAAGGGACATGCGGGTAATTGTAACAAAAAGCCCGCAACGCATAGGAAGCCCTCCGAAGAATAAGGAGCCTCCGCTCGTGCGGGCTTGCAAAAGATATAACCACAGAGCGTACAGTGATCACAGAGAAGTTCTCTTAAAAAACCTGCGGACTCTGCGTCCTCTGTGGTGAAAATTTTCTATGGCGTCAATATATCCTTCGCCCAACTTTGTTCGGATTTGTACCACTCGACCAGGTTGCCGATTCCCTCGCGCAGTTTTACCTGCGGATTCCAGCCGAGCATTTCGCGGGCTTTGGTCACGTTTGCCTGGTTCATGAACATATCTGCCAGGTTGGGCGGACCGTACTGGACGTTTGCCTTTTTCCCGGTCAGGTCTTCTACCAACTCTACCAGCCCATTAATGGAAATCACCTCATGCCCGCCCAAATTGATGACTTCGTAGCCAAGCGGTTTGAGCGCCGCAATCGTTCCGCGCGCGATGTCGTCCACGTAGGTGAAGCCGCGCGATTGTTTTCCGTCGCCGTTGATTCGAATCGGCTCCCCTTCCATAATCCACTTGACGAAGCGGAAGATGGCAAGGTCAGGGCGTCCTGCAGGACCATAGACCGTGAAATAGCGGACGATGGTCACGTCGATGTCGAACAGGTGATGATAGGAATGAGCCAGCGCCTCGGCGCCTTTTTTGCTGGCAGCGTAGGGCTGCATCGGCTCGCTGCTCGATGCCGTCTCAGGCGTGGGGTATTCGGGGTTTTCGCCGTAAATGCTGGAGGTGGAGGCGAGGATGAATTTTTTGCATCCCGAATGACGGCAGAGTTCCAGCATGTTTAGCGTGCCCATGACATTGGATTCCAAAAAGACCCAGGGGTTTTCCACGCTGAAGCGCACCCCCGCCCGCGCCGCCAGGTTGATTACGCCGTCGAATCTTCTGGATGTGAGCGCGGCTTGGCGGTTGAGAATCCCCTTGTCTGAAATGTCGTCGCGGACGAATTCAAAGCCGCCCAGCGCCTGAAGTTTTTTCAGGCGGTATTCCTTCATGCGCGGGTCGTAAGCGTCGTTCATGTTGTCGATGCCGACGACGCTGTGACCCTGCTCGATGAGCATGGTCGAAGTTCTTGAACCAATAAAACCAGCCGCGCCGGTTACGAGGTAGTGTGACATAAATCAATTTTCCTGTCAGGCGCTTTCTTACAATCTTTCGACCTTTGCGTTGCCCTTTGCAATCTTGCCGGTGGCGTTGCGCGAGTCGAAGACGAACTTGGCGGCTTCGATGATTGCCTGATAGTCGTAGCCTTTGTGGTTGGTGATGATGATGACCGCATCCGCTTCTTTTACAGACTGCATCAGGTCTTTCACGCTGTCCATCTGCCAGCCTTCATATTCGTGATGAATGTGCGGGATGTACGGGTCGTGATATTCGACCAGCGCGCCCTTTTGCCTGAGCAAGCCAATCACATCCAGCGAAGGCGATTCGCGCACATCGTCGATGTCGGGTTTGTAGGCTGCGCCAAGAATCAGCGTTTTCGACCCCTTCAACGCCTTGCCGCGTTCATTCAAGCCCTCCATCACGCGGCTGACCACGTAGCGCGGCATGTTGGTGTTGATTTCAGAAGCCAGTTCGATGAAGCGGGCGTTGTAATTGAACGACTTCATCTTCCACGAAAGATACAGCGGGTCGATGGGGATGCAGTGTCCGCCCAAGCCGGGTCCCGGCGTGAACTTCATAAAGCCAAAGGGTTTGCTGGCGGCGGCGTCGATGACCTCCCAAACATCCACGCCCAGCCGTTCGCACATGATTGCCAGTTCATTGACCAAGCCGATGTTAATCATGCGGAAGGTGTTTTCGAGCAGTTTCGACATTTCAGCAGCCTCGGCAGTCGAAACCTGATGCACAATCTTGATGGCGCCTTCGTACCATGCGCTTGCCACTTCGCCGCAGGCTTCGGTAATGCCGCCCATTACCTTGGGGGTGTTGATGGTGGTGAAGTCTTCGCGTCCGGGGTCAACCCGTTCCGGCGAAAACGCCAGGAACCAATCTTTGCCGACCTCCAGCCCATTCTCGACGCCCAGTTTGGGCAGCAGCAGTTCGCGGGTGGTGCCGGGGTAGGTGGTCGATTCCAGCACGACCACCATGCCCTTGTGCATGTATTTCGCCAGTTCATCCATTGCGGAAATGATGAACGACATATCGGGGTCGCCCGTCTGCCGCAGCGGAGTTGGCACGCAGATGCTGACCGCGTCCATTTCCTTCAGAATCGAAAAATCGGCGGTGGCGGAAAAAAGCCCAGCCTTGACCAGTTTTTCGACCGCTTCGGTTTTTACGTCGGGGATGTAGGACTTGCCCTCAGCCAGCGCGGCAATCTTGCGCTTGTCGGGGTCTACGCCGGTCACTTTGAATCCCGCTTCGCCGAAGACCACCGCCAGCGGCAAGCCGACATAGCCCAGCCCAAGAATGGCAATATTCGCGCTTTTATCCTTTAATTTCTTGATAAGAGTTTCTTTTGTGGACATTTTTTCTCCTGATAATTTTTATTAAAATAAGCCCAACTGCTTCGGCGCTTCGTCTTGCGCTTCCGCTGGTTTTCTTTTTTCCACAACGGCTCTGCCCAACGCCCTGCGCGCTTCATTCAGCTGTTCGGGCAATTTGGCAAAGTCGCCCAGGATGGACGGTTTTAACGCTGCCTGATGTAAAGCAGCCGCCGGGTGAAACATGGGGATGACAAACCGCTCGCCGATTTTCTTCATCTGCCCATGCACCGCGCTGATTTTTGCGCCGGGGAAGAATTTGTTCATCGAAAAACGACCCAGCGTGACAATGATACTCGGATTAATGGCTTCGATTTGCGCTTCAAGATATTTGTGGCAAGCAGCCAGCTCATCGGGTTGCGGGTCGCGGTTGCCCGGTGGGCGGCACTTGACTACGTTGGCAATGAAAACCTCGGCGCGGGTTACGCCCGCCTGCGCCAGCAACTGGTCTAAAAACTTGCCCGATGCGCCCACAAAGGGATGCCCCTGTTCGTTTTCGTGAAACCCCGGTCCCTCGCCAATGAACATGATTTCCGCGTCGGCAGGTCCATCGCCTGGCACCGACATCTTGCGCGATTCATGCAGGGCGCATTGGGTACAGGTTGAAACTTTTTTTGCAATGCGGGAGAGGGCTTGTTCGGCAGGCATAGTGGAATGGGTTGGCAAGTCTGCGAGTTAATGATTCGGCGATTCAGCGGGGTAGCGCGGTAGTCATCAGGATGGCGGCTTCGCCGTTGTCTTTGTAATAGCCGTCGCGGCGTCCGCTTTCTACATAACCAAATTTGCGATACATTTCCAGCGCGGCGTCGTTGCTTTCGCGGACTTCCAAAAAGGAGGAAATCGCGCCCTCATCCATTGCCGCTTGCAGGGTGTGAGCCAGCAGCCTCTGCCCAATGCCCTGCCGTCGAAAATCGGGATGTGTGGCAATGGTGGCAATGTGAATCTCATCCACAATCAGCCAGCCGACCAGCATGGCGGCAACACGCCCGTCCGCTTCTGCCACCCAACAGCGCGAAGCCGGGTTATCGGTCAACTCGAAGCGAAATGAGCGGGGGGGCCAGGGCAGGCTAAACGAAGCCTGGTCAATGGCAATCACCTGCTCCATATCGTCGGGAATCATCTTACGCACCTTCAGACCTGACAGGTCAAACTCATCCATGTTTGCGAATCCTTCCGCCAATCAAACAGACTATTGGATCGGCGTTCCTTCGACATGCAGGTAAATCGGCGCCAGCGAGGCGGGGTCATCCACATCATTTTTTTGCCAGCGTGCCCAAGCCAAATCTGCCAAAACGGATGGACGCCGGACGCAGTTTACAGGCGGGGCTAATATGACATGGCTGCGCTTGCGCGAAAGGCGGCTGCGGTCTTCGGAAGTCAATTCGCCGGCGACATGCGTTGGATTTTGAATTTCGTCCGCCAACTGCTCGACAGTCGCGCTTTTGACTCCGCCCTCAGCCTGCCACCTGTTTTCTGAAAACTGGTACCAGCCGACAGCGATTCGCTTGCGCCCAGCCTGAATGACTACCGCCAGCGGATACTCCCCTGCGGGTTGAGCCGCCGCAATTACATCCATGGTCGATATGCCAATCAGCGGCAAATGACGCGCCAGGGCAATGCCCTTTGCCAATGCCAAGCCCACCCGCAAACTGGTGAATGAGCCTGGTCCAATTGCCACGCCCAAAGCCTCCAGCGCATCCACCGTAGCGCCGCTCCGCTTCAACAGTCCAGCCAGAGCGGGAGCCAGTTCGGTGGTGTGATGCTGGCGGGTCGTCCACGTCATTTCGCCGAGGACTTGAACCCCATCGTACAAAGCCAGCCCAACCTGCGCGGTGGATGTATCAATGGCGAGCAACATTAGTAGCCTCCAAACATGGATTGGCGGACGGCGTCGAGCAGTTCGTCGTAGCGTTTGCCGCTGGCGTTGATGCGCATCTGGCGCTGTTCTTCTTCGATGTGGTCAAGGTTGATCCACATGCGTTCTTGGGGAAGCAAGGCGCCCAGCCGCTCGGGCCATTCGATGACCAGCGCTCCTTCGGAGAGCATCGCGTCGAGGTCGAGTTCTTCGGCTTCGGGGACAGAGTCGAGGCGGTAGGCGTCGAGGTGAAACAGTTTGCCGCCGTTGGCGCGGCGGTACATATTGACGATGATAAATGTGGGACTGGAGACAGAATCAACCGACCCCCACCCCTGAGCCAATCCCTGCGTGAAGGTGGTCTTGCCTGCGCCGAGGTCGCCCTGCAAACAGATAATATCGCCGACCTTTATCTCGCCGCCGAGGCGCATTCCGATGCGGCGCGTCTGTTCGGGACTGCGGCTGAAAAAATCAATGGTGTGTGAATCCAAAATAGGCATCGCGCCAGAATTATACCCCCTGATAAATCAATGCGAAGAATTTGACGGTAGACCGTCAGCAATTTCCTATGTGAGAATGTCATTGCGAGGTACGAAGCAATCTATTTGCCCAAAATAGGGGATTGCTTCGGGAAAACCGTCCTCGCAATGACATACTGAGAATTGACGGTAGACCGTCCACGGTCTACCGTCTACGATCTTGCTAGAACTTCAACCTTGCCGAAATCTGTGAGCGAAAACTTCCGCGCCAATTTTGCAGGATGGCTTCCATGTAAAGGTGTTCGAGCGTGCGCACCTGCCCTTCGATGGAAAATTTTTCGCTCAACTCGAGCGAACGTTTTCCGTAGCGCGTCAGTTTTTCAGGATCAGTCAGCAGGCTTGCCAGCGTATCGGCGTAGGCGGTTAAATCCAGCGGAGTCAGGTTCCCGTTCGCGCCTTCTTCGATCATGCCCTCGAAGGCTTCATCCTGCACAGCCACCAAAGGCAGCCCGGAGGCGATTGCCTCGATGACCGAAATGGGATGCACCTCTGTTGTCGAAGCGGATAGGAAAACAGTGGCGTCGTGCAGCAGGTCGGGGAGTTCAACGCGGTTGACCATGCCGAGGAAATGAATGCGGTCGCTGAACTGGGTTGCGGCGGCTTGCTCCTCTAATTTTTTGCGCGAACCGCCGTCGCCGGCAAAGACAAGATGCGCTTCGGGAATCCGGTCTGCAATGCGGACGAAAGCGTCAATCAAAAAGTCGAGCCGCTTTTCGGGGTCAACCCTGCCGACAGATAAAAGAATCGGCGCGTTGGGTTTTATGCCCAGCCTATTTTTGAAACTGCCGGGGTTTTTTGCCGTTTTGAAATTACCCAGTTCGATGCCGTTGGGGATGACTTGAATCGGCTTGGTCACTTTCTGCTCGACCAGCAGGCGGTGGAATTTGGGCGACGGCACGACAATCTGGTCGCCGAGGTTGGTGGAGGTGGCGCTGAACCAGCGCGCCGCATGGCGTATCACTCCCGTGCCGCCGATGACTTTTACATAATGGGTATAGTCTGTCACCGAGGTGTGGTAGGTGTAGATGAGCGGCAGGTTCTTGGTGGATGCGGTCAGGTACGCCAGCAGTCCCACCGTCAGCGGGCTGTGCGCGTGCAGCACATCGAAGTGTTTGCGCGAAAGCGACCAGGTGCTGCGCGGCGTTCCCAGCACGGCGACGTAAATGGGAGGATCGTTCAAATATTTTAGCGAGGGCAGTCGCACTATGCCGGGCTGGCTGTCTTCGTAGCCGGGGAATTTCGGCGCAAAAACGGTTACCTGATGCCCAAGTTTTTGCAGCCCCTCTGAGATCAATTGCAGCGAGATGGATACGCCGTTGACTTGCGGGGCATAGGTGTCGGTAAACAAGCCGATGCGCAGCGCCCCCAGGTTGGGCGTGTAGGTGGGTTTGTCTGTAATTTTTTTTGTGAAGGTGCGCAGGTCTTTGGCAACTTTGACGGCGTCTGCTTTGAGCGTGTTGGCGACCCGCTTTGGCAGTTCCATTTCCCTGCTGTTGACAACTTTCTTTGTCAAATCCATGGCGAGTTCGGCTGTAGTTTTATTCTTTGGCTTTGTCATATTTATATTCTCCTGAATTTAAAAAATGTCCCGCAAGGTTAAGCAGAATATGTTTGTCTGGGAAACCTGCGGGACGCCTTTTACTATTTTGTTTCTTCTTTGTTTTCTTCATGCCTGGTGAGATTTGCTTTGACGCGTTTCGCCAATTCGCGGCGGGTGAGCATGACGCGATGCCCGCAGCCTTTACATTCCAGCCCAATGTCGGCGCCCAGGCGGGTTACCACCCATTCGTAGGAGCCGCATGGATGGGGCTTTCGCAAGCGTAAAAGGTCTTTCAATTGCAAATCGGGCAGCATGAAAAGATTATACCGCCATGACCGGCGGCAATTGTGTTAATCCTATGTAAACAAAACCACAAGGGCGCGAAGCCGCCAGGCAGGCATCCTTTGAGAATCGGGTTCAGGCAAATCCCATTCGCATGATTGCCTGTGACATATTTCCCAGCTGCGCTGTGCAAACTTTCCTTGAGAAAAATTCCACAACTGGGATAATGAAGGCACAGGACGAATAAACCGAAAGGAGGCAGAGCCATGAACGATGAACTGAAAATCAAATTCTGGGGCGCGCGCGGAAGTTATCCCGCGCCCGGCGCTGGGACGGTGAAATATGGCGGGAACACCTCCTGTGTCGAAATCAACGCGGGCGGGCGTACCATCATCCTCGATGCCGGCACGGGCATCATCCCGCTTGGACGCGAACTGGCGAAGCGCGCCGTTCAGGAGAAGCGCGGGCTGGAACTGATGCTGCTCTTCAGTCACCTGCACCACGACCACACGCAGGGCTTCCCGTTCTTCGCGCCTGCCTATTTTCCGAACACGCGCCTGCATGTCTTTGGTCCCGGCGGCGCTCCTGAAACCTTGAAGCAGGTTTTGGAGCGCAACCAGGCGTCAGAGACGTTTCCGCTCAGCCTGCGCGATATGCCCGCCGCAAAGACCTTCGAGTCGGTGCGCGAGTCGCAGGTTATCGTTTGGGGCGAGGAAAAGGTTTGGGTGGCAGAATCCGCTTGGGGGGGGCGCCCTGAGCGCGTCGAGGGGCAGCCCGACGCGGTGGTCATCCGCATCCACAAATCGCACGCGCATCCGGGCGGCGTCTATGTTTATCGCATCACATGGCGCGGCAAGTCGGTGGTGTACGCAACCGACACCGAGGGCTACGTCGGCATGGATCGAAAACTGGTTGCTTTTGCGCGCGACGCTGACCTGCTGATTCACGACGCGCAGTACAGCGAGAAACATTATCGCGGAGAGTTGGCGGGATTTCCCTCGACGCAGGGTTATGGTCACTCGACGGCGGCGATGGCTGCCGAAGTTGCCGCCGCCGCCGAAACGGGACAGTTGATCCTGTTCCATCACGACCCTGCCTACCCTGATGATTGGGTCGCCGCGCAGGAATCTGCCGCGCAGACTTTGTTTCCTGATTCGCGCGCGGCGCATGAAGGACTTGAAATTAGATTGAAACCAGGCTTCCGAAGTCTTTTGAACAATGTTGCAAAACCGAAACCAGACTTCGGAAGCCTGCAAGACGGAAGTAAAATATGATTCGCATGACTGAACTCAGAAGAGACGATACCCGGCACCTGCTCTCGGACATTCAACTGTTCGAGGGTTTGACCACCGTCCAATTGGACTGGATTTCAAAACACGCGCATCGGCGCATCTTCAACATGGGGACAAACGTGATGACAGCCGAACAGCCCGGCGAGGCGGTGTATATCATCCTGCATGGCACGGTGAAAATTCACATCGAGCAGGGCGAACGCGACGTGATTCTCTCGGTATTGGGCAGCGGCGACCTGTTGGGCGAGATGAGCCTCATCGACAGCGTGGGGCGCTCGGCGAGCGCCATCACCCTCGAAAATTCGCTGATGCTGTGGATGGATAAAACGACCTTCAATTACATTCTCGACAACTTCCCGCCGGTGGCGCGGAATTTGGTGAAGATTCTCTCTGCCCGCGTGCGGCTCTCTGACCAGGTGATTCAATCCCTTGCCACGCTGGATGTGAACGGGCGGGTGGCGCGCCAAATTTTAGCCTTTGCCGAACGCTATGGTCGCGAGATGCCTGATGGCACGCAAGTGCCGATTGTGTTGACCCAGAGCGACCTCGCCGATTTGGTGGGCGCTTCGCGCAAGCGGGTGAACCAGGCGATGGTCTTTTTCAAAGAGCGCGGCTTGGTCAGCACAGATGCAAACGGGCGCTTCGTCATCCATGACAGGGAAGGGTTGATGAAGTTCTGTGGTTGAGGTAGGCTGGTAATTGGCAATTGGGAGTCGCCGGTTGATTTTTCAACTGGCGACTTTTCGACTGGCGGCTAGCGGACTGGCAGACTAATGGCTATAATCCCCGCATGTCTGACTACAAATTCTTCCATTCCACCGAAGTCCGCTACGGAGATTTAGACCCGCAGGGACACGTCAACAACGCCAAACACCTGACCTACTTCGAGCAGGCGCGGGTTCACTATTTGATTCAACTGGGGCTGTTCAGCCGCGACCAATCCTTCATGGAAATCGGCATTGTCATCGCCGACATTCATATTGCTTACAAGTCGCCCATTCACTACGATGACAACATCAAAGTCGGCGTAAAGACGACAAAAATCGGCAACAAGTCAATGACAGTCGAGCAGTGTGTGATGAATGCAGAGACGGGAGAACTCATGTCCACAGGAACCGTGGTGATGGTGGCGTACGATTACAAGACTTTGAAATCGATTCATGTGCCTGGGGAGTGGAAGAAGAAAATCAGCGAATTCGAAGGCTTTTAGAAAAGGATAAGGACAATGAACGAAATCATCTTTCTGGTGGAAGAAGCGCCCGAAGGCGGCTATACGGCGCGCGCATTGGGCGAGTCGATTTTTACTGAAGCCGACACATGGAATGAATTAAAAAACGCGATTCAAGAAGCCGTGCAGTGCCATTTCGAAGAAGGGAAATTCCCTCGCATTATCCGCCTGCACATTGTTCGAGAGGAAGTGGTAATGCTATGAGAATTCCGCGCCATAGCCCGCTTCGCATTGGCACGCTGAACGCAATCCTCAAAGATGTTTCCGAACACCTGAAAATCGATCGCGACGAGTTGCTCAACTCGCTTTTTGGATGACAAATATGCCTCTCCCCCCAATTGACGAAACTTATTTCACTAACTTCCTCGTTGACCTGCTCAACGTTCCCTCGCCGACTGGCTTTGCCGAACCCGCCATTGATTTTGTGGAAAGAGAACTTTCCCAATACAAGCAGTTGGAACTTTCGCGCACGCGCAAAGGGGCGCTGGTGGCAAAGTGGGACCCTTCGACAGGCTCAGGGCGAAAGCCTGACCTGCCGCCTGTTGCGCTGACCGCCCATGTGGATACGCTCGGTGCGGTGGTCAAGGAGATTAAACCCAGCGGACGTTTGAAGTTGAGCCGCGTGGGCGGAATCCAATGGAACACGGTCGAGACCGAAGGCGTGTGGGTCGTCACCTCGAACGGCGAAAAGATTCGCGGTTCGGTCTTGATTGACACGGCGTCGGGTCACATTTACGGCGCGAAGGGAGGCGAAACCCCGCGTGACGACGACCACATGGAGGTTCGACTCGATGCCCGCACCACATCCAAGGCGGAGACGCGCGCGTTGGGAATCAGGGTTGGCGACTGCGTGGCATTCGACCCGCGCGTCGAAGTGACGGATGGATTCATCCGCTCGCGCTTCCTTGATGACAAGGCTTGCGTGGCAAATTTTGTAGCGGCGATCAAAGCCATGACTGAAGCGGGTCAAAGCCCGACTCGAACGACTTATTTTCACATCTCGAACTATGAAGAGGTCGGGCACGGCGCCGCGGCGGGAATCCCTGCCGAGGTTGCGGAACTGGTGGCGGTGGATATGGCAGTCGTCGGCGCGGGACAGGAGTCAGACGAGTTTCACGCGACGTTGTGCGTCAAAGACAGCGGTGGCGTATATCACGAAGGGCTGAATAAAAAATTACGCGCGCTTGCCGAAGAACACAACATCCCCTATAAAACCGACGTGTATCCCTTCTACGGCTCGGACGGCGAAGCCTTCTGGCGGGCGGGCGGCGACGTGGCGCTCGCGCTCATCGGTCCCGGCATCGACGCTTCGCACAACTATGAACGCGCCCACATGGACGGACTGAATGCCACGACTCGTTGGGTGATGGCATATCTGCTAAATGTAGACAAGTAGACAGGTACACAAGGAATACATGTTGTACTTGGCGCCTGCCTATTTGTTTACGCGTTTACCTGTTTACTTTATACTTGCCCCATGAAACTTGACGCCGCGCTTCCCACGATCCAATTGAAAAATGTCCCCGCAATTGCAAGAGCCGCGCAGGAAATCGGCTTCGACGCCCTGTGGACTCAGGAAACCCAGCACGACCCCTTCCTGCCCTGTACGCTGATTGCTGAACATTCGGCGAATCTCCGCTTTGGGA
>JFJP01039307.1_pt1 | contig 13834 bp, 6 predicted proteins | sample 431651 | NCBI WGS metagenome assembly JFJP01 (sample SAMN02602958, study PRJNA72255) | Microbial mat metagenome, whole genome shotgun sequencing project. | biome: fresh water; feature: sink hole; material: water; isolation source: purple microbial (photo- and chemosynthetic) mats found in... | reverse complement strand
CAATTCCGTCCATTTCAGGCATTTGCATGTCCATTAGTATCAAGTTTGGATTTTCATTTTGCCAACGAGCAACAGCCTCAATACCATCTACAGCTTCCAAAATCCTTATTTCGGGGTATGATTTTTCAAGCAAATACTTAATCAGCAACATATTCATGTCTACATCTTCGGCCACTAACACAGACAATTCTTTTTTAGGCTCACTGTTTTGTTCTGGACTATTTTCCACTACAACATCGGTATTGGGAGTTTGTATGCTGCATAGATAACTGTATAAGTCTTCTGTTTTCACAGGTTTATTCAGTTGGAATTTCACCCCAAGTTCTTTGCATCTTTTGTGCAGCTCAGCATCATCGGACGATGAATGCAACAGTATAATTGGTAATTGCTCTGGCGAAAAAACCAACATTTCCCGTATCATTTTTATTGTGTCCAACCCGTCCATATAAGGCATGTGATAATCGCAAATTACAACATCAAACTGCTCATTGGCACTTCCAATAGTCTTTAAGGCAGTCAGACCATTATCAACGGAGATGCACTCAATGCCCCAATTTGTGAGTGTATGCTCTAATATTGTACGATTGTTCTCATTGTCATCTATCACCAAGCATCGTTTGATAGATTGAATATTGAATGTGTCTATTTTCTCGCCTTGTTGAACAGTGGTTACAATATCAAAATAAAAAATGCTCCCTTCGCCTTGATTACTGGTTATACTTATTTGACTACCCATTTTGTTTACAATCATTTGCGAGATTACAAGTCCTAATCCTGTGCCACCAAATTTACGAGTTGTACTGCTGTCGGCCTGACTAAACACCTTAAACAATTTCGATTGTTGCTCTTCGTTAATTCCAATTCCTGTATCGCGCACCGAAAAACTGAATTTTCCTTGAGAGTTGCCCAAATCTTTATAACTTACTTTCAGTTCTATTTCACCATTTTGGGTAAACTTCACCGCATTGCCAAGCAAATTGGTAAATACTTGCTTAAGTCTTATTTGGTCTACTGCGGCAAATCGAGGGGTTTCAGAATCAATATTTAGCAACACTTCCAACCCCTTTTTTTCTGCCGAGTATTTAATAATGTCCACACTCTGTCCCAATAATTCTATTAGGTCTGTGTTTATTATTTCCAAATCCATCATGCCAGCTTCAATTTTTGAGAAATCGAGAATGTCATTGATGATACCTAGTAACGTGCGGCCCGAAACATTAGCACTTACCACATATTGCTGCTGCACAGGCGATAATGGGGTGCTTTTAAGCAAGTCGGTAAACCCAATCACCCCGTTTAGTGGGGTGCGAATTTCGTGACTCATATTTGCCAAAAATTCTGATTTAGCTTTGTTGGCTGCTTCGGCTACTGCCACTGCTTTTTGAAGGTTGTTTTCAGCTTCTTTCAAATCGGTAATGTCTATATTGGTGCCAATCCACCGATATGGAGTGTTGTCTTTGTCCCTAAGCATTTTACCCCTAGTAATCATCCACCTCCAGCTTCCATCTTTGTGTTTGCATCGATGAATAACCTCATATTTTTCGGTCCATCCATTTAAATGGTCATGAATCGATTTTTCTATGCTTTGAACATCATCCGGATGCCACAATTTTTTCCAACCATCAAATACATTCTCTATTTCAGAGTCTTCATAGCCAAGCATTTTTTTCCACTGTAAGGAATAAGCTACTTCATTTTTTTGCATATCCCAATCCCAAATGCCAGCATTAGTGCCTTCTATGGCTACAGCAAACCTGAGCTCACTTTCCTGAAGCCTTTGTTCGGTAATTTTTCGCTCGGTAATATCGTCTTTTACTGCCAAAAAACTTGTAATTTCACCATTACCATCAAATATGGGTGAAATTGAAGCAAACTCCCAATATAAAGTTCCATCTTTACGTTTATTGTGAAATTCACCACGCCACTCATTACCACTACTGATAGTTTCCCAAAGTTCTTTGTACCGCTCATTGGGCATTTCGTTGGATTTTAAAATGCGCGGATTGGCACCCATAGCCTCTTGATATGAGTAACCAGTGGTTTTTATAAATTTTTGATTGACATATTGTATTTTACCCGTCAAACTAGTTATTACTACCGTAGACGAACTTTGCTCAACTGCAACTTTCAGTTTGGTAAGCTCAATTTCAGACTGTTTTCGCTCTTCTATTAAATTTAGCAACGAATTAAACAAATAATTACTATCCAATGAATTATGATCGCTATCTACAAGCTTATTGCTCTTAGAATTAAGCGCATTTATCGCCTCCTTTATTTTGGTAACGGTTTCCATGTGTTTTTCGGCATTCTGCTTTTGGTTTTCATACGCATCTCTTAGCTCCTGCGAACTAATTTCAATCATATTTTTAGTTAGAGCAGCCTCATCTTCAAAATCGTTATAGCTATCATTAATATCAGTCAAAAAGCCACTTAACGCTGCAGGATATTGATCTGCGGAGCCAAAGTGTTTTTTTATTTGCCGAGCAAGTAATTTATTTAAAGTCTTGTTCATTTGAAAAAAGGATTATAGCTCTTTGAAAATAGTAATTGTCATGGTTTGGTTGTGAAGTTCGCAGTGTTGCTCAAAGGGTTTTATAGGACAAATTTCTCCATAAGAATAAAACCCTGTCATAGCAGCTTTGGAACCAACTACTTCACGCACAGCTTCCAATTCTTCTTCTACGCGCTGTTTCAATACTAGTTTTCGACCCACGCAACTTATTAAAATTGCAAAATCAGGGTCTAAGTCTCTGAAGCTTGTTTTAGACATTTCTGCAGCACCATTTGCACCCTCAATTAATAGATTGTAATTCGCTTTCATCAGTCGCACATATTCTCCTTGAGGAATGTCACCAGCAAAAGTCATACTTCCAGCGGCTTCATTTACCGACAAAACAGTTCGTACTAAAGATATGTCAGTGTCTTTTATCATTAAATTTAAGGGATATAAAAGTGCCGATAAAGGCAAGTCCGAAGCATGCGCCCCCAAGTATTTTTTGTAAAGTTCAAGTGCGGGTTTGCCATCCAATTCATACAGTACATTTCCTGCCGATTTGGTTACTTCTCTGTCTACGCCAAAGGAATCCCATCCGCCCATCGAACCATATCCTACCTGAAGGTTTTTTCCGTAAAAGCCAATGGCCAATACCTTGTTCGGCTCGCCTACTCCGTTATTCACCACCAACGTTTCTATAAAGTTTGCCTGATCGCCAGCCAAACCACCTGTTACTGAAACGCTATTATTTAATTGTTTATTGAAACCTTTGGTAAGTTCGCTGCCGTTAATATTTATTCCTTCGGAAAGAACCATAATATGGACCAGCTGCTCTTTATCTAGCTTAGAAGCTAATTTTTCTCCAACCGAAAAACTATCCTCCACGTTGCTAATCTTCTCTTCTACTAGTTGAATGCTTGATTTTTCGAACCACAAAGCTGTACAAACTATATTGTTGTCAAAAACATTTTCTTGACAAATTTCACCCGCAGTAGAGCACCCCACAATTTGGGCTGCAGGGTATGCTTTTTTTACTTCATCTATTTGAGATTGGGACTTTAATAAATCCTTATTGCCAAACAAAAACACCAATTGAGCAATTTCGCCAATGCCACTTTCAATCTTTTTTTGCCAGCCTTGGGCTGTAGAATAAATACTTTGTTCTGTTTTCATTTGATTGATTTTTTATAATATATTAAAGATGTAATGATGAATTATTTATACAAAAAAAACGAATAGCATTTGCGTTTTTTTATTTCAATAGTTCTTTAGCCCCAAGAGCTGTTTTATAGTACAATGTATATGAATTGAAAATTTTCTATAATTGTAAAAACGACTCTCAAAAAAAAAGAATGCTGAATAATGTACTGTTGAAAAAGTTGAATGATAAATTGACTCTTTCCATCAGGATAATAACTCAGCTATTATAAATTCTTTAACAGCAAAAATCCATTTAATACTTTCAGGAGTTTTTCTTGTTCAATTGGTTTGGCAAGAAATTCATTCATGCCTGCCGCTAAGCATTTATCTCGTTCAGCCTGCATTATTCCTGCTGTTAGTGCTATTATTGGTGTAGCGCTTTTGGTGTCGAGTTCTAATTTCCGAATTTCCCGTGTTGCTTCTAGTCCATCCATTTCAGGCATTTGCATATCCATCAATATCAAATCGGGATTTTCTTGTTGCCAAAGCAAAATCGCTTCTTTGCCATTTACCGCTTCCAATATTCGTATGTTGGGGTACGATTTTTCGAGCAAGTATTTAATCAACAACATATTCATGTCCACATCTTCGGCCACAAGCACCGTTAAACCTCTCTGCTTATTTTCTAGCCCAGTCATATCAATTTTCTCGATTTTTGCGTTGATGTTTACTGGCTTATGTATGTTGCAAAGGTACCTGTATAAATCCTCTGTTTTTACCGGTTTGTTAAGTTGAAATAGTATTCCAAGTTCTTCACATCTTTTGTGAAGTTCGGCATCGTCAGACGAAGAATGCAACAGTATAATTGGAAGTTTTTCGGGTGATAAATTCAGTTTTTGCCGTATCATTTTAATGGTATCAAGCCCATCGATATAAGGCATGTGATAATCGCATATTAAAACGTCAAACGGTCTATCATCCTGAAGTATTTTAAGTGCCGACAACCCATTATCGCTACAAACGCATTCAATTCCCCAATTGCTTAACGTATGTTCTACTATGATACGGTTATTTTCATTATCATCTATTACCATACAGCGTTTGATAGATTCTATGTTAGAAATGTCAACCTTCTCGCCATATTGAACAGCAGTTTCTACATCAAAATAAAAAGTGCTTCCTTCACCTAATTTGCTGTCTATTTGGATTCTACTCCCCATTTTATTCACTATCATTTCCGAAATAACTAATCCAAGTCCTGTTCCGCCATATTTGCGAGTAGTGCTGCTATCGGCTTGGCTGAACACTTTAAAAAGTTTTGCTTGCTGCTCTTCGTTAATTCCGATTCCTGTATCGCGCACCGAAAATTTAAACTTGCCTTGCGAATTGCCCAAATCTTTATAACTTACTTTGAGTTCTATTTCTCCACTTTTAGTGAATTTTACTGCGTTGCCAAGCAAATTAGTAAATACCTGTTTAAGTCTTATTTGATCCACTGATGCAAATCGAGGAGTAGCCGAATCAATGTTAAGCAACACTTCCAAGGCTTTCTTTTCGGCAGAGTATTTTATAATATCCACACTTTGTCCAAGCAATTCGAAAATATCGGTGTTGATAATTTCTAAATCCATCATGCCGGCCTCTATTTTGGAAAAATCCAAAATGTCGTTAATTATACCCAGCAATGTGCGTCCTGAAACATTGGCATTTTGTACATACTGTTGCTGCACAGGCGATAGAGGTGTGTTTTTAAGTAAATCGGTAAATCCAATCACGCCATTTAGTGGAGTCCGAATTTCGTGGCTCATATTGGCTAGAAACTCAGATTTTGCTTTGTTGGCTGACTCCGCTTTTGCTTTCTCCGCTTCCAAATCGGACATGGTACTCAATAGTGCTTTTTTGTTTTCGAGCAGCTCATTAGCGTAGCGCTCATTTTCCAATTCCGATTTTTTTATATCACTAATATCTGTAAAAGTGTGTATGTAGCATGTTTTATTGTCAAAAACATTTTCAGTCATCGATAGCGACAGGTATTTTGTTTCGCCATTGTTTAATCCTATTTTTAGTTCTTGATTTGAAATCGGACTAAAAATATCAAAAATGCCATCGTTTAATTCGCCGTTGCTACACAATACTGTTTGGATTTTTTTGCCAATAATTGCTTCTTTGGTGGTGTTAAGTAGTTTTAATGCAGCATTGTTCACATATATAACTTCCTTATCTACATTGTCCGAAATAAGGACAGCACTATTCATGTTTTGAAGCAAGTTTTTGTAATTGTCCTCTAGCGATAAAATATCTTCTCGCACTACACTAAGCACTTCGCCAATTTGCTTCAACGGGTTGTTTTCGGAAATGTTTTCCACTATTAGTGCGTCATTTTTATTATCCCATATTATACTTCCGCACAAGTTTATTATTTCATCAATATCTTGCTGAATTATTGAAATATTTTGTGGTGCTAATATAACCTTATCTTCTAACAGGTTGATTTTTTCAAATGCTTTTTCAACGGTGTCGACAAAGATAAAGTTTTGATTTACAAATGCCGAAAAAAGTTTCAATGAGGCTATTAGAAACAAACTTGCTCCACAAATAAAGGTGCATTTTGGGGCGCATTGGTATTTCTCATTTATCCGTTTGTTGGCATTGGCATAATATCTTCTTACACTGATAGATGTGGCAGATTTCATGCCCGAATAATCCGCAATTTTATAATAATGAGTTCCTCTTAAATTCCCCTCTTCAAAAGCTCTATCTAATAGTAAAGCTGCTTTTTTTACGTCTTCAATCGTATTGGAATCTATGCTTAACGAAACATAAAGCAGTTTAGACGGAATAATTCCAATTTTATACGACGTGCCTGTAGAAGGATTTGCAAACTCCCACTGAGAATTAAAATGGATATTCTGCAATGAATATTCACTCCTTAACTGCTCATTTTTTTTATTGGAATTCTCTTTTACAGCCTTCATTACCGTGTTGTAATTTATTGATAGTATACTAGATGTGTAAATATGTTGGCGCTTGTTTAGCCCATATTTTTGGTTGAATGATGTGTGTTTTTAGAACAAAAAGTTTGTATAAAAATACAATCAATCATTGAAGTTTTCACTTATTGCATAACTTATTTTGTTGAAAATATTTATTGATATATTTATTAATTCGTAAGTTATTCATTTACTTTGTCTTACTAATTATTAATTGTTCATTCTTCATTCTTCATTCTTAATTAATTATTTAGACTTATCTAAGTATTTATTGATAGTTTTTATAAGTTTTTCGGGCTCTATGGGTTTGGTCAAAAAATCATCCATCCCAGCCGCTAAGCTTTTATCTTTTTCTTCCTGCATTGCCCCTGCCGTAAGCGCAATAATTGGAGTGTGAATGTTCATTGTTTCCTCGCTCTTTCGTATTGCCATAGTAGCTTGAACTCCATCCATTTCGGGCATTTGCATATCCATTAGTATGAGGTTTGGCGCTTCTTTTTTCCACAGCTCCACAGCTTCCAATCCATTGGTAGCTTCTAAAATTCGGGCTTGTGGCAGCATTTTCCCAATCAGGAATTTTACCAACAACATGTTCATTTCCACATCTTCGGCTATTAAAATGGTAGTAGTACTTTCCACTTTTAGTACCGGCAATGGTTCTTCAATAGGCTCTGCTTCTACTGTTGGAGTTTTCACATTTAGTAGATAATTATATAGCTCGTGCGCTTTTACTGGTTTGTTGAGCCTAAACTGAATGCCCAATTCATCACATTTTTTTGGTAACTCTGTATTGTCTGACGAAGAATGCAGAAGTATTACAGGAGTTTTGGCTACTAGCGGAGAGGCTTTCTCGCGCATAAGTTGTATGGTTTCTAATCCATTCATCAATGGCATGTGGTAGTCGCAAATAATTACACCAAAAGGATCCGAATTGTCTAGTATTTTAAGTGCCGAAACTCCATTGTCTGTACTCACACACTCAATTCCCCAGTTATCCATGGTATGTTCCAAAATGATACGATTATGCTCGTTGTCATCTATTACAAGGCAGCGCTTAATTGGCTCAATAGCAGTAGTATCAATTTTGTCGCCGTGCTCTACCAATGCTTCTATTTCAAAATAAAAAGTTGTTCCTTTGCCAAGTTCACTGCTGATATTTATTCCACTATCCATCTTGTTGGCAATCATTTGCGAAATAACTAGGCCAAGTCCTGTACCTCCATATTTCCGCGTTATTGAGCTATCGGCTTGGCTGAATACTTTAAATAGTTTGGTCTGTTGCTCTTCACTAATTCCTATCCCCGTGTCGCGAACTGAAAACCTGAATACCCCTTGTTGGCTATCGGTTTCTTTATAGATTACCTTTAACTCGATCTCTCCTTTTTGGGTGAATTTAACGGCATTTCCCATCAAATTGGCAAAAATCTGTTTTAATCGCACAGGGTCTACCACTGCAAAACGGGGCATTTGGGGATCAATGTCAAGTAGCACTTCTAACTTCTTTTTCTCTGCTGCGTATTTGATAATATCTGCACTTTGCTCCAGCACTTCTATCATGTCTGATTTGATATGTTCCAAATCCATCATGCCAGCTTCTATTTTCGAAAAATCCAATATGTCGTTGATAATAGACAATAAATTGTATCCCGAGGCATTTGCATTCTTCACGTATTGATGCTGTACTTCCGACAAAGGCGTACTTTGTAGCAAATCCGTAAAGCCAATTACACCGTTTAGTGGAGTGCGTATTTCATGGCTCATATTGGCTAAAAACTCCGATTTTGCCTTATTGGCAGTTTCAGCTAAGTTTCTGGCCATAGTCAATTCATCTTTCTTTTTATGAATAGACAATGCACCACCTACACCATTGGCAAAAGTTACAAATAATGCACTCTCAAACTCCTGCCAGTCACGCTTTTCTTTGCAGTCTACAAAACCCAATACTCCATATACTACTTCATCTAAATGAACTGGTAAGTTGATAAATGCTTTGCAATCCAATTTGGTTAAATACGATTTGTACTCCTCATTAAATTCTATTTCATTCTGCCTAACCGATTTGTCGTTCAACAAGTCTAACGAAATACTCTTAAACACGTTGGATTCCATGCCAGTTTTTAGTTCGGGCATCAACTCTCCTATAGACCTTAAAAAAGTGCTGTCGTACCACTCATATTTTAATTTGTAAAATTCAGTTTCTTCATTTTTATAAAACTCCAACAAATAAGCCCGATGATAACCAAGTGATATGGCACTAATTTCTAAAAAATCATTCATAGAGCTATCAAAATCGTGGTTGGTAAGTAGTACTTCCGATGCTTGGTTGGCAGTACGGAGCATGGCATCAGTAGATTCAAGCCGTTTTCTAACATTTACCATTTTCTTTATAATCATCGAAAACAGCGCTATGATACTGGAAATAATTACTAAAAAGTAAAATATTATTATTATGTTTGATTCTTTCTGATTTTTCCATAGCGTATCGGTGTTTACCGAAAAAACTATTCCTGTTTTTTTACTCAATAAACTCACAGGATAAAATACCGAGTAGGCGTTTATCAATGTGTTAGTCTGAATGGTATGTTGCACTGTGGTGCTCAAATTTTCGAGCAGCTTGGCACGAAATGAACTAGTAATATCTGCAGAGAATTTTGCCGACAAATCTTTTTCACTACTTTTGTAATAAATTACTTGCCCTGAGCTATTTATAGCCCATGCCCAAGAATTTTTTCCAATATAAAATTTATCAAAATGAAAGGCTAAAAAGGCTGGTATGTTTAAATCGAAACAAATATTGGCCACCAATTTTCCCTCCGAGTTTCTTATTGGCTGGGTATAAGTTATTTTTCCATTTTTTTCTTCCAGTGCTGGCTGCAGTATTAATTTGTGAGGAGTTGAAAATATCTTTGGATTAGTAACTTTAAAATAGTTGTCCTTGTTCCTGTCAAAGCTCCTGTAAACTTGATTGTTGAATACCGTAATTTTGGAAACTAGCACCTGATTGCGCGAAAAAAAACGTCTGATTCTTTTTATTTCATCATCAATATATTTTGTGTGTAATACGGGGGTTAGGCTCTGTTGGTCTACATCCAAAAAATATAAAAGTTCACGGTTAGCAAATTCAAAACTTACCGATTCCTCAAAATCGATGCCAGCGTCTTCTATACTTTTGCCGCACAAAGTAATTTGTTTGACAATAAAATCTGCAGTTTCCTTTCGCTGTTGATAGTATAAATTTAAGTACTGTCTTACCGACAAACCTACAAAAACAAGCATCAACAGTATTAGAAAATAATACTTGTTTTTCATTTTATAATTTCTAATAGATACCAATTCAGTTCGGGGATATGCGCAGCAATAATGGTCAATTTATCGCCATTTATCTCGGTTTCAACTAGCGTTTTTTTGTTTTTCAATATTTCATTTGCCATTGTTCTCACGTTGGCATCTTTACTTAATGCCAAATTGTACAGCTCTTTACGATAAGTGTCTTGTTTAATGGTTTCGATATATTTGTGGTCAAACAAAGGAGGGAAAGATAATAAATTTATTATCTCTTCTTGCGCCGTAACTATTGCTCCATTATTGTCAATAATCAAATTCATGCTGTTTATGCTGTCTTGCACATATCGTTTTGTAATCAAATTTATTGTAACATCTACGCCGGGCACACCCACCATACTGTCGACGTAATATACTGGTGCAATGGCAGAAACCATCCAACCTCTTCCAGCAGGGTCTACATAGGGCTCGTTAACCCAAAGCGATTTTTTTTCTGGATTGTGTTTTTTATCAGCCAAATAGTAAAAGTTAAAACTTGGGATGTCCATTTTTGCCTCGTATTGCGACAAAACATCAAAAAACGGATAAATACGGTTGAGCGAAAATTGATCGTTATAATAAACCTGTACAATTTCGGGGTATTTGTTTACCAACGCCTTAAAAGTAGGGTCGATAGGCTCTGTAAAATAAACCGTGTTTTTTACGGTTTCGTTGATGGGGTAAAATCCTGATACAAAAATAGCTGAACCACCATCATCAATTGGCTTTGTAAAAACACCATTACTTGCCATTTCGTATTTCGATTTATCAATACTAGGAAGTATCTCGGATTGCTTCTCGTATAGTTTAGTTATTTCTAAGCTTAATTTTTCTACCTCTATACGTATTTTTTTAAAATCATTGTTGATGCTGTTAGCTTTCTCATTTAAAGCCTTTTGACTCGCTTCCAGACTTGGCTTTGAATTGCACGACGAAAAAAGTAATGCCAATAATACAAAACAACTACTGACTATTGTTTTCAACTTTCCATGATTTTTTTCCATGATGATATTATTTACAGGTTACAGAAAAATGTTTTTTTATTGCTAAGTTTTATAATGAAATAACTAACGAAGTAAGTATTCTTTTGCTCTCTGGATTGGTAGCCAACGTTAATTTTATTGGGATAGAAAAATCTGTGGTCACTTTTATTGCTTTTTTAGCACTTAATCCCACATTTAATACCGAAAATCCATTGCTGTAATAAAGTACACTCTCTGTGGGGGTAAAGCCTGCAAAAATATTGTAGGAATAATCTTTAAATTTCCCTAAGTAATTAATTTCGAAATAGCTAGAATGATTTAAAACGCTAGCATCACTCACCTTGGGGTCGATGGCGGTACCATACAAAATAACGCCACCATAAACTGAAAAAGGAATGTTTTCCGAACCATTAAAACTTAATGCCAACTCTGAAGCATGACCAGTAGTAGCATTTTTGAAATTGAAAAAGTTCTGATCTAATAGGTTATAGTCTGGAAAAAATAAATCGACAAATAATAGAGAGAAATTGCTGTATGTATATTTTGCATATAAATCCAGTTCCTTATAAGAGATGTTTTTCTTTGTTACATCATCAAAATTAGCTCCAAGTTCATTACTTGCCCATACTCCTAGTGTGAAGTTTTTGTACGAAAGTTCGCCCCATGGCTGGATGGCTGGTCCAGTACCCTGAGGAATACCACGCCACAAATAGGCCGAAGCAAAATCGGCACCCACTGATAGATTGAAATTGCTGGATTTTACATCCTGAGCAGTAGCGAGAATTGACATTGCTGCCAAAAGAATGAGTACTGTAATTTTGTTTCGCATGGCACAATAATGATTAGTATTAAACAAAGGTTTTACTTAATAGACAGCAAAGATATAAAATAGTTTTATAGTTTGTATATGTTTTCTAAAATTAGTTCAAAGTTCTATTGAGAGTAGTTGTAGTAGCAAAAGTTTTTTATCCCCTAGTTTCGTGAGTTGTTCTAAGTATTGAACAGTGTTGTTAAATCCGTTATTTGTATTTAAACTTATGTGTATCAAGCGAATAATTCTGCATTTTTGGTGAAAGAAGCTAGTTTGATTTTGCAAATTGACGGAATGGGCGTTCAGCTTTAGGCTCTTTTTTTGTTTTTTTGAAGCTATAAATCCGCAATTAAATTCATATACGTTAAGAAGATACAGCCGAATATTCTGTTTGAGTCCCCAAAAAATAGGATAACTATAATCGATGACTACGTATTTATTATCCATCTTTTTTTTGTATTTTTGCACACTAAAATAAAAATTGAAGAACATTACGAATGAATAATATCCGCAATTTCTGTATCATAGCCCATATTGATCATGGGAAAAGTACCTTGGCCGACCGTCTTTTAGAATATACCAATACCGTAGCTGGCAAAGAAATGCAAGCCCAAGTGCTTGATAATATGGACTTGGAGCGAGAACGTGGCATCACCATTAAAAGTCACGCCATACAAATGAGTTATAAACTCAACGGTGAAGAATATGTGTTTAATTTAATTGACACTCCGGGACACGTCGATTTTTCGTATGAGGTGTCGCGCTCTATTGCTGCTTGCGAAGGTGCTTTGTTGATAGTAGATGCTACTCAAGGAATTCAGGCTCAAACAATTTCTAATCTTTATATGGCGCTGGAGCATGATTTGGAAATTATTCCTATCATGAATAAAATGGACATGGACAATGCCATGCCTGAAGAAGTTGAAGATCAAATTGTGGAACTATTGGGCTGTAAGCCAGAAGAAATTATCCGTGCCAGTGGAAAAACAGGGATGGGTGTTGACGATATTTTGGAGGCAGTAGTTAATCGTGTTCCAGCGCCCAAAGGTGACCCCGAAGCACCCTTACAATGTTTGATTTTCGATTCAGTTTTCAACTCATTTCGTGGTATTATTGCTTATTTTAAAATTGAAAATGGCACAATAAACAAAGGTGATTTTGTGAAATTTGTAAATACCGAAAAAGAATATTATGCCGATGAGATAGGGGTGTTGAAATTGGAAATGTCCCCCACCAAAACGCTGAGTGCAGGCAATGTAGGGTATATTATTTCTGGTATTAAAACGTCGAAGGAAGTGAAAGTGGGTGATACAATTACTCATGTAAAACGACCTTGCGAGAAACATATCGATGGTTTTGAAGAGGTGAAACCAATGGTTTTTGCGGGTATTTATCCCATTGATACCGACGACTTCGAAGATTTGCGCGCTTCTATCGAAAAATTGCAATTGAACGATGCTTCACTCACTTTTGAAGCCGAATCGTCTGTGGCATTGGGCTTTGGATTTCGTTGCGGTTTTTTGGGTATGCTACACATGGAAATTATTCAGGAACGCTTGGACCGTGAGTTCGATATGAACGTGATTACAACTGTTCCTAACGTTTCGTATAGAGTTTATACTAATAAAGGCGACTTAGTAGAAGTGCATAATCCGTCGGGGCTGCCTGATATTATGGCCATCGACCGCATAGAGGAGCCTTTTATTCGTGCTTCTATTATTACACGTACCGATTATATTGGACAAATTATGACTCTTTGCCTTGGCAAACGTGGAGAGTTAGTAAAACAAAATTACATTTCGGGCAACCGTATGGAACTGATTTATGATTTGCCGCTGGGCGAAATTGTGTTCGATTTCTACGATCGATTGAAAAGTATATCAAAGGGTTACGCTTCGTTCGATTATCACTTAAATGGATTTCGACCTTCAAAATTAATCCGTTTGGATATTCTGCTTAATGGCGAACCTGTAGATGCACTTTCGTGTTTAATACATGTAGACAATGCCGTTCCGCTGGGTAAACGCATGTGCGAAAAGCTAAAAGAATTGATTCCTCGTCAGCAATTTGACATTGCCGTACAAGCAGCCATAGG
>JFJP01039306.1_pt1 | contig 13835 bp, 2 predicted proteins | sample 431651 | NCBI WGS metagenome assembly JFJP01 (sample SAMN02602958, study PRJNA72255) | Microbial mat metagenome, whole genome shotgun sequencing project. | biome: fresh water; feature: sink hole; material: water; isolation source: purple microbial (photo- and chemosynthetic) mats found in... | reverse complement strand
AGAGCTATATGTAAATAAGAGTAGAAATACCCATATAATTGGAAATAAATTTACACAAGCATCGTCAGCAGCGTTCATAGTGAAATAAATTACTAAAACTTACGAGCCTCCTATTTATTTGTGTGTATAGGGGGCATGTTTTGCTCGATAGGTGCAGCTAGATAGTGTTTGCTGAAAAACAAAAATCTCACAGTAATTTAATTACTTAGAGTGACTGAGTCTTTCATCTGACCCTACTAAATAATTTACAACGTCATACAATATATACCTTATGTTGTAAATGCTTGATATTTAAATATAATGAGCATGGTTGTATTGAATAGGATTCCTGAAGCAATCCTATTCAATACTTTTAAGCCGACTATAAGGCTATTCTTTTTTTGCAAACAACGAGCGGAAGCTGATTTGAATCTCGTGCGAACTATTGCCAAAATAGGATAAAGAACCCATATTGTATCCATATGTGTAGCCTATACCTATATGCTTGATAGCAAGTCCTGCACCAATAAGAAGTTCGGAACTGGTGCGGTATCCTACTTGAGCCCAAATCATTTTATTCCATTCTATCATCAAATTGACATCGGCAATAACCGGACTACTAAAAGAATAGTTTGAAAAAACGGAAGGTTGCACCCGCACCGATTTATTGGCCATAAAAATATCATATCCTAAAAAAGCCATTACCCCTTGCGCGAAAATTTCCTCTTGCGAACTATAAATCAATGGCATAGCCAGTTCCAGATCGAGACCTTTTATATGGTACGATACCCCGGCGCCTCCGCTGAAGAATGTTTTGTCAAATTTATTTGATTCGGCAAGAAAGCTCAGTTCCTGGTTTGAAAGCCCCTTGGTGCGAATTTGATTTTGTATAAAAGTGAACGATGCTCCTAAGCTTAGGTAATGCGCATCGGCAAAATCGACTCTGTAAGAGTAATTCAGACTCACATTCAGTAAATTGAGCAATCCCATTTGTTGATTGTTCAACATCATTCCAAGGCCCATGTGCTCTGAGGCCATGCCATCAATTGCGAAATAGGCATTTCGCGGTGCGTCTTCAAAACCTTGCCATTTGCTTTTGTATCCGACTAAAGCAGATAATTTGCCATTGGTTCCGGCTGAAGCCGGATTTATAAGAAAAAGATTGCGGGTATACATATTTTGTTCCGGCAATAATTGCGCACTTGCAGAAAAGGCAAACAGAAGAAGTATTGCAGTAAGTAAATTTTTCATTTTCATTTCATTTAGCCATCAACTATCTTTATTCGTTTTCAGTTTTAACTATCTCTGAATCAGGAAAAAATAGTACTGATTTGACAATCGGTTAATAATTTATCTAATCAACGTAATACTTCCTTTGATATGCTCACCCTCGGGTGTGGTTATCAGATAGAAGTATACACCCAAAGGTAGTTCGTTTCCATTGTAAGTCCCATCCCAAGCCTTATCGTATCCGGTTTGTTCAAATACAACTGCTCCGTTTGCGGTAAAAATCATAAACTGGCTATCTTGGTAAAGATGGGCAAATTCAATATTCCATGTACCGAGCTTAGGGTCGCCGGGTGAAAGAATTTTGTTTGCCAAAAACTGAGTTAATGGCTCAAACTCTACATTTATTTCCACATTGCTGGTTGCAGTTGCAATACCGTCAGTAACAGAAGCGGTGAATATGTATTGCTTGGTAGTATTGTAATTCAGGTATTTTTTTAAAATCAGTTTGCCTTGGTCCGTTATCAGGAAAGTACCGCCAAAATCGTTGCTAATGCTGTATTGAAGAATATCATCCGGGTATGCTCCATCCACCGGAAATTGGTGTATTTGTGTTTCAAGTTCCGTTTTTTCGGGTAGAGCGGCTAGCAGATCCGGAATCTGAAGCAAATTCCGATTTGTAACATATATTTTATATAGTTTTAGCGTCATACCATCGGCCGAACGTACCGAATAGGTAACTGTCTGCTCGAAGTTGTTGGCAGTTACACCCGATGTTTGTGTTGCATTTCCCACAGATACTTTTGCCATAGGCGAAGTAGTAAATTGGGCTACCAAATTAGTTAAATTCGTACCATAAGGCATTTGCACCCAGATAGAATCGTCGGCAACAAATTGTTGCAACTGGTCGGGGAGAGTGAAAGTTAATAATGAAGCTTCGTCACTCAATGTTGGATTTGACCACACATAAGGTACGTCTATGGTTCCCATTATTCCATTCACTACAAAAGGTTGACTTACCGGAATTGAAATGATTTCATCGGTATCAGCTTTATAAATTTTAAAATTAAGTGTTTCGCCTGCGGTATTGCTATATGCCATAAGATAAAAGACGTATCTGTTTATAGATTCGCGATATACCGGAACAGCTACACCACGGCACTCGTTGCCTACAAATGCTCCCAGTTGGTAGTTGGTGCCTGCCAACTCTACATTATTGAGATAGACTACACCTGTGTATGTCATACTGTATGAAAAGGCATTTGCATTCACCGTCCAATCCGGGGGCGATGCCTTAACGGCAGCCGATAAAAAGAACAAACTACTGATGAGGAAAAACTTTATATATTTCATTATAATAAAATTATAAGTTCAAGGTATAATGGAACACCCATGCCCGCCAATTTTGTTGCTACGGTGTTTGCGTATGCAAAACATAGGTGTTTCATATTATATACTTTTAAATCACTAGGATAAAAACTATCTCGTGAATGAATAGCCGGTTTTGCAGATAATAAACCGTTGGGGGGAAAGAGCCCCCCCAACGGATATCTATTAGCCTACTATTGTTTTATCACTTGCATGGTTTCGGTATATGTGTCGGTTGTTATCCGTATCATATATACCCCTGTACTTAGCTGACTGCCGTCAATACCGGCTTTGTGTGTTCCCGCTGTTATGAACTCATCTGCAATTACTTGTATCTTATGTCCTAACTCGTTAAATATCTCAATGCATACATTTCCGGAAGTTGGAATGGAATAGGTAATCATCAGTTTATCGGTAAACGGGTTTGGATAGGTTTCGATAGAAATACCTGCTTTCAATTCGTTTATACCGGTTGTGGTTTTTAGAATTGTGAATACTATCGGACTTTCAAGAGTTCCGGCAATGGCATTCGGTGCAAAACCTATTTTTTCAGAAACTTCGTAAATTGTTTGTTTATCCAAATCATACACTTTGAAACTGAGTGCACGAGCGGTATCGCCATGTATGGTAGCAAAAAACAGATTTTCAGCATTCAGATTGATTGATTTTGCAATTCCTCTGCAAACATTGCCATCAAAAGCGGCAATTGCCAGATTTTGCGAAAGTTGTAAATCTGCTTCTGCTTTTATCGAAGCCACTAAAGACATAGTGAACTGGTAGTCAGATTCGTGCAATGTCCAAGGTGTGCCTGATACAGGTTCGTATCCATTTCCTTCTATACTTGCTTTCATGTTGCTCGAAACAGGGTAAGTGAACGAACCTGCAGTATTTTCGGTTTTGAGCATATAGCCCATACCCGGAACCAGATACGTTAAACTGCCAACCCAACCTAAAGCAGCGTCGTACATAGCAAACTGAAATTGCGATTTTATTACATCGCCCACCAATGCATTATAGTTGGTAAATGCATCTTCCACTTTCATGTTTTTATTTGATGTGTACGAAATCCAGTTCCAGCCTGTATTCACGGGTATGGTTTCTTCCTGTACATTCACTTTTACACCCCAGTAGGTCAATACATTTTTCTTAGCAAGTTTCAGCATATACAACGATTTGTTGTTGAATCCACCTGCATCAGATAACGAACCATCCCAACCTGAACTTTCAGAATAATTGGCAAATGCCGTTTGACTCTTAATTTGGTCACCCGTTTGAGCATCTATGGTAGCCATTACTTCATTTACGTTGCTTAAGTTCGTATTTTTCAGATTAAATGAAATCCATGACCAACCTGGTTCTAAATTCTGAACAAAATTGTAGCTGTTGTTGGTTTCCACAAGTTGCGGAACCGATGGCGAACCTACCATGTCGTTGTACATGAATGTAAGTATCGGTGTCACATTTGTGTGTTCGTATCCTTCGGTAGCATTCCAGATTTTGAAATTTACCGTTTCGCCACTTTGTACATTGCTGTAAATATTGAGGAATACTTCATATTTGTCGTATTCTGGTACATACTTGTTATACGCTATACCTCTGCACTCTCCGTTTACGAAGGCCGCCAGAATATCGTTTTTATTGGTCGAAAATTCGCCATCTATTTTCAATTCTCCAATCAAACTGGAAGAATATTGAAATTCAGATGAATTTATTGTCCAATCAGGAGCAGGTTTTACCACATTTACAGTCAGGTTCAACTTTTCGGAATAACCGAAGTCAGCAGTCAGGTACAATGCCAATTCGTAATTACCCACATTCAGAACCGGATCTACGGTAAATTTAAGAGTGGTATAGGAATCGGGAGCCAACGAGCCGCTTGCCTGGTTGCAAGTAAGCCATGAAGGAAGACCTGTGATGGAGTAAGTTTGCTCTGTACCGCCAAGGTTAATAATTTTGGCTTCAAATTCATATTCTGCAAATACTTCTTTCTGAATATTGAGCTCAAAATCGTCCCAAACAACGTTGTTTTTCTTGATATATGCAGACCATGTAACGGGTGATGCAATGCGGTTTTCCTGCAAATCTTCAATGCGTTCTACCGTGAATTCAAGCATACATTTTTCAATTAGCGATGCAGGTTCGTTTATGTTGATAACTATTTTATCTTCATTCACAACCCAATCGAAAGCTACATTTTGCACTGGTCTGGCGTCTTTGATGCTCGGAACATCTGTATGAGTAGAAGTGCCACCTGTTGCAATTGCATTTGTAGCTTTTCCACTTATATCTTCCAATGTTTCAATTAAATCTGCGCCCAAATTGTCGTACTTATCAAAAGGATAATAGGCCAAAAGTCCCATTTCGTCTCCTTTGAGCTTGCAATTCATATCCAAGAGGATTTGTTTACGAGTTTTAGCGAGATTCCAAATCCGAACTTCATCAATCATACCGTTGAAATTGCGGTCGAAGGTAGCTATCATGTCAGCATAATGCCTGCGTGCACCAAGTGTCATGTACGAACCGAGTAAACCACCAAAATTGGTGCTTTGTTGATACGCTTTCACTTCACCATTGATCAGTATTTGTGCATTTGCATTCCGATTTACGGTGAGTGCAAAATGATGCCATTTATTATCTGCAAAGTCTTCGCTGAGAGTCAGGTTTATACCATTATTGAGGGCATATAGTTTGCCGTTTTCATTGAAACCAACCAGCCATATATTTTTAAATGCAGGAGTAACATCGGTGCCATCGGCTTTTCCATTGGAGAAAAGAACTGTGTTTGTTTGACTTCCACCTTTGAAATAAAATTCGAGGGTGAAATTCATATCGTTGGTAATCACCACAGACGAAGCTGTATTCATAGATACACTTGCATTCGCGCCATCAAATACACGTGCATGTCCGTTCGGGAATACACGCCATTGGGCATTAAACAGATACGCATCGCGGTTACGGGCTTTGTCAATACTCGATATTCCTTGTGCTTCATCCATTGGCCAATACCCACTCAAACCTTCGTTATTGCCTACAAGTATTTGGTACATTTGGGCATAAACGGTTCCAAAACTAAGGGCTTTTTCCCAAATACGCAGTTCGTGCACAAAACCGTTGAAAAGTTTAGTGCTGCTCACTGATTTTCCAAGTGTCATACGTCCATTGGCATTGAAAGCAGAGGTCTGAAGTACCGATTCGCGTACAATTTTATCGTTCACAAACATGTCAAACTTTTTAGTTGCATAATTGTATGTAACTGCAAAGTGAATCCATGCGTCGGTATCGGTATACGTATCTTCCGAAACAATTAGCTGAGTTCCGGTTTTTGAATAAAACTTATTATCGGAATTGAAACCGATTTCGATACCGTTCTGAGCAAAGATAACGCCTTCGGTTGTAGCACCACGGCGTGCCCAAAACTCTATGGTCCACGATTTATTATCCAGATTTATACCATTTACAGCACTTGCATACGCGCTTATACCGTCGAAATACAAACATGCCTGATGGCGAATAGTATTGCCGTTGAGCACACCACGTACCGAGAAGTTGTTGGGAAGCAAACCACCATCGAAAATGGGTTCGTCGAACGAAATAAGTATATCGTCGTTGGCAGCAAGAATTCCGTCGCCGGGTTGAGGTGTTCCAAATACCTGAGGTCTTTTTACGTCTTTGATACCGCTGGCTATAACTGAGTTATTTGTGGTACCATCCACGCAAGATGAAACAACTTTCAGGTCATAATTTCTATCCTGCAACGAAGTCAAATTGAAAAGGTAATTCAGGCTAGGCTTGCTATTAATGAACATTTTAGGTTCATTTGCGGCGTTGTAGTCGTCTTCGTTTACATAGAATATCATGTCAGTAGCCCAGTTTGAAGTTGATGTTGATTTATACTGAAAGAGTATTTTATCAAACGACTGGTGGGCTAAATTGTAATTGCTGATATTGATGGTGAGAGTGGTATCAGTATTCGTGTTTACAATCCACTGATTTTCAGGAATCGACATATTCAAACTGGTACAAACCGGTTGGAAGTAAGCCGAAATCTTCACTTCATCAGATATATCGTCGCAAAGTGAGCCTAAACCTATGGTTATATCTGTATAATCATAGATATTGGGCTGTATTTGTTTCATGCTGATAACTTTGTTGATGGTTGTTCCGGCAGGAACTAAAATCAATCGTCCGTTACCAATTGGGCTGCCATCCATTTCTAAAAGTGCCCCATTCTGATTCGAAGTCTCGTCAATATATAGCATCAACCATAAGTCTTCGTTGGTTTCGCTGGCATTTGACAGTTGGAAGTTAAAAATAGCAGGTAAATCGGCTGGAACATTGGCCACTATTGGATTTGAGCACGAAATTTCAGGCATTTCGCGTTGCATGGTCGCTGTATTCAATGCTCTTCCGCGGTTGTAGTATTTGGTAAATGTACCACCTTCGAAAGGACATGAGGTTTGGCCACCACGGGTTATGAATACCGGCCCGTAAGCTGATACCATATCAATACTGTCGGGGCTGCTTGGGCTTACACGGAACCTGTTTTTTTGACGGCTTACCGGTTTTTTAACATCTACGCTTATATAGTCACCTTCGTTTCCATCGCTGAGCGAATACCCATACGTGGTGGAATTTTCTTCGGTTGTACCTTGCGAATTGGTTTTGCCGGACGATGTTGAAAGGTTCATTTTTACAGTAGATCCCATTCCCATGATTTCAAAACCAAGTTCTTGACTCAGTGATGTTTCTATGGCGAATGAATGTGAGAAGGAACGGTCGATAGCACTTGAAATCGAAACAGATTTTTCGTAAGAAGTACCTCCATCAAAAGACAGATTTTCTTCCAAAATAGATTTGTATTTTTCTTCCTCATTAAGAGCCAGATAATGAATCCATTGTTGAATTTGCTGATTATACATGGCTACAGAGTCGGTGTATACATATTTTGTATCCCAGTCTGCAGGTATTACAACATTATACGAGTCGCCACCTTCATAACCGTTTGCTGTATTGTTTCCGGTGGTATTGCTTGAACCGAAATCTTCATTTTCGGGGTCGCATATCACGCATTTATAAACATCGGTATTTGCAAGAAGCAAAGAGTTTCTGAGAGTGATCAGATTTGGAATTAAATAATTCTCAATGTGATTTTGAGTGTACATGAACATGGTTCCGTACTCCGGATTTACACGAAGACCGTTTACCAGCCCAATGTCGTAGGTTACACCTTTATCTTCAAAGGTTAATCCGGTAAAACATTCACCTTGCGATGTGGTATCCGGCATTACGCCCACCTGGCGCGATAAGCCATATACTATATTTGTAGCATAACCCACAAATACATCCCCGTCTGCTCCAACAAAATCTTCTGAATCGCTGGTTGACCAAGTTTGTGTAGTTGTGATATTTTGCGACATGGTTTCATTGCTGGTATAGTTGTATGACGCTTGTGTACCAATTTCGAAATTGTTGGTTGCACCGGCTTCGGTTATTACACCTACTCCAATACCTGCAAAAGTTACCACTTTTACTCCCAGTTCTACCTCAAGAGCAATACCTGCTGATACACCAAAATCAAAATCGTATGATTTAGAAGATGAGAACGATGCACCTTTTTCTAAATACGAATAACTAGCTGAACCCGGAGGGTCGCGAAGAATGGTTACCAACTCATTTGGGCCTGTTGTCACAAAGTTGCTTCCGGTAGGCATACCTCCTAATATATAGGATTTAAATTTCTCACCATTTGGAAGCCATTCGGTTGCAATGGAATTATTTTGCCCAGTGTGAGCCACTATAGTCATACTTAGCAAATAGTCGCCAATGCCGCCTGTAGTAATATTTGGCATACCGCCTGAAAATCTGTACAATACGGTACCATCGTCGTTGATATCATATTCATGTTTTTCCTGGTCTATGGCCAAGAAATTCTGAATTTCTACTTTTCCATCGCTTACCGGAACAAAATCATCAATATCGGTATCGCTATTTGTGTAAGGTTCAAAAACCGAAATTTTGAGTTTGTATGTGCCGCGTTGCAACATTACCGGATAAGCTGTTTTTAATGTACCATCTTCGTTTATCAACGAAACAAGGCTATCATTTTTAGCCCAAATTTCTGTTTCCCAGAACATGGGTTCACCATCGTTTCTAGTAACTGCAATAGAAGGTTTCGAGCGGTAAATCAAATCCATATTCTGGTTGTACTCTACACTGTCTATACGCAAAACACTGATGGTGTCGCCATATATATCCACTGTTTTACTGAGTACAATAGTATCTTTCTCTGTATAATTCAAGAGCGTACCCATAGTTAAATCTATGGTTGTATGGTATGAATTATCGTAGATATAATCGCCTGCAGTAATACCAGTAATTAAGTATTTTTCTGGCAATAAATAAGCTATAAACTCGCCGGTTACCGGATCTGGATTTAAACTGACCAGTTTGGGTGAATCTTTGGCAACGGAATATTTTGTTTCGCCTTTAGATACTTTTAATTCATTCTGATATATAAAATTCTTGAAAATGGTATCCACGCCATTCACTTTGTCAGAAAGATCGTATCCTTTTTGAGAAGTCAAATTAATCGTAGCATTTCCCAGATTATTGAGAGTGTGTCCCAGACCTTTCAGCTTAGAAGCTTCGCGAGGCCCGCCAGTAACTCTACCTATTACTTTTACCAAGGTGGTATCTATGAAATCAAGTCCTGAAATTGACTTTTGAAAATTGTAATTTCCATCATTCGGGAAACGTGCATTTTTAAACACGTGACCATTCATACCTACTTCAATAAAATGATTACCGATAGGAACTGTAATTTCGTAGTTGCCATAATCGTCGGATGATACCGGCATTCCATTTGATTGTACAACAATCTGATCGTCAATGTAGAACTGAACACCTTTCACAGGGAAATATGTATCCTTGTAGGTGATATTTCCTCTTATTTTGAAGGAGGCAATATCTATAAAATCTACATTGTTGTGAGTTGTAACCTCAGGCCCTATAAAACGGGTTTCGTCAGATGGATTGAACTCATGTACTTCGTATACCGGAACAAAACGATATACTGAACCTGCTGTTGCAAAAGGAATTCCGGCAATGATGTACTTGCCTTTATCATCTGTAATCCCTTTTACGCCTAATTGATTGCGGTTTGGAATGAGGCTCGCCCATTCGCTGTTGCGAACCAATCCGTGATTTTCATTGAATACGAAATTGCGTCCGGATCTGTCATAGAACACATTCCCGAAATTCTCATTTAAACGGTAATATGCCGACAAACCAACGTCAGAACCCATGATAAAAGCATCGACCGAAGCAAGTAATTCTTCTCGGGTAAATGATTTCTGCCAGATTCTTATTTCATTGATATATCCTTTGTAAAATTGGCCCAGTTTGCTTTTTCCAATCACGATACTTGAATCGTTGACGGGGGTTGTAGAAGTAAACTTAACAGATTTTATATAATATTCTTTGTAATTATAAAAAACCATAAGTAAGAGTGAATCTGCATTGCGCATAGCAGTTACATTGAAAAAAGTATCCACTTTTTCAGGGAAATTCAGAGTAACTACTTGCTCGCCTGCTGTGAAATTAACCTCACCTTGTTCACGGGTGATTTTGTAATCATCGCCCTTTTCGAACAAAGCGCTGAGGGTAGCATTTTCGGGCATGAACCATGCCTGGAATACAAAATTATTTTCAAATCCAAAATCGGCATCTGCTTTAGCAACAGGAACTTCAAGATATGAATCTGTTCCATTCAGGCGTATACTTTTCCCATTGAAATCGTCTTCAGTTTCGGCTATTACCCGAACACCTTCAACCGCATTTCCTCCGGCATAAGTAACTTTCCCGGATACAGTTCCGGTTGGTATTCTGAAACCGACACCCGCAACATAGTTCACGTTTTTAACTACTTCAACGGGTAGTGTAAATGTATAGCGTGCAACCACTGTGTATTCATAAAGTACATTAGATGCAGCAAACTCATCGCGCCATGTGCGCAAGTTGGCCGGAACCGTAGCTACGCGTACAGAGTCAGATTTGCTGCCTAATGTTTTTCTGTATATATAAAAATCTTTTATGAATTCGTCATAATGTATCAATTCCCATTTTAGCTGCACATAATCGCTATAGTATGCTTTCGACGAAAATAAATCGCCATCAAAAACCTCGGGCATAACGCCGGTTATAGTTACCGGAGTTTCTGTAGTACCGCTTACATTGGTAATGCTAACGGTGTAAACTGTTGTTCCAACTTCTTTTACAGTACCTGAAATTTCGCCGGTATGTAAATTTAATGAAAGCCCTGTTGGTAGTGCCGGTGAGATAGTATATGTTACTTCCTCGCCTTCAAAAGTCGAAATCAGTCGTACTTCAGTTTGGTAAATATTTGCAACTATAGAGCCCGGACTGTAAAACTCGCCGTCGGGTAAGCCTTCGTTTGTAACAAAACGAACCTGATTGCTGTAAAAAGTATAAGCTCCTACAGTTACAAATGCGCGGGCATAGTAGTTAGTTTCAGGAGTGAGTTTGCTGAGATTGGCTGTAAATTCGCCGGTTACAACAGCACCAGTAATTACTTCCACACTGTCTTCTACGGTAGGCGTGGCATGTATTGCGTAGCAAATACCGCGAGCTACCGGTTCGCCAAATCCTATAACTGCAATATTTCCTTTTATTTCAGCACTGCTGAAACTTTTAGTGATAACTTCAGTTTTTTCTAAAATAGGCACATCAAGTGTCGATTTTACAAAATTGGAAGTACAATTGCCACCAGAAAGAGCCATATTGGTGAATACGCCATGTCTGCCGGCTATTTTATCATATAAAAAGGCAATATCGATATTGTTTCCGCAATTTGTGCCTTGATTCATGGTATAATACCCCAACAAACCATTGGGTTTGCCGGATATTTCAAGACTCATGTTTTTTTCAATTTCAGTTTGGTTGAGCGAACGGTCCCAAATACGAATTTCGTCAAGCTCACCTTCGAAATCCATCGAATATCCGAATCCTCCAATATATTCAATGCTTGGATAAACGAATGGGTTGGTAGTTTTAATACCCGTATGCACCAGTTGACCATTCAGATAAATGCTAGGTATTTTATCAGTAAAAACGATTGCAATATGAGTCCAATCTTTTATTTCACCTTGGTAGGAAGCTATGTTTGCAAATCCGGTGGCTGAAGCAGTATAAACCTGCACACCATTGGTACCCGCAGAAACAATTGTGCCATAAAGAGAGTTGTCATATATAACAATTTGCTGCCCATCTATACCAAGAGTACCTTCCGCTACTACTGTGTGTTCTTTATTAGGTTTTACCCAAAATTCAAATGAGAAGTTATTCGGAAAGTTATATATTGATTTGAGTGTGATCATATCATCAGTACCATCGAAAGCGAGGGCATTTCCGGCACCCGGCCATGCAGTGGAAAACAGCATTTCCTTTCCATACACAGTGCCATTGGCATTAGTGGCATATGCACGTGCACGATACCATGTTGCAGGTTGCAACCCGGTAATCTTGGCTGTAAACTCAGTCCCGCTTAAGTTTGTAGATATAGCTTTGTTGCCTGATATTGTTGCACATCCGGAAATATTGTATACAATACCGTATTCGGTAGCAGTACCAACCAACAACGAGCCGCTTATAGTAGCTCCATCTTGAGTAACGTCAGACTCTATTCCAGTGGCAACATATGCATCAACCTGGTGGTTGATGAGTGCTTCGGAACTTACCCATCCGGAAGCCGCCGTATTATTAAGGCCTGTTAAGTCTAAGTTTATTGAGTTACCTGATTTATCGTTAACCACTGTACCAGTCGATCCATTAAAATCGTAATATGAAATCAATCCGGGTTCTACTCCCTTGAGTGACTTTTTGTAATTTGATTCTATTTCGCAGGCAGTGCGTGCATTGTCCCATATTCTAAGTTCGTCTATAGAACCTCCGTAAGGAATACCGGATGGAACGTAATACCCAAGTAATAGATATTGAGAGGTACCAGCATAATTTGCATTTGCTGTGCGAGTACCAACCAAAACACCATCTTTATATACACTTTGGGTTTTAGTATTCATATCATAAGTGGCAGCCCAATGGTGCCAATTTAAATCTGTAGTCGCCGTTGAAGTAAAATCGTCGCCATAAAAATTCATGCAAAACTGATTGCTCGCATTAAATCCAATATGCAGCAATTTATCTATATCACCAACGTTGCCATGTACAACAGCGTAATGGGTTTTGTTCAACACGGTAGGTTTTGTCCAAAACTCAATGGTAAATGATTTTTGTAACAAAGCAGGATTGAAGTAATTTTGGTAACCATAATCGTCAGTACCATCAAGAATAAGGGCACTGCCAGCCACACGGCCAACTGAAATGGTTTTTTCGGAGCTGTAGATTGTTCCATTTTCAGAAGTTGCAAAAGCACGAACAAAATATAACGTTCCTCGCTCTAAATTATCAATAACCATGTTGTAAGATTCTGCTCCAAAAGCTCCTTCTTCCTTCACCACTTCATTTGCAAGTGTAGGATTTGGCGAAGTACTATAAACAAATCCTCGTGTAGTTATTTCAGTAGACCAGCCGGTGCTTGAAATAGTAGAAAGCGCTGAAAAACTTGTCGCATCGACCTCGGCAACTGTAAACGCAGAAATCCGCGGATTTGCTGCAGTTGAAGGTATAAAATTGGAGGTGCAGTTGCCTTCAGTAAGAGCCATATTCTGGCATATAGCTTGATAACTACCGGTTTTATCCAAAACTACACTTGCTGCCAGGTTATTGCCACACGGAATACCTTCGTTAAAATCATAATAAAGGTTCAAATAGGCTTCGGTACCATAAAGTGTCCTATTGCACAAATCTGCCACTTCAGTATCTGCTAAGGCTGATGTGAATACACGAACCTCGTCTATTTCACCTTGCCAATATTCGTTTCCATAGTTGTATTGGTTACCAATAAGCAAATAAGCAGCAGAACCACCTGGCAACGCAGACCCTTTTGTGGCCACCAGTACACCGTCTATATACAAAAATCCATCGGTTGCAGTTTTTACTACAGTATAGTTGTGCCACATTCCATCCGCCGGAAAAACACCGGGTACCGCCCATGAATCCCCAATGCGAAGGGCAGTTCCGGCAAAGCCAAGATAGAAATTTGCACCTTGCGCCATAATTTCACGATACCCAGTAAGAGGTGCCGTGTTTTTTGCCCACACAGAAACTGAATAATCTCCTGTTTC
>JFJP01020138.1_pt1 | contig 13835 bp, 7 predicted proteins | sample 431651 | NCBI WGS metagenome assembly JFJP01 (sample SAMN02602958, study PRJNA72255) | Microbial mat metagenome, whole genome shotgun sequencing project. | biome: fresh water; feature: sink hole; material: water; isolation source: purple microbial (photo- and chemosynthetic) mats found in... | reverse complement strand
ACTAGTGGCGAGGGAGTTGGCGTTCGGGTCGAACTCCGCAACCTGGCCGGGGAGTTGCTCGCCTCCGCGGGCATCAACGGCTCTGGCTCCAGGAGCGGACTGTTCGAGCTCGCTACGCCGGCAGGGTGGAGCGCAGGAACCTACGTCGTCCGACTGCAGGGTGAAGCATGGAGCCAGGCGCGCACCCTCTCCTGGTCGGGACGCTAAGGCCTCCCAAGCCGGACCCGGGAGCTCGCGCGACCTCGGGACAGCCACCAAACTTCGCAACCCTGAGCCGAGATTCTTCCTGGACACGGATGGATCCTGGTGCCGGCAAATCGTATTTTTGTGACATGACGCGTACTCACCTCACCCGCTTGCGCACTTGGGCCACCCGTGGCGTGACGCTGCTGTTGCTGGTGACCTTGGCGTTGGGTACCGCCGGCCTCCCGGTCGTGCAGCACCTCTGCGGCGAGAGCGTCTACTCCTCGACGCATTGGGGTTCCGCGGAGGGTTGTGGGATGGCCGAGGAGGGGCTGGCCCCTGTTGCAGCACCTGCGGAAGGTCTGGCACTTCAGGCGGAACCCTGCTGCCGGGATCACGTGCAGATGCTGACTGCCCAGGAACGCCTGGCCGTGTCCACACGGATCATGGCTTCAGCTCCACCGACCCTTGGAATGGAGCTCTCCCTGCTTCCGGCGCCCCTGGTGCTGGGACTTCTTGTCCCTCAGGCATCTTCGACGAGCCTGGAAGTTTCAGGGTATCCTCCCCAAGCCCAGGGCACACCGCTCTGGCTCGAACTCCAGCACATCCTCTGCTGAGATCGCTGCGCGCCCGCTGAGGTGCGCCTTTTCCCGTTTCTGAACCCCAATCATATCTGGAGTTCCGCGGCTTCCGTCCCGGGATTTCCTTCGCCCCCTGCGCTGCACCCGACCGGATCGAGCAGCGACCCTGCATTCAACTGTCCGCTCGAAAGCATCAAACCCAACAAGGAAACATCATGAAGAAGATGACCTCCCTCGCCAAAGCCCTGACCCTCGCCCTCCTCACCTTCGCCCTCACCTTCGCCGGCGAAAAGAGCCCTGCCCCTGTCCTTGCTCCACTCGCCGAACCCTCATCCAAGGCAACCGCGAAGGTTGTCGCCGACAGCGTGATCCAGTCCCCCAGCAAGGCCCAGGTCGCCGCCGCCAAGGCTGTCGGCAACACCCTCTGCCCCATCTCGGGCGGGAAGCTCGGCAGCATGGGGATGGCGGTGCCGGTCCTCTACAAGGGGCAGGTGGTGCGCCTCTGCTGCGCAGGTTGTGCCGGCGAGTTCGCCGCCAACCCCGAGAAGTTCCTGAAGATGGCGCAAGATGAAGTCGCTGCGAAGAAGTGATCGTCCCCGGCGCCGTTGCGGATGGCCTGCCCTCGGTTGGCTGGCTCTCCGTTGGCTGGCGGTGGCGTGTTCGTTCGCCGAGGCCTCGCAACCGCCCGCTCTCCCCCTCGCGCTGCGACAGCTCGTCGAAGCCTACCAGCAGAACTCGCCTCAGCTGGCCGCAGAGGGTGCGGAGGTGGAGGCCTTGCGCCGCAGCGCGGAGGGAGCAGGGAGCTATCCGGCGCCCGAGGTGGGGTTGGAGTGGGGAAGCCAAGCCGTCTCTCCCGGGATGAGCGAGGAGACCATGTACTACCAAGGGCTCTCAGTGGGCCAGGAGTTCATGTTCCCCGGCAAGCGCTCCGCGATGCGGAGGGCCGAAGAAGCCAAGGTCGTCATGGCCGAGGCGGATCTGCGAGCTTCGTCGAGGGCAGGCGCCTTCCGCATCGCCCGCTACTATGTGGAGCTCTACATGGTCCAGCAGCGGGGTCTGGCGCTGGACTCCCTCCAACTCGTCCTGGCGGAGTTGCAGGAGGCCACCCGTCGCCGCCTCTCCACGGGGATGGGGGGAGCCGAGGAGCTCTACCGACTGAAGGCCGAGAGCGCGCGACTCCAGGGCCAACGGCTGGAGCTCACCGGCGAGGAGTTGTCCATGCGGGCAATGCTCTCCGCCGAGCTCGGGAGGGAAAAACTCATCTTCGTTCCCGCGGTCATCGCCTTCCGCGATGTGGCGGTCCCCAGCCTGGATTCGCTCCTCACCCTGGGGATGCAGCGACCCGAATTGGCGGCCATGGCGGCCGGCTCCAGGATGGCGGCACTGGAACGCGAGGTCGCCCAACTCGACCAGCGCCCCGACCTCATGGTGCAGGGGAAATACATGTCGATGGAGGGCCCCAACGACTGGTCGGTGATGGTCGGGATGAAGCTCCCCTTCGCCCCTTGGTCCCAGGGGCGCTACGCCAGCGCCGAAGGGGCTGCCTCGCAGCGCGAGCGGGCTGCGGGACTGCGCCTGGAGGCCATGCGCATCATGATCCTCCAGAAGATCCGCGACGCCTACTCCTGCTGCCAGACCGCCCTCGCTCAGCTGAAGCAGCTCCAGCAGGAGCAACGCACCGCATCGGAGGGCGCACTCCGCTCCGCCCTGATCGCCTACGGGAGCGGCACCCCCCGGGCCGACCTCTCCATGACGCTGGATGCCACCCGCATGGTGCTCATGACCCGTGAGGAGCTGGCCATGGCCGAGGCGAAGCTCTACCAATCCTACCTCGACCTGGAGCAGGCGGCCGGAGTCAACCCCGGGACCTGGCTCAAGGAAGTCGAAACATCCTCAGGAGTTGCGCCATGACCTCACCCGAACTTCCGAACAAGGCAACCGCCCCACACTGGGCGAAGTACCTCCTGGTCGCGCTCCTCTCGGCGCTGGCCGGAGCCGCCCTGCTCTTCGCCCTGCTGGAACCTCGGGGGCCGGGGGGTGGCGCACCCGCCCCGGAACCGCAGGAGCACGCGACGATGTTCATCTGCCCCATGCACCCGCAAATCATCCGGGACCACAAGGCGAGCTGCCCCCTTTGCGGGATGGATCTGGTCGCGATGCAGGAGGAGGAGGGGGCTTCGGGAGCTGCCGGCGATGCGACGGGAGCCGTCCACGTCGAGGCGGCGATGATCCAGAGCATCGGTGTGAAGACGATGGTGGTGGCGGAGCGCGACCTCGCGTACAGCGTGACCCTGACAGGCACCCTCGGGATCGACCCCGAAAGAATCTCGGTGCTGAACACCCGTGCCATGGGATGGATCGAATCGGTCCCCTACGGTTCCATCGGTGCGCGGGTGAAGCGGGGTCAGAAGCTCGCCGACTTCTACAGCCCCGACCTCGTGGCCGCCCAGGAGGATCTGCTGCAGGCCCTGCTCACCCAGGACGAGGCGCTGATCGCCGGTGCGCGAAATCGACTCGAGGTGCTGGGCGTCGCCGCCACCTTGATCGACAGCATCGCCACCCAGGGCAGCGCTCGCCGCACCCTTCCCTTGACCGCGCCACTCTCGGGCGTCATCCTCGAGAAGCAGGCGGTCCAGGGGCAGAACGTCATGCCAGGGGCAGACCTCTACCGCTTCGCCGACCTGAGCCGCGTCTGGGTCGTGGCGCAAGCCTATCCCGAACAGCTCGGCGGCCTGAAGGCCGGGATGAAGGCGACCGTTGCATTCCCCCAAGGCTCCCTCTTCCCCGCGAAAAAGGCGCACTCCCCAACCCTCCCCACCGGACGCATCCTCTTCATCGCCCCCACCGTGGACCCCAGCACCAAGAGCGCCGAGATCCGGGTGGACCTCGCCAACACCCCCGACCTCGCCTACAAGCCGGGGATGAGCGCCGACCTGCGCATCGAGTCCGCGCTTGGGCGGGGGATCGCCATCCCGAGCCAAGCGGTGATCCGCACGGGCGAGCGCACGGTGGCGATCGTCGGTGTGGGTGCGGGACATTTCGCGCCACGCGAGCTGCGGCTCGGATGGGCCCTCGGCGATTCGGTCCAGGTGCTGGGCGGACTGGAGGTCGGCGATACCCTGGTGACCTCGGCCCAGTTCCTCATCGACTCGGAGAGCAACCTCCGCAAGGCGGTCGAGGCCTTCGCAAGACCGGCGAGCGTAAGTTCAGACAGCGTCAACAAAACTGCAGTGCATCCTGTGCCGAATCACGGAGAAGCCCATGTTGGCCCAAATCATTGAGTGGTCCCTGCGCAACCGCTTCCTGGTCCTGCTCACCACTGCCCTCCTGATCGGCGGAGGGATCTGGTCACTGCAACGGACCCCCATCGATGCGATCCCCGACCTGAGCGACGTCCAGGTGATCGTCTACACGGAGGATCCGGGTCAGGCGCCGCGCATCATCGAGGACCAGGTCACCTACCCGCTCACCACCACGCTGGTGTCGGTCCCCGGGGCCAAGACCGTGCGGGGCTACTCCTTCTTCGGGTACTCCCTGGTCTACGTCCTCTTCGAGGATGGGACGGACCTCTACTGGGCCCGCAGTCGCGTGCTCGAGACCCTCAACTCCGCCCAGAAGCGCCTGCCCGCTGGGGTGGTACCGACCCTGGGCCCCGATGCCACCGGAGTCGGCTGGATCTTCGAGTACGCACTGACCTCGGACCGCCACTCGCTCCAGGAGCTCCGCTCCCTGCAGGACTGGTTCCTGAAGTACGAGCTCTCCAGCGTGCAGGGCGTCAGCGAGGTCGCCAGCATCGGCGGATTCGTCAAGCAGTACCAGGTCACGGTCGATCCCAACCGTTTGCGCAGTTACGGAATCCGCCTGGACGAGGTGGAGATGGCGATCGCCGCGGCCAACGGCGACGAGGGGGGCGAGGCGATCGAGCTGGGCGAGGCGGAGTTCATGATCCGCGGCGTAGGCTATCTGATGTCGGTGGCGGAGATCGAGGGGATCCCGCTCCGCAGGGGCGGTATGCCCTTCAAATCGGGATCGGGGGGCTCCGGCGGTTCGGGTGACGGGATGGGCGGGGGCGCCGCGCCGCGTCCAAGCTCACTCGGCGCGATCAGCGGAAGTGGCTCGGGCATCGGGGTGGTCTACCTGCGCGACGTGGCCTCGGTGACCATCGGCCCGGAGATGCGCCGCGGCCTGGCCGAACTCGACGGACAGGGAGAGGTTGCGGGCGGCATCGTGGTGATGCGCTCGGGCGAGAACGCCCTCAAGGTGATCGAAGGGGTCAAGCAGAAGCTCGACCAGATCCAAGCCAGCCTACCCGCCGGCGTGAAGATCGTCCCGACCTACGACCGTTCGGGGCTCATCCTGCGGGCCGTCGCCACCTTGCGCGACAAGCTGGTGGAAGAGATCCTCATGGTCGCCCTGGTCTGCCTGCTCTTCCTGATGCACGGCCGCAGCGCGCTGGTGGCCGTAGTGGTGCTCCCCACCGCCATCCTCATGGCCTTCATCGTCTTGGGCCAGCAGGGGGTGAACGCCAACATCATGTCACTGGGAGGCATCGCCATCGCCATCGGCGCCATGGTCGACGCGGCGATCATCATGATCGAGAACGCCCACAAGCACCTCGAGGCCGACCGCGACCTGCCCCCCGAGCAGCGACGACCCCACTGGACCCTGATCGCGGAAGCATCGAAGGAGGTGGGGCCCGCCCTCTTCTTCTCCCTGCTGGTGATCACCGTCTCCTTCATCCCGGTCTTCACGCTGGGCGGGCAGGAGGGGCGACTCTTCCGCCCCCTCGCCTTCACCAAGACCTATGCGATGGCCGCCGCCTGCCTGCTGGCCATCACCCTGGTTCCCGTGCTGATGGGCTACTTCGTGCGGGGCAAGATCCTGCCCGAACAGCGCAACCCCATCAACCGCCTCCTCGAGAGGGTGTACCACCCGATCATGCACGCCACCCTGCGCCACCCCCTGCGGGTGATCGCCGCGGCCCTGGTCGCCCTCGCCGTCACCGCGATCCCCTTCCGGCAGTTGGGCAACGAGTTCATGCCCTCCCTGCGCGAAGGCGACCTGCTCTACATGCCCACCACCCTCCCCGGAATCTCCGTTGGAAAATCCCGCGAGCTGCTCCAGCAGACCGACCGCTTGATCCGCACGGTCCCCGAGGTGCAGCAGGTGTTCGGCAAGGCGGGCCGCGCCGAGACCGCCACCGACCCCGCGGGGCTCGACATGTTCGAGACAGTGATCCAACTGAAGCCCGAGAGCGAGTGGCGCCCAGGCGTCGACATGGACAGCATCGTCGCGGAGCTCGATGCGCGCGTCCGCGTGCCGGGGCTCACCAACTCCTGGACCATGCCGATCAAGACCCGCATCGACATGCTCTCCACCGGGATCAAGACCCCCATCGGCATCAAGATCTCCGGCCCCGACCTGGACTCCCTGCAGGCGATCGGCACGCGACTGGAGGCGATCGTCCGCGAGGTCCCCGGCACCACCTCCGCGTTTGCGGAGCGCGCCATGGGGGGCAACGCCCTGGAGGTGCGCATCGACCGGCCCGAGGCGGCGCGTTACGGCGTCTCGGTCGCCGATCTCCGCAACGTGATCCGCACGGCCCTGGGCGGCATGCCCATCACCACCACCGTCGAAGGGCTCGAACGCTACACGGTCAACCTGCGCTACCCGCGAGAGCTGCGGGACTCCCCCGAGAAGATCGGCGCGGTGCTGGTGGACCTCCCCGGCGGAGGGCAGGTTCCCCTAGCCCGCGTGGCGAAGATCGTCCTGGTCCCCAGCCCCATGGTGATCCGCACCGAGAACACGCGCCCCAACTCCTGGGTCTTCGTGGACATCCGCGACAGCGACATCGGCGGTTACGTCGCCCGCGCCCGCGCAGCCCTCGGCAGCTCACCCCAACTGCAACTCCCCGCGGGATACACGCTCCTCTGGAGCGGACAGTTCGAGGTCATGGAGCGCATGCACCAGCGCATGGCCGTAGTGATCCCCCTGACGCTCCTGCTGATCCTGCTGATCCTCTACCTGAACACCGGATCGGCCGTGAAAACCGCGATCATCTTCCTGGCAGTCCCCTTCTCCCTGATCGGCGCGGTCTGGATCCTCTGGTTCCTGGACTACAACATGAGCCTGGCGGTCTGGGTCGGGATCATCGCACTGGCCGGGTTGGATGCCGAGACGGGCGTGGTGATGCTGCTCTACCTGGAGCAGGCCTACGAGAAGGCGGTGAAGGCAGCGCAGGGTGGTTCCGCAAACCCCACCGCGCCAATCACCCTCGCCCAGCTCCACGAGGCGATCGACCAAGGCGCCGTGCGTCGCGTGCGCCCCAAGGTGATGACCGCCTGCGTGATCCTGGCTGGCCTGATCCCCATCCTCTGGAGCACCGGCGCGGGTGCCGACGTCATGAAGCGGATCGCGGCCCCCATGGTGGGGGGCGTGGTCACTTCCGTGGCGATGGAGCTGCTGGTCTACCCCGCGCTCTACCTGCTGTGGAAGCGGCGCGAGCTTGCCCGACCCCGGTCAGCTGACTGAGGCCGTCGCCCCCGCAGCCTGCTTCGCGTTCATGACCAGCATCTGCAGGCGGTTCTCGATGTTGGCCCGCGAGGTGTCCGGGTCGTAGTCGAGGGCCAGGATCTGGATGTGGGGTAGCCGCTTCTTGAGCGCCTTGGCCATGCCGCGCCCCGAGATGTGGTTGGGCATGCAGCCGAAGGGGTTGATGATCAGGAACGAGTGGACGCCGTGGGCCGCCTCGTAGAGGATCTCCGCGGGAATCAGCCACCCCTCCCCCACCACGTAGGTGCGGTCGATGAAGCCGTCGATGGTCTGGGCCAACTCCTCGGTGCTCGGGAAGGGCTCGTAGAAGCGGTAGCCCTTGCGGACCTGGTCCACGCGGAACGCCGCCACCTTGTAGATCTGCTCCGAGATGCCACCCATCAGCATCTGCATGAACGGGCGGGAGCTGAAGCCGCGCCGCACCTTCTCCATCTTGATCAGTTCGTCGCGCCTAAAGAAGTCGAGCATGGGGGGCTGCACCACCTCCATGCCGTGCTCCTCCAGGTAGCGCTCCGCGTTGCCGTTGGCGGTCGGGTGGTACTTCACCAGGATCTCGCCCAGCACCCCCACGCGCGGGCGCCGCACGGTGCGATCGACCTCCACCGCATTGAACGCCAGCACCGCCTCGCGCAGCACCTTGAGCCCCTCGCCGTGACCGTCGCGCCCGAGGGCGTCGACCAGCAGGTCCAGCTGCTTGCGGAAAAGGGCGTCCGTGGTCCCCTTCACCTTCTCGTAGGGACGGGTGGTGCGCAGCATGTGCTCCAGGGTGTCCACCATCGCCATGCCCCACACCAGGCGGATCCGCACGGGTTGGCGCAGGCTGAAGGCGGGGTGCATCCCCTTGCTGTCGGAGCCGGTGGTGACGATCGGCACGTCGCCGTAGCCCGCCTCGTCCAGCGCCTTGCGCGCCAGAGTGGCGTACTGGCCGGCGCGGCAGTTCTCGCAGTTCTTCGCGAGCCCCACGGCCACCTGGTCCCGCGGGATCGCCTCCAGCTCCAGCTGGGCCAGCGCCTCGCCGATGTTGATCTGGGCGGGGAAGCAGATGTCGTTGTGCACGTACTTCTTGCCGAGCGCCACCGCGTGGTCGTCCGCCACCGAGAGCTGCAGGGTGCGGTAGCCGTCGTTCTGCAGGAACCGGGTGATCAGCTGGGAGAAGGCGGGCGAGAGGTTGGGGATCAGGATGGTCCGCGTGGCCTTGGCCTGCTCGTCGAAGACGTGGCGGAAGGGGAACGCCTCCGGCGGACGCAACTCAGCGGCGATCCGCTCGCGACGCAACCGCACGGTCTCCACGAAGGAGCGCACCCGGATGTTCAGGGGGCCCGAGACCTCGCCCTCGTCGAGCTTGAGGACCAGCGCCTCCTTGCCCGAGCGGTCCCGCAGGATGCGGTGCATCTCATCGGTGAGGCTCGCGTCGTGACCGCAGCTGAAGCTCACCAGCTGCACCAGCTCCAGCTGAGGGTGAGCCGCCACGTACTGCGCGGCCAGCAGCACCTTGGTGTGGAAGGAGTTGTTGGTCTCCATGCGAACGGGGTCGAGCCGTAGGCTCTCCAGGGGGAGCGACTCGATGGTCAGCACCGGGATCCCCATGCGGGCGAAGAGGGTCTCCACGTGGTGGCTCACCAGCGGGTCGTAGTGGTAGGGGCGCCCCGCAATCACCACGGCGAATTTCGCCGGGTCTGAATCGTTGGGAAGCTCCGCCAACACCCGATCCCCCTCGGCCCGCAGCGCCGCGCGGTACTCGGCCATTGCCTGGTCGGCCACCTCAACGGCGTTCAGCACCGTGCGGGAGTCCACCCCCCAGAACTCGCCGAACCAGCGCACCAGCTGGCTCCGCTTCAGCTCCTCGGTCTGCCAGTGGAAGGCCGGGTGGTCCACCGGGATCCCGTGGCGAGGCTCCGGCTCCATCGTCTTGTCCACCACCATCCCGTACCCCTGCAGCATGGCGCAGACGGCGGTCCCCGCATCGGGGTGCTCGGGCGGCCGAGCGATCTGCATCGGCACGAAGATCCGGTCGACCTTCTTGGCGATCAGATCCTCCACGTGGCCGTGCATCAGCTTGGCCGGCAGGCAGGCGGTGTCGGAGGGAATTGTTGCGAGCCCCTGCTCGAACAGGGGGTAGTCGCTCACCGCCGAGACCACCGTCTCGAACCCCAGGGCGTGGAAGAGCGTGCGCCAGAAGGGCAGGGAGTGCCAGCTCTCCAGTGCGCGGGGGAAGCCGATGCGGAGGCCGCGCTCGGGGGCCAGTCGCGCCACGGTCGGCGTGCGGAAGAGCAGGCGGTTGTGCAGCCGGAAGAGGTTGGGCACCTGCTTCTGCCGCAGCTGCACCTCGTGGAGCTGTTCGCGCACCAATGGATCGCTCGGGTCCCCCATCAGCTCGCCGCGCTCGCAGCGGTTGCCCGTCACGTAGCTGCCGCCATCCTCGAAGCGGATCAGGGAGCGGGAGCAGCTGTTGGAGCAGAAGGAGCAGACCAGGCCGCTCTCCTGGGTGAAGCCGAAGTTCTCGAGCTCGGCGCGGGTCAGGAAGGAGGAGGCCGCATTGGAGTCGTCAGTGCCCGTCGCGCTGGATCCGCCCACCGCTTTCGCACTCACCACCCCCGTCGCCCGCAGGTGCTTCGCCGTCAGCAGCGCTACGCCGATCGCCCCCATGAGCCCCGGATGCTGGGGTCGGATCACCGGACGACCCACATACTGTTCGAAGGCACGCAGCACCGCGTCGTTGCGGAAGGTCCCGCCCTGCACCACAATCACCTCGCCGAGCACCGAGAGGTTCGAGAGCCGCAATACCTTGGTGAAGACGTTCTCCACCACCGAACGGCAGAGACCCGCCAGGATGTCCGCCTTGGTGCGGCCGTTGCGCTGCTCCGTGATGATGGAGCTGTTCATGAAGACCGTGCAACGCGAACCCAGCGCCGAAGGGCTGTCCGCGGCGAAGGCCAGCTCCGCCACCTCGGCCACATCGATGCCGAGCGACTTCGCGTACGTCTCGATGAACGAACCGCACCCCGCCGAGCAAGCCTCGTTGAGCACGATCCCCGTGACGATCCCGCCATGCAGGTTGATCGCCTTCATGTCCTGCCCGCCGATGTCCAGCACGAAGGAGACTCCCGGGTGTTCGCGCTGGGCCGCCTCCGCGTGGGCCACCGTCTCGACGACATGGAAGTCCGTGTGGAACCCCTGGTGGAACAGCCGCTCGCCGTAACCCGTGGAGCCCGCACCCAAGATCTCCAGTTGCACCCCCTGCCGCGCGTAGTGGGCGTGCATCTCCAACAGCGCCCGCTGCACCGTGCCCAGGGGGTCGCCGCCGTTGCCCGCGTAGAAGGTATAGATCACCTCGCCGGGACCGCCGACAGAACCAACACCGACCGATCCGGAACCGGACCCAGCACCAGCACCCGCACCGCTCACCGGATCGTCCGACAGCAGCACGAACTTCGAAGTGGTCGACCCCGCATCCAGCCCGAGCCAAACGCGCAAGATCCGCTCCGCCCCGACTCGCGCAGCGCGCGCGCCCACTCCCGCCGGCACCAACTCATCCGAACCCGAGCCAGCACCCGCGCCAGAACCTTCGACCCCGTGCCGCTCCGAAAACTCCCGCACCTCATCCGCGTCCGCGAAGAACTTCGGCGACGCCACCGCGGGCATCCCGCTGGTCGCCACCCGCTGCTCCAGCTCCGCCAGCGCCGCCGCCCCCAGATACCCGCTCGCCCGGTCCCCATACAGCGACCCGCACCCCAGCGCCGCCCCGTAGGCCACCAGCGTCTCCGCCCCTTGCGGCCGCAGCACCTGCGCATCCGTCAGCCCGAGCCGCTCCTGGAACACGCGCACCAGCGTCGGAATGAACGTGAGCGGCCCGCCTTCGAACAGCACCGGCGGCACGATCTCGAGCCCCTGGGCCAACCCCCCGATCGTCTGCTTCGCGATCGCGTGGAGCGACGAGAGCGCGATGTCCGCCTTGCTCGCCCCCTGGTTCAGCAGCGGCTGGATGTCCGTCTTGGCGAAGACCCCGCAGCGCCCGCTGATGTCGTAGAGCACCTTGCCCTGGGCCGCCAACTCCTCGAACCCCTCCGCCTTGATCCCCAGCAGCTCCGCCACCTGGTCCACGAAGGCGCCCGTCCCGCCCGCGCACGAGCCGTTCATGCGCATGTCCGAAGCGATGAGCCGCCCCGAACCGTCCGAACCCGAGCCATTCTGCCCCAAACCCTCCTCGCGCCTAAAGAAGACCACCTTGGCGTCCTGCCCGCCCAGCTCGATCGCCACCTGCGTGTCCGGATGCCGCTCCTTGATCGCCAGCGTATTGGCAATCACCTCCTGCACGAAGAACGCCCCCAGCGCCTCCGCGTAGGGCTGCCCCGCACTGCCGCAGAACGCCACGCGGAACTCCGCCCCAGGCCACATCCCGTGGACCTCTTCCAGATGCGCCCGCACCACCTCGCCCAGCCGCGCATTGTGCCGCCGATAGGCCGCGTGCAGCAGCTTGCGGCTCGCCGCATCCACCACCGCGACCTTCACCGTGGTCGACCCCACGTCGATCCCGATCCAGAGCTGAGAGGCGCGCGCTGCGGTCATGGATACCCCCGAAAAATTCCGGGGAAGCATCCCCCCAGAACCGACCTTGGGGAGACCCCGAAGCCAGCGAAGGCTAATTTAGAAATCGGCCCTTGGAGCCTGCTTCAGCCCGAACGCCCTCCGCAGCGAGCCCCTACGGTCAAGGTGCGCGGATTTATCCGTCAACATTCGAGTCTTTCGTCTCCTCAGCCGCGAGCGCTCGATGAGTTGGCGACCTCTGTGTCTACAGAGTTCCCCCCTCGTTGCTCGGCCACGTCCTGTGGCCGGCCCTCCGGGGTCGCCTGCGGCAACCTGCCTCCCGGCCATCCTGGCCTTCGGCTTCCAGGTCAGTCGGGGCGCTGCAAGCCAGACCCCTCCCTGCCACTCAAGGCGGGGGGATCGCCAGATCCTACGCGTCCCTACCCCGCCCGGCGCTACACCCTAGCCCGCCCAGCACCATAGCAAACCCGTCCATAGCCGTATTCTCAACGGCCAACCCTATCGAAATGTTTGCGAAAGGCTCGTCAAATCCTGATCCAATTACAAACCAAAAAGTGTTCTCAGAATTGCCAACCATTGTAGTTAGCAAGCTATCCAATATGTTTGTTTGCTATATATAAGCCGCCGCACGCGCCTCACCCATGAATAAGCCACGTCACCCGCTTCCACCCTATACCCGCCCCTCATGCCCCTCTCCCACGACCAGTTCTTCCAACGCGTTTTCGCCCATGCCGACCACGTGCGGGCGTTCCTGCAGGGCATCCTGCTCCCTGCGGAGCTTACCACCTTGGACCTCGACACCCTGGAGCGCCTGCCTGAGACCCTGGTCACGCCTGCTTTGGAGAAATCCCTCGCCGACGTGGTCTGGCGCTGCTCCTTGCGCGGCGCGCCCGCCGGCAGGAGAAGATCTTCGAAAGAGCACGCCCACCTCTGCCTGCTGCTGGAGCACAAGTCCACTTCCCGACAGCTCCCGCACCTCCAGCTCCTGCAGTACGTCCTGGGACTTTGGGAGCAGCAGTGGGCGCTCGACGGAAAGCTCCACCCCGTCCTGCCGCTCCTGTTCCACCAGGGGAGGCATCCGCTCCGCCTGAAACCCATGGCGTCGGCCTTCTCCCACCTGCCGGGCTGGCTGATGCCCCACACTCCCCTTTTTGCCCCGCGCCTGGCCGACCTCGCCACCATCGGCTATCCCGAGATCCCCCAGCGGTTCACCGATCCCGAGCTTCAGCTCGACCTCACCGCCATGAAGTGGGTGGTGGATCGCCTGCCCGCCACTCGACTCTCTGAAGCCTTTGTACGCCTGCCGCGCAAGACCGAACTCAAGGAACTGCAGGCGCTCATAACCTATATTGGGGAGAAGAGGGACCCGGACACCGAGGGTCCGCCACTCCTCACCCCGCAAGAGATCCTCACCATGTCCGAAGGACGCCCCAAGAAGGAGAAAGCCATGATGATGAGCCTGTTCGACATCCTCCGGGCCGAAGGCGTGGAGCAAGGGAAGGAGATGTGGATGGAGAAAGGGATGGAGAAGGGAGCCCTGACGGCGAAAATCGAAGATGCCCGCAAGATGAGGGAGCACGGAATCGCCGCCAATGTGATCGCTGAGATCACGGGATTGGGACCGACCGACTATTGAATTCTGAACGCGGCTGCGGGCGATGGACTGCAGAGTCGGCAATAAGGGTCCTGCACGATTGCCGCGCCCCAACGCGATCTCACCAGTCCCGCACGGATCCACCCTCACCGTCGCGGCACCTGCCCTTGCACTCCCCTGCGCGACCTCTCGCCGGAATCGATCCCCCCCCCACCAACCACACCCGCCCCTGCCGCCCGTATTCCAGGATCTTCGCATCCGCCGTAGCCAGCGGACACCCCAGCGCCCGCGCCGTCGCCACGATCAACCGATCCGCCGGATCCCCGTGGAACTCCCCCGGCAAGCGCGCACTGTCGCAGGCGATCGCGGGCGTCAGCGGC
>JFJP01045048.1_pt1 | contig 13837 bp, 12 predicted proteins | sample 431651 | NCBI WGS metagenome assembly JFJP01 (sample SAMN02602958, study PRJNA72255) | Microbial mat metagenome, whole genome shotgun sequencing project. | biome: fresh water; feature: sink hole; material: water; isolation source: purple microbial (photo- and chemosynthetic) mats found in... | reverse complement strand
TAATCCAGGCTACTATATGAAGGCCTATAAATACGAAATCTTTTCTTTTTGACATAATGGTAAAAGGTTTAAAATGATATTGCAAATATAACAAATATTTATTGTTTTACAATATATTTACATCTATTTTCAATATTTTTTTATCGTAACCTCAAACCATTATAATACTTAGACCGAAAAGTTCTTAAGTGATTCTGTCATGAAGCCAAAATGCTTACGCCCGAAAGATTGGCCAAATTGCTTTTCAAGAAAGCATATGTAATTTTATCTACCTTACAATCCACAAATTGCACGCGCTTCATCTTTTTATTGTTCTTAAAAAAAGTATTCAAGATGTTTGCATTCTGGAATTTGACTCCATAAAACGAGCAGTTTTCAAAGTAGCAATTTTCTATGTTCCCTTCAAAAACCACATCCTGAATATTGGTATCATGGAAAGCTGTACCTTGCCAAATGGCATTTTGAATATTGTTTTCGCCAAAATTGCTTGACTTGAATCGGGCGTGGGTGAAATCGGCTTCTGTGAAATTGCTTTTGCCTATGTTGCACCTGTTAAACTCAGTTTCACCCAGATTGCATTTACTGAAAATGCTATTCCCGATAATTGACGACTGAATTCTGCAATGGCTCATATTGGATTGGGTAAAATCGCAAGCATCTATATTGTTTCCACCAAACTGCAAGCCTTGCATTTCGGAATCTGCAAACGAGCATCGCTGCATATTCGAAGAGTTGAATTGTTCGTGCAAATTTTTCAAGCCCGAAAAATCGGTATCTATCAAATTCAGTTTCGACATATCCCAGCTAGGGGCGGAATCTTTCTTCTCTGTTATATTTTCGATCTGCGAAGCGGGAATGGAAGGAGAAGATGTGGTTTCGCTCATTTCGCTTTGGAAATTTTCAGAGAAATAATTCAGGTCTACCCCAAAAATCCGGGCCAGCTGGTTGAAAATGGTAATATCAGGCATAGATTCGCCACGCTCCCATTTGCCTACAGCTTGCGGGCTGATAAATAATTGCTGTGCCAATTGTGCAAAGTTTTTTTGATGTGTTTCTGATGATACAAAATTATCTTCCTTTGCGGGCTGCCTCAAATTATTCCTCATCTATATAGTTGTTTTTCTATCACTTATCGGTTGTATTCCGCTACTTTTGGTTGTATTCACCCAATAAAGGTATACAATTTCATTTTTTACAAAAAAACCTCCTGCAGGTTTTATACCACAAGAGGTTTTGAATATGAGATTAAAAATTAAGTCTACGACATTTTGCTGTATACGTGAACACTGTCTTGTGCTGATGGCAAATAGTTGACGCCAAACCAAGCAATGAGCAACACCACAAAAGCCAAAGCAATGGTCCAGAGTGGGCCTTTTACATGCTTCGGACGGTGGAAACGGTAGTGTATGTATATAAGGAATGAAATCCAGGTAAGAAATGCCCAGGTTTCTTTGGGGTCCCATGTCCAGTAATGCCCCCAGGCCTCTTTGGCCCACAACGCGCCAAACAGCTGCCCCAGTGTAAGAAATGCAAATCCGATGTACACCAGATTGTCGGCCATGTGCAGGAAACGCTTCTCGTAGCTGCTGCGATACCAGCGCCACAAAGCATATATAGCCACCAGCGAAGAAGCTGCCAAAATGGAATATGAAAGAATATACACCACTACATGCGGCACAAACCACGGGCTCTGCAGCGCAGGCATCAGGGTTTTGTTGTAGGATGAAGGGTCTGTCAGATTTATGGCCAGCATACTGATGGCCATAAAAGAGCTGAGCCCCATGAACCATCTGTACTTCCAGCGCAAATTGGTGATAAGTCCTACAAGCGACAGGAAAAATGCATACCATAGACGGGTTTCGCCCAAAGTGCGCAAGGGAGGACGATCTAATTTGAGCCAAAGCTGTACAATGAACGAGCCTATGACCAAACTTCCGGATAAGTATATCAGATTAGCAAATATGTGGCGCTTATTGCCCAAAGCCTGGATATAAGGCAGCGAACTACCTACTACCCACAAAATGGCAGCAATAACAGCATATAGTGAAAAATTTAACCAAATCATTTTTTAAGTCTTTTAAACGTTTTCAACTTCTTCTTCATCGTCCTTTATGTCTTTGCCCAGCCAGAACATCCATACGGCACCGGCTATAAGCATAAAAATACCAGTATATACAGCAGGCAACCAGGGGTCGCGCACTGCTTCGAGAATACTCAGATTTGACCACTTGCCCATTCGCTCATCGTAGCTGGTCTGGTATATTTTCCAACCATTCACCATGATGGCGCTGTTCACTTCCAGCGTGATGGTATCGTGCACCCCGTCGGGAGTAAGTTTTTCAACTACAGATTTGAATTTTTTGGGTTCTGGATAAAGCATAACGAATGAGTGCATTGTGTCTGCGCGCACAAAGGCGGGTTCCATCATCATACTGCCACTTGTAATCCAGCCTTCGTGTTTTTCGCCTGTTTTGGTATTGGTGGTTACAATATGCAACGCAGGAGCATGCCCAACTGAGTCGGAGCTATAAAAATAGGCTCCGTTGCGGTGCGCATTGGTTATCATTGAATCTACCACAAATGAAAATTCATTGATTTGGCCTTGGGTAGGTATTTCTTCTATCATGAAAATGTTCATTCCTTCTTCGCCAATCAATTGGTCGGTTTGGTGTGAAGCAATCCCAATTTTGGGCGAAAATTCGGTGATTTCGAAATCAAGTAAGCGAAACGCCATTGGCAATTCGTATACATTTTTTTCCTGATCCATCGCACGCCATTCAAAATCTTTGTTTTCATATAAAAAGAAGTGTAAACGCCTTAAATCGCCCGCTCCTAAGGTACCAGCCATGATGGTGAGCCACAATCCGGCATGGCTGAGCAGGAATCCAGCATTTCGCCAAGTCATGGGTTGAAGGCGTTTCATGATAACAAAACCGAGTATCAGTAGCAAATATATGATAGTAATCACATACATCCAGCTACTGGTGATGTGCGAAAGACCAAACCTACGCACCCACTCAGATGCCTCTGCATCGTTTTGCTTGAAAGCCCCCATAAACATAACAACCACTGTCATGAGTATAAGTGCGCTTATAGAGGCTGGTACACTTGAAAGCCATTTTATTGAAGGATCTTTCCTGAAAATAAAATGGAAAGATACAATGATGGCTACTATGGCTATACCTATGATTATATTGGCTGGCCATTGTATTGCGCCTACTCCTCTGCCATGCGTGAAGAACTCGATAAAAAATCCTACCAGCAATAAGCCGGCAGCAATGATTAAACTTTCAGCATATCCCCACGGAAATGCCCAAAGTTGTTTTTTCTCTTTTTCCACTTTAAAGATTATTATTTAAAAAACATAATACGGATTAACACATCTGAATGTGTAAATATAAAGCTAAATTCAGAATCATATACTTGTCACTATGCATCAGAAGCCCAATTTTATATATGTTTATTCAGAAAGTAAACACGTATAACTCTAATTTTCTGAAATTTAGATTGCAATGAAATTTAGATTAAACATATGATGAAACACCAGGAAAAAAGGCATCAACTTGCACATCAGAATGCCTTGAGACTCAAGTCGAGGCTTTGAATCTGGTGAGTGAGTGCGCCTACCGATATAAAATCTACGCCTGTCTCAGCATAAGCCCTAATATTGGTTTTGGTGATTCCTCCGCTCGATTCAGTCAGATACCTTCCTGCAATTATCTTCACAGCCTTGTACGTATTTTCAACACTAAAATTGTCGAGCATAATGCGTTGCACATTTCCATAATTCAGAACCTGATCCAATTCTTCGAAGCTCCTGACTTCAATTTCAATATCCAGATTCATATTTTTTTCGTTGATATATCGGTTTGCCTTCTCGAGCGCCTGCACTATGCCTCCTGCAAAATCGACGTGATTGTCTTTTATGAGTATCATATCAAAAAGGCCGATGCGGTGATTGGTACCACCACCTATGCGAACCGATTCTTTGTCGAGCACCCTCATTCCGGGTGTGGTTTTGCGGGTGTCGAGTATGCGTGCGCGTGTACCTTTTATAATCTCGCAATATTCGTGTGTTTGTGTAGCAATACCGCTCATACGCTGCATTACATTGAGCACTACCCTTTCGGCAGCCAAAAGTTTTTGCACCGGGCCATGCACGGTAAATGCAATATCACCCGGCTTTACATGCGTACCATCAGGCAAAATGGGATTAAATTCGATGTGTGGTGAGTATTTGTAAAATATCTGAATTGCTCGGTCTACTCCTGCTAAAATACCTGTTTGCTTGGCTATTAGCTTGGCGTTGCCTGTAGCCTCTGTCGTTAGTATAGATAAACTGGTATGATCGCCATCGCCAAGGTCTTCAGCCATAGCTATTTCAAGCCATTTGTTGAATAATGTTTCCATGAAAAAACAATTTTTTGATACGATGCAAACGTACCAAAAAACACCACATAAGACCAAGCCAAAGGTCTTTTTATTTTGAACCGGAGGAGTATGAATTGGCTACCCGGTTATTTGTTGGGTTCTATTCTGAATTGGTGTATAAAATCCTGGCTACCAACCGATTTTAAAAGAAACGTCACATGAAACTCGCCATCCTTGGTTTTCAATTTTCCGGTGGCATAGAGAAGCTCACCTCGCTCCCCTTCATGCATGAGCGAGAACTGAAGAGGCTCGTGGCGTGAGAAGAAATTGCCAAGAATCATCTCAGCTTGTGCCCGGCTGCAAATATCTTCGTACGAAGATTGGTTGTCTACAATTACAAGTTCTATCTTAGAATTGAAATGCGAAACCAGCATTTGTGAATTTCCGTTTTCGATGGCTACAGCGATGGTGTCGGGTATACGCTGCGGCACAACCATACTGGTGAAAAACACAAAAAATAAGAAAGAAACGATTGTGGGGATATGTTTCATAACGATTATACTTGTTTTCACATACATAACTTGTAATTTACTGCAAAAATCGCACCATTACGCATTATTTGCACATTAAAATTTTCATTTTTGAATACCCCCTTTACATACTCACTTCGCAGAAAGTATATGCAGCAGATAGTTTGCCTGTACGCTTCAAAAATCATACCCATATGACCGAAGTGTTGCTATTTTTTTGTTGCATAAGCCTTTTTTATGCGAATGGATTGTAGTGGTGAAGAATATAAAATGCTAATCGCGAAAACTTTCGCATTTTACTTAAATATGTTTCGGAGCCAGCTAATATCATGTAAAATGGTTTCCACTTTATGATTTGTTTTCATAATTTTATAAAAATTTAATTTTAAAATAACTTAATATGACAAAACGTATTGCCAGATCAAACTTGCAAGTACTTTGTATTTTGCTCGCTTTTTTGATTGCCTCACCGCATTTGGTTTTTTCGCAAAAAAAACCCGACAACAAAACTACAGGCACCGAAAAACCTGAATATCCATTTAAAGGTGCCTCTTTTGGTGCACTCAAATTCAGAAACATAGGCCCAGCTTTTACTTCTGGTCGTATCGCAGACTTTGCGGTAAATCCCAAAAATTACAGCGAATGGTACGTAGCAGTAGCCATGGGAGGTGTATGGAAAACCGTAAATAACGGGACTACTTTCAGCCCTGTTTTCGACAATTATGGCGCATACTCTATTGGTTGCGTGCGCATAGATCCTACCAACACAAACGTAGTATGGATAGGCACCGGCGAAAACAACCACCAGCGTGCCATAGGTTATGGCGATGGCGTTTACAAATCTGTAGACGGTGGAAAATCTTGGAAAAACATGGGATTGAAGAATTCGCGTCAGATAGGCGACATCATCATAGACCCTAAAAACCCGGATGTAATATTTGTGGCTGCCGAAGGCTCAATCTGGGGACCCGGTGGAGAGCGTGGCCTTTACAAATCTACCGATGGTGGGAAAACATGGAACCGCAAACTCTTTATCAGTGAAGAAACCGGTGTGAACAATATAGTAATGGATCCTCGCGGCAACGGTATACTCTATGCATCGAGCGAGCAACGCCGCCGCCACGTGCACACCAAAATAGGTGGAGGCCCCGAAACTGCCATTTACAAATCTACCGACAATGGCGAAACATGGGTGAAACTCACCAACGGGCTGCCATCTGAACATATGGGTGGTATGGGCTTAGCCATTTCACCACAAAACCCCGATGTGGTATATGCCATCATAGAAGCTGCAAAAGAATCGGGTGGTTTTTTCAGAAGTGCCGATAGAGGCGAATCTTGGGCTAAAATGGGCTCATATGCCAGCAGTGGACAGTATTACAACGAGATATACTGCGACCCTCAGGTTTTTGACAAACTTTATTCAGTAGAAACGGTTTCGAAATACACCCTCGATGGTGGTAAAACATGGTTAAACCTTGGATTGGACAAACGTCACGTTGACGACCATGCTCTTTGGCTTAACCCCAACGATCCGCGCCATTTCATAATTGGTGGCGATGGTGGTGTTTATATCACCTACGATGCAGGTGCTACTTATCGCCAGGTTTCCAACCTTTCTGTTACTCAGTTTTACCGAGTAGCTGTAGATAATACCGAGCCTTTCTATTGGGTTTTTGGTGGTACTCAAGACAACAACTCTTTTGGCGGCCCCAATCAGAATCTTGCTGGTGGTGTAACGCTGGGGGAATGGGTAGTAACAGTCGGTGGTGATGGTTTCTTTCAGGCTATAGACCCTACCGACCCAAACATTGTTTACTCTGAATACCAATACGGTAATATATACAGATATGACAAAAAAAGTGGCGAGCGTCTATACATAAAACCGGCTCCTCGCAAAGACGAACTCACCTTCAAATGGAACTGGGATTCACCTTTCTTCATTAGTAAACATAAAAACACACGCCTCTATTTGGCTGCCAATAAAGTTTTCCGTACCGACGATCGTGGCCAATCTTGGAAGGTAATCAGCGATGACCTGACTGCCCAACTCGACAGAACGAATACATGGAAAGTGATGGGTAAACATTGGAGCATAGACGCTGTAGCTAAAGATGTATCTACCTCTCCTTTCGGAACTATAGTAGCAATGGCTGAATCTCCCTTAGCTGAAGGTTTGCTGTATGTAGGTACCGACGATGGTCTGATTCAGGTTTCTGAAAATGCAAACACCGACAATCCTACCTGGACCAAAATATCTACATTCCCCGGAGTGCCTGCAAATACCTACGTGAGCGACATAATGCCCTCTAAGCGCGATGCCAATATCGTATATGCTTCTTTCAGAAATATGTTGCGCGACGATATGAAACCATATCTGATGAAAAGCTCCGATAAAGGAAAAACATGGACCTTGATAACCACCGGATTGCCCGAAAACGGTTCGGTACACACGTTGGAACAGGATCATGTGAACCCATCTATACTTTTCTGCGGAACTGAATTTGGAGCTTTTTGCAGCCTCGACGATGGTGCAAAATGGTTTCAACTAAAAAACGGCCTGCCTACCATAGCTGTGTATGATATGACCATTCAGGAAAAAGAAAACGACCTGATACTGGCAACTTTCGGACGTGGGTTCTATATCATGGACAATTACTCTCCGCTGCGCGAAATCACTGAGCAATTGTATGCCAAAGACGCCCATCTATTCCCCGTACAAGATGCACTCGTATTTGTACTGAACGATGATAAATATGGACAGGGTGCCACTGTATATAGACAAGAAAAAGAAAAGGACCAATTTGAAAAAGGGGAACAGATACAAGAACCTACCCTGGCCGAGCTGGATGCCGAAAGCAAAGAGCTTAGTCCATACCTTATCTTTACCATCACCGATGATAAAGGCAATTTCATACGTCGTATCACAACCTCTGCAGGCAAAGGACTCAACCGCATAAACTGGGATTTGACCTACGAAAACAATCAACCGATAAAACTTGACAAAAACAAATTTAACCCCACCCAAAAACAAAGAGGCGGTTTCATGGTAATGCCGGGTAAATACCGCGTGTCGTTTGGTATGATGGTAGGAAATACCTTCAAAGAATTGACCGGACAAGTTGAATTTAATGCCAAAGGGCTGAACAATGTAACCCTGCCTGCTACCAACCGCCAAGATTTGGTTGATTTCTACAAACTAGCCTCTGAAATGGCGAGGGTGGTAACCGGAACCAATGAATATCTGAATGAATTGATGAAAAAAGTGGCTTCTCTCAAACAAGCTGCTCTTGTAACCTCTGGCATACCGCTCGATGTACTGAACCAACTGAGCGAAGCCGAAGCTAAACTGAATGAATACAACATAAAAATAAACGGATACGAAGCCAAAGCCAGCTACGAAGAGTTGCCTCCTCATATCCAGAGTATTTATACTCGTTTGTACAATGTGTTGTTGCCTCATTTTGAGAGCACCTCATCGCTTACCACACTGCAAAGCGAAAACCTGAATATACTAAAAGCTGAATTTGCTCCTATATATGCCGAAATCAAAAAAATGGGAGAAGAAACCATTCCTAGGCTTGAAAAAGCTGTGGAAGCCGGCAAAGCTCCTTATACTCCCGGCAGATTGCCAAACTGGAACAACTAACAGCATTCACTCTTCTTTCTATCACTTCCCGAAAAGTTATTCTTAAAACTTCTCGGGAAGTTTTTTTTTGGGGGGAGGTGAAGAATGAATGGGAAAATGATATACTATAGTTCTCACTATCTACCGTATAGTGTTCTATCCTTTATTATACTTTCGTTTTAACCAAAGTCGCATTCCAATGAACAACAATCCGATTCCCAAAGAAACAAATCCTACAATTCTTCTTCCATTTTGGTTTGCTTCAACGATAGTTTCACCTTTATAATCAATTCGATAAATCAATCGTGAAATGTTCTCAAACTTTGTAATTAAATTGTTATCATAATACACTTCTATTGGACTACCTATCTCAAATAATCTATTGTATTTCTCACCCATTTCTGATGCGTCCTTACCAGCACCAAGTGGAATACCAAAATATTGATTATTATTATTTAAGCGTATACAATACGTTAAGTTACCCCTGTGCGTTGTACTGCTAATTCCCTTTTCTACAATATATCCTGAAATATATTCTACCGAATCAATAGTTTTGGTGCTGTCATAAAGCATCCAAGCAGAGAATAATATACAAAATACCATTGGAAGGAAAATGGCGGATTGACGATATTTATAATCTTCGAGTGTCATTGATAATCTGGTCTTATGAAGCGATATGAATATTGAGAATTGCAAAAAAATGATACTAATTAATTATTGCTTGCTTTCAATATATTTCCTTATTGCGAAACATATACGCTTTGCGCTATCAAATAATTCTTTTGCTTCTTGAATACTGGGTTTTCCTGTTTCTAGAATACCTATTTCACCGGGATAACGAGAACTGGTATATACATTATCTAATAAGGCAAGCTCTTTAATATCAAATTCAATAGAGGCAGTTTGAATAATAATTGCATATAATCGTTGCAAATTATGAACTCGCGGAATTGTCATTTCATTTTCTTCAAAATAGGATTTAAATGTTTTCTCAACAGCTTGTTGTGAATGAAATGCAACTATGTTTGTCAAAAACTCAACATTCATAATTAATTCGCAGTTCATAAGATCTGCTTCTGCAAAATCAAGCCACTCCTTTGTTGTTGCCTTCATATAAAATTACCCCCTTGCTTAAAATTTCTTTCGAAAATGAACTATTCAGTTCAATGAACTTCTGATACATCGGTTTAGTATGAACTATTAAATCTATAGCAACCTCTTTGGCTGTCTCACGAATATATTCATTTACCTTCATATAAAGTTCTGTTTTTTCTCTAAATGAAGTAGGCATGTATTCATCATTGGTCACCACAAGCAAATCTATATCACTATCCTGATCAGGCGTACCATATGCATACGAACCAAAAAGTAAAACTAAATAAGGATTTAGTTCACTCAGTTGCTTTTTAAGTTGCTCTATATAAATAGTATTCACTTGCATCTGATTAGATTTCTATTTCCGGCAATTTACACCAAAATATTTGCTTTTCAAACGAGATGAAAGTAAATGGTAGGCTTGTGCCACTTTGTATTTTCAACACATACAATTTGGTAAAGTAATTTTCTGTTGAGGCGAATAGTTGTATTTTTTTAGACTAAAAACACTATTGTTTCAGATTCTTATTCAACAATTCTACAAGTTCAAATATCTTTGAAACAGGATTTTGCAAATGAAATGGCAATTGCTTTTTCAATTCGTAAAGCTTTTTTGCACGTTCTATGGCTTTTCTCTGGTTTGCGCGGGTATCATCATCCAATCTGTTGTAATTATTGTAGCAAAAGTCCCACCTCTTCCCTTCTTTCTCGTAGTTCAAATTCCACAAGTCGCCCAATTTCTGATAATAAAATTTTCTATGATTCTCATGGTCTGTGTATTGATAATGAAGATAAAACCACAACTCGAAAGCATCGTTTGAATATGATACTTTATATCCCCAATTCATAGCCCTTGATATGGCATTGTCAAAATCTGGTATGCAATTCTCTTCATCACGTTTAATGTCTAAATCGAAAACACACCAAATTTCATCGTAAGCTTTTTGTTCAGACAATCTGAAAGCCGTATCCACGAGTTTCAGTTTAGATTGACCTAATTCAACCACTTCAACTCTGAGTGTTACTACAGGGAATGACTTGAAATAGAGTTCCTCAGTCTGACCTTCACAAACAATTAAAATAGTTCGTTTCTTTTCTTCAGTTTCTATTTTGTATTTTGAAGGTTTAGTCTTTTTAAGCCAAGGCTTTTCCCCAATTAAATCAGACCTTTTAATATAAGTTTGTTTCTTAGGCATTTACTTTACTATTAAAAAGTTTCACTAGTGTCTATTAATTTATGTTAAAATGGATCGAAGCCCAATTTCAACTGCCCATAATCTTGAGATTGCTCTATTTCAATATGCTGGAACAACTCTTTGATGTTGTCCTTTGCCAAGAGAGAACTACCGAGTATTCTCATAACCTCATAAATACTTCTGTTCAAAGCAAGCTTTCTTTCAATTATAGCAACAGTGCAGTAAGTGATGATGGCAATGTAAACCTGTATTCTTACAGCACTCTCCGTATTTCCCCAAAAAGACTTGATACGCATATGTTCTTTCATCCACTTGAAGAAAATCTCTACAGACCATCTGTTTTTATAAAGGAAGGCTATGTCCTTTGCTTTCAGAAAGAAATTGTTGGTATAGTAGCTAAAAGTTCGTTTAAGTCCAGATTCGTAATAAACTATTCGCCTAATTTCAGATGGATAGTTTTCATTGTTACCTTTCGTAGTAAATCTGACGGTTTGATCTCTCAATATATTATCTGTTCCTTCCAGAAAATCTTCTCCTGCAACTACTTCAAATTTTGGTGTTCGCTTTTCTCTTATTATGAAGAACGAGTTGACAAGTTCGATACGATAGAGCCTTTTCAAATCCCAATAGCCCCGGTCGAAGATATAGCAAGCAAGTGGTTCATAACTAATCCAGTCCATTGCATTTACATCGTGAATAGCGGCTTGTGTAATATTAAACGATACAGGTATCTGCGTCACAACATCCAGTTGTGTGTGAACCTTAATTCCCGATTTGGTGCTTCTGAAACGTGCCCATTCAAAAAGAGTCATACAGAGGTCTATTGTGGTGGAATCAAAGGCATAAAATCTTCCATCGAGTTCAAATACCTTATCAATTCTCTTCTGTTGCGCAAGCGAAACCATATAATAGGCGAATTCCTCAAAAACGTGATAATCCCGCAATTGATTAGCCTTGGAAAGCGCACTTCTGTTAATTGGTGTTTTTCCAAAGCCAAGATGAAAGGATTTCTTAGCATGTGCCATAGTGATATCAGTAAGCTCTCGAAGGCTGTTGCAGCCATCCAATTGACCAAAAATCAGAACTATCATATGACTCCAATAAGTCAATCCCCACCGTTGGGTTCTATCGTCAATTCTTTTTATTACAAGTCTTTCGAAGTATCTTTTAGGAAGGAAGTCAGTAATTTGACTGAAGATGTATTTGCCAGAGTTCATTGCACGCAGAAGTTTGGTATACCAATAAAGGTAACCATTTCAAAAGTGCGACAAGGTTTTGGCTAAAATACTTATTGATTATAAATATGTTATGATTAATTTTAAACAATTTTAATAGACACTAGTGAAAAAGTTTATTAAAATCCCCAAGAAACGGAATTGCGCCATATTTTCCTTCAATATAGTCTTTTTCAAAAGAAGCATTGTTGCGAATTCCTTTAAACTGTACGAGCGTATATATATGGCTTTCACCATATTTATCCTTTTCAACAAATTCTATTTGATCGCGCCTCAATAGCTCTGGCGAAAGTAAATTTGTATCATGTGTTACAAAAATCAATTGCGCTTTTGAATTGCTTTTAGAGTTAAAAAGTTCGACTATCTTTTTAGTAATTAATGGATGAAATCTTGCGTCAAATTCGTCAATGAAAAGAGTTTCGCCATTATTCAATGCTCTTAATAAAAATGGGCTAAGTTCGAACATTTTAATTGTTCCTTCAGACTGAGTAGATTGAAAATGGAGTTTCTGGATACCTACTTTCTTTTTTTCGCTATACTTATCATGAGACGAAAGAATAAGACCAATTTTATTCCCTTGGTCAATACTTTCGAGCAACTCAGTTGGTGCATCCTCAACCACATTTTCCTTCGACAATTCAATTAAGTCAAGTGCTTTAATACCTGTATCAGCCAATTTCAGAAAATCAACTATTCTAATTTTCTGATTGTCGTCGTCTAAGGCTGTTCCAGCAACATTAAATAATTCTCTATCAGACAACCCACTGAGTACAGTGATAGAAGTAATGCTTTCGATTAAATTTTTTGACAATTTTCCGTTCATGGCTGAAACTGCCGACAAAAACAATGAATTGGTTCTGAAAATCTCATTGTCTTCACCAAAGAAATTCAGTATTTTACTTCCTTCGTTGTAATGCTTTTTACTAATTTCTTTGATTTCATTATTTTCTCGAATAAAATAACAAACCTCCCTTTCATTTGGGGTGCCATACAACCATTCACTTGTAATTTTTTTATTGGTAGCTTCAAATCCAAAACGATATTGGATGTTATTTGAGATAAAAATTAATTGAAAGAATGATGGCATTTCTTCTGTTTCATTCGAAAGTTGAAAACTTTCAATATATCTCAAAATATTTTCATCCTTTACAGACTGTTTTATAATGCGGATGAAACTAACCAAGGCTTTAATAAAGTTGCTTTTACCACTGGCATTTGCACCATAAATGGCTTTACTTTTTAATACAGATACTTTGTCAGTTATAAATATGGTATTGGTGTCCTCAAGTTCTTTAATCTTTGCAGTGGTCAGGTTAATGGATTGAATATCCTTGATTGACCTGAAATTTCCAATTGAGAATTCAATTAACATACTCTTAATTTTATTTTTTGCAGATATATTGCAAATATAAGATTTAATTCAATACAAATCCAATTTTAGTCTGAATATTTTATCCCCATTCATCCCTCCTTTTAATCCTAGCATTTCAAGTTTGGCAGCAAGATTTTCTCTTGTTTCTCCCTATTGATATTTTTTGACATTTCTCCATATACATCCAAGCCCCCGAAAAATATGATTTTACTCAAGTTTGTAGTGAATGAGGCAGAGACAGCAGGCAGGGCGTATAAAAGCGCAAACGATTGGATACTGTAAAATACTAGACAACAACAAAATGAAACTAAAAAAAATTATTGAAATAGGCATTTTGTAAATATAATAATCTATCGTATCTTGTTACAAAAATAATAAGAATATGGAAGCCAAATATAAAAGTCTATCAC
>JFJP01039305.1_pt1 | contig 13837 bp, 11 predicted proteins | sample 431651 | NCBI WGS metagenome assembly JFJP01 (sample SAMN02602958, study PRJNA72255) | Microbial mat metagenome, whole genome shotgun sequencing project. | biome: fresh water; feature: sink hole; material: water; isolation source: purple microbial (photo- and chemosynthetic) mats found in... | reverse complement strand
TTTTGATTGCTGCTTTTTGCGCTTTATATTCTTCAAATAGAATAACTTACATTTTACCTGCATCAAACAAGGAGGGAAAATCCTGCTCAGCTATGTTTCAACTTATTGATACAGTTATTAAAAACAATGCCGAAAAGGAAATTATTTTCGATTTTGAGGGCTCCCGCAACGAAGGAATTGCACGCTTTTTTAAAGGTTTTGGGGCAATAAACCAACAGTTCTTTATAATAAAACGCCTTAGACCTGCGTTTTTGATAGGTAAAATAAGTTCAAAATGATAAAAGTACTTTTCATTTCGCAATGGTATCCAAACAGACTCGACAAAATGTATGGCTTGTTTGTGCAAAAACATGCCGAAGCGGTGAGTTTGTATTGCGATGTAAAAGTACTATACGTTCAAGCCGATGAAAGTATTGAAAGTTTTGAGATGATTATCAATAAAAAAAACAGAATTACCGAAGTAATTGTGTACTACCCTTGTCGAAAAACTAGTTTTTTTTATAAAGCTTACAAAATAAAAAATTACCTAAAAGCATATTGGAAAGGGTATAAAGAAATTTTGGTTGATGATTTTATACCAGATATTGTTCATGTCAACATTTTAACTCGCACAGGATTTATAGCTTATATAATTAAACTTCTGAAAGGGATTCCATATATTATTACAGAACATTGGTCACGATACTTACCCACAAGAAACTCCTACAAAGGATATCTTCGCAAGTTTATAACTCGAATTGTTGTAAAACGAGCAGCTGCAGTTCTTCCTGTTTCAGAAAGTCTTAAAAAAGCAATGTTAAATCACAATCTCAAAAACGACAATTACTATGTTGTTAACAATGTGGTAGACATTTGTTTTTTTACCGATAGCATTACTGTTCATAGAAATAAGAAGCGAATTATTCACATATCATGTTTTGATAATGAAGCTAAAAATGTGAGTGGAATAGTACGAGTTGCTAGAAAATTGTCAAACATTAGGCAGGATTTTGAGTTAATTTTGATTGGAACGGGAATTGACTTTGAAAAAACAGTTGCTTATTCTCAAACACTGAATTTTCATCCTGGGATAATCCATTTTCTTGGTGAAAAAACGTCCGAGGAGGTATCTAATTGGATAAATAACAGTGATATATTTGTGTTATTTTCGAATTACGAAAACTCTCCTGTAGTTATATCAGAAAGCTTAGCTTGTGGCAAACCAGTTATAAGCAGTAACGTAGGTGGAATTTCAGAACATGTAAACGAAACCAATGGAATGCTTGTGGAGGCAGGAAATGAAGCAGAATTGTTACAAAAAATAGACCTTATGCTCAATCAATTTAACAAATATGACTCTGAAAGAATAAAAAAGGAGGCGAAAAATAAATTTAGTTATGAAAGTGTGGGGTTACAAATTACCGAAATATATAAAAATTGCATTAAATGAAATTCAATTCTGAAATAAACAGACACCTTAGTGGAGAGCTATTTTCAGCGGGACTTGATATACCGTTTTTCCAAGAAAAATATCCCAATCAAACACGAATCGAGAAAATAATTGAAATAACAAAAAACAAAAATGTAATTCATGTGGGTTGCGCTGATCATTTGCCACTTATTGAAAAAAAAATAAAGGAAAAAAGATGGCTACATGGTTTGTTATTAGAGAACACAAAAAAGTGTGTTGGAATAGATAATAATCTCGAGGCAGTAAATTATATCAATAAGACACTTAAAATTCAGGACGTTTTTTATTTAGACATTACTATTGATAATGAAAGTATTGTGGATAATAATCATTGGGATTTTATGATTTTAGGCGAAATAATTGAACATATTGATAATCCCGTGGCATTCCTTACTGACATTAGAAATAAATACGTTGGTAAAATAGATAAAATACTAATTACTGCGCCAAATGTGTTTAACATACTGACAATTAAAGATATAAAGAACAATGTAGAAAATATAAATACCGATCATAGGTATTGGTTTTCACCTTACACTTTAACTAAAGTACTAATAAATAGCGGATTCCAAAACTGCGAATTATCCTTTTCGGAACGAGTAAAACTACCATTTTTTAAAGCGGTAGTTAGACGATTAAAATTACTGATAGGCCTAGAATCGACTTTTTCGGCCAATTGTTTCTCAAATTTGATTATTACTGCTAAATTTTAATTAGGATAATAAAGAAAAAATACTTTATGAATGGATTTTTTGCTCTAATAAATAAAAGGAAAAACAACAGGAAAACTCATATTAAATGGAAACGGCCCTTTGATTTTGAACCTCCATTTATAAATAAAAAAAACACATCCGAAAATTATCATATTGAACAAAACACATCCCTCAAATTCAAAAATGATAAATTATGGATTGATACAGATGATTTTTTGTGCGTTAGCGAGGGAATAATTCACAATTTGATTGATTTATGCAAACAAAATAATTGTAAGGATAGCACAGAACTAATATGTAAATACTACAAGGAAAATAACCCCACATTTTTCAACCAATTTGAAGGAAATTTTTCTGGCATATTTCACGACAAACGGTATAATTCATGGGTTGCGTTTAACAATAAAACAGGAATGAAAAAAGTGTTTTATTATCAAGATGCTGATTATCTGATCTACTCTTCTGATTTGAAATTGATTTGTCAATGGTTAAATGATTCTAATATCACTTATTCATTAAATGTAGAAAGTGCTTATTTACTGTTAACTAGCGGGTTTATGCATGAGGATATGACATTGATAAATGAAGTAAATCAACTTAGAGCTGGCGAATACTGTGTTTACAATGACGATAAATTGACAATAAATTCCTATTTCAATTTAAAAAATATCCTAGTTACAAATGATACAAAACAAACTATTATAGAAACACTGGATAGTTTATTTAAAAATGCTATACGACTTGAATTTGATAAAGATAACGAATATAATTACAAACACTTAACTACTTTGAGTGGTGGATTAGATTCGCGTATGACTGCCTTAATGGCCCATAAAATGGGGTATGAACAACAGGTATTTCTAAATTTCTCCGAAAAAGGTTATGCCGATGAAATTATTGCCAACGAAATTGCAAAATCCTACCAATTAGAACTTTTACAATTTGAATTAAATGCGCAAAGTTTGGTCAATATTGATCAAGTAGTTTCTGTAAACAATGGATTAACAGTTTATACAGCATGCAGCCACGTTTTCAGTATTTTAGATAAAATTAAAACTACAAGCTTTGGTTTAATTCATACCGGAATGATTGGTGATGCGGTAATGGGAAGTTTTGTGTCTGGTACACAAGATACAAAACCCAAAATTAGCGATGGTTTATATTCCAAAAGTTTATTAAAAAAAACTGAGAATATTCTACAAAAAACAATATCAAATTACCCTACTGAGGAGTTATACAAATTCTATAATCGCGCCTTCATGGGAGCGAATAATGGTTGTCAATATTTAGATTTAATTGGCGAAACCTCATCCCCATTTCTTAATTCCAGTTTTTTATCTTATGCCTATTCAATACCTCGAAAATATAAATACAAAGAAAATATTTACATCGATTGGATAAAGACTTTGCATCCGGATATTGCCAGTTTTACATGGGAAGGAATTGGTGGAAAACCTACCAATAACGAATATTTAAGACAGTTTTATCGTTATAAGAGGGCGATTATTAAACGGTTACCAATAAAAACAATGTGGAAAAACACCATGAGCCCGGAGCAAATATGGTATGACCAGCATGCAGATGTGAGGCTTACGCTCGACAAATATTTTGATGAAAACATTCACTTTCTGGATAGTTTTTCTGAACTAAGAGCAGATGTTTTAGAATTGTTTAAAACTGGAAATATTACAGAGAAAACACAAGCTATTACTTTGTTAAGTGCTTGCAAATTACATTTTGGATGAAAACGATTATCGATAATAAAATAGATATTATTCGGAATATTCAACAAAAGGGATTTTTCCATTTGCTGTCGGCCAATATGCTCATTCAAATAGTGGCGTTTTCTTCGCAATTATTTGTGGCAGGCATATTAGCGCCCGAAGATATGGGACGTATCAAAATTATTCAAACATTTTTAACTGTTTTTTCAATTATTGCTGGCATGGGGTTTAGTGCCTCCACACTAAAACTATGTTCCGAAAATCGGTCTTTAGAAGAACAATCAGCCATCTTTCAATCAGCCTTTATATTTACAATCATATCTACTGTAAGTACCTACTTTATAATACTTATATTAAATTATTTCAACGTTTTCACTTCCGATAAACTCATACAATGGCTCATTCCGTTGGGTTTGTTTCCAATAATCAGCAATTCCCTTTTTATGGTTTTTGTTTCCTTTTTTCAAGCTAATAAAAAAATAAAGCTACTTTCAAATTTAACTGTTTCAAACAAATTAATATCAATTATTGCCATTGTATTATTAACCTACTGGTTTGGAATTAAAGGCTATTATGTGGCTTACAATTTAAGTTTTATTCTTGTATTGATAGCTTGCCTAAAAGTGATTATTGATGTATTTTCAATAAATGTATTTTCGTTTACAGGCATCTCTCATTTTAAGACACATTGGCATTATGCAAAATCATCAATGCTGGGAAATGTTCTATCGGTAATAGGTGCTTATATGGATATTTTACTTTTAGGTTTTTTCATAAAAGACATGCACAGTATTGGTTTATATAGTTTTGCGTTGACTCTAATAGTAGTGTTGGGATTATTTCCAAGCACAGTACAACAAATTGCCATTCCATATTTTTCTGCATTGGCATATCAAAAAACAGAGTTTATGGTTGCATTTAAACGGTATAATAAAATATTATATCTAGCAGTAATATCAACTTTAATAGCAGCCTGGCTGATGGGTCCTTTGTCAATAAAATGGATTTTTGGAGGAAAATATGATGCTTCTATTCCTTACTTTTACCTTCTATCTATTGGGTGGAGTTTCAGACAACTCACTCAATTACAAAGCGGTGCATTATTTGGGTTGGGGAAATTAAATTACAGTGTATATATCAACTTGGCTTCAATGATATTTAATATTATTGTATTTTCAATTTCACTTTATTATTTTGGATTAAAAGGCGCTGCTTATGCCTCTATACCTTGCGGCTTGTTTACATTGCTTCTATCTATTTACTTTTTCAAGAAAGCAAAAAATGAGATGTTAGACTAAAAACTTTGAAGTGTTTACCTAAATAATAGGAACGAATTTTTTATCTAAAATCACATAATTTCGAGTTTAAATTTTAAAAATTCACTAATTTTTTATGATATGATTTTTTTTAAGATAGTAAACAGACTTGGTGGTTATTATTCTTTGCGTCAAAGACATAATAACTCGAAATCAAAATTCATGAGAAAAATTTATTCATTTTTGAATAATGAATTTCAGCATGAAACAAACTCTTATCTTCCATTTAACAATAAAATAGCTGGACCAATTAATTTCTTACATGGCACTTATGGAATTTATATTAGTGGCGGCAGTACAATAGGACTTAATTGTACAATATATCAACAAGTTACCATTGGGTCAAACATGTTGCTTGATTCAAAAGGCCTAGGTTCGCCAACCATTGGAAATAATTGCCTAATAGGAGCTGGTGCAAAAATTATTGGAAACATAAAAATTGGAAACAATTGCAGAATAGGCGCTAATGCAGTGGTAGTTGACGATTTGCCTAACAACAGTGTCTGTGTTTTAGGAAAACCATTGATAATAGAAAAGTCAGATTTAGTCAATTCTATTTATCAATACAGTGAAACAGGTTGGGGGTTTTACGAAAATGGAGTATTTGTTTTGGAAGAAAATACTGAAAAACTCGAAAAACTAAACAGCATTTTATAGTATTGATTTATGTGAAAAAACCCACATTGCAGATCTACAATGTGGGTTTTTATGGTCTAAAATGGCAGATGTTAGCCTATTTTTCTCTACTCAATACTTATACTCGAGGCTCCGCCGTCTTTTTGTTTAATATTTTTAGGGCTTCCTTTGCAATCAATTTCACTGGCTCCGTAGGCTGTGGCATCAATACTTTCGGTGGCATATAACATAGCATGACTGGCACCCGCCACGTACACCTCCACATTTTTGGCTATAAGTTCGTCTGCTTTTATATCACTTGCTCCAAGAGCGTTCAATTTCAGGGTTTGGCTTGTACCAGTAAAAATGGCCTCCGAAGCACCTTTTATCTCAACATTAAATAAACCTGCCACTTTTACATCCATTTCTGCTTTACTGGCTCCCAATAATTCGAGTGATAATGCTGGAACTACAAGTTGCGATTCTGTAGTAATACTGCAAGCTCCTTTGGCAATAATTTTTTCGAGTGAGTTAGTTGATATATTGGCTTTTACATTTCTATTTATGAAAATTTGCTCAGTGTAAATTTTCAACACACCGTTTTCAACTTTAGTAATAATTTTGGGCTGTAAATCAGGTGAAGCTGTAATCTGTACCGACTGAACAGAATCTTGATTTAAAATCAACTCGATATTTCCCGAAATTTCTATGGCTGTAAATGGTTCAACATTTCTGATTTCATCTACTTTGGTAGCATCATCTTCATCGTTCCAGTTGATCGAAAGTGGTTGCCCATTAGCAGTCTGTAAATTCACAAATGTTTTGGCACCCACACTGTAAAACATAAACAACCCAGCCAACCAAAGAATAAACACTACCCACGATGCTGTTTTAGAACTATCCCTGCGACCATTTGCAAAGCGTATGCCCCAATAAACAAGCATGAAAATAGGGCAACCCACCACTAAAATCAACGAAATAATAAACAGCACAGCATTTTCAGGAGTAAAAACTGTCCAATTGGATATAAATCCTGGTGCAAAACCATTTATGGTTGTTGGTTCAAAAATGACCATAAAAAGTAAAAACACCAATACTGCCACCAATACCAGACCTACAAAGCCCAAAATTGCACCTACAAATCCAAATATTATTTTGAAGCTCCAACGTAGAATTTCGAAAATCTTTTCGCCAAATGTACTTGCCGATTGTTTGAATTTATCGCTTTCTACGAAGTTTTTCACATTGTTCATTTCTGCTTTAATGCTCTCCACTGTCACATCTTCGCCTTGCATTTCAAGTCGTTGCGAGGCGGTAACTGCAGCTGGTGCCACAAACCAGACCACAATATACACAGGAATAACAAATCCTATTCCTACAAAAACGGCTACAACCATAAGGATACGCACAAGCGTAACATCCCAACCAAAATAAGCTGCCAAACCACCTGCAATACCACCTAAAATGGCATTTTCGGGATCACGGTAGAAACGACGACTTTTTTGTTGTTTCTTGTCTGTTTTTGGAGCTTCAGTTTCGGCATCTTCTCCGGCATATTGACTTGGTTTGCCCATTATTTCTACAATTTCTTGTACATCTTCGAGCGTTACCACGTTTTTGTTTTTTTGCAGTTTTTCGGTAAATAATTCTGCAATACGTGCTTCAATATCGCTCATTATTTCCTTTTTCTCCTCGTCCGAATCAAAATGTTTTGCTATTTCGGAAAGGTAGGTTTGAAGCATTTCATAAGCATCGTCATCGATATGAAATACGATGCTATTTAGATTTACTGTTAAAGTCTTTTTCATAATGCTATATTTTAATAGTTTGAAAAGTTTTTTTAATGTCAAAGGACCAATGTCTAAGGTCAAATGACTTTTTATATCTTAAATGTTGATTTATGTCTTTAGACCTATGTCCTTAGACTTGTGTCTTTTGACCGTTTTTTATTTTCTTTACTACATTGTTAATTTCTTCCCAGGCATTTTCCAGTTCATCCAGAAAAATTTGTCCCTGAGGCGTCATTTCGTAATACTTGCGTGGTGGCCCTTGCGTAGATTCTTCCCATTTATAATCCAGTAATTCGCCATTTTTCAGCCGGGTGAGTAAAGGATAAAGGGTGCCCTCCACCACTATTAATTTTGCCTCTTTCAACTCCGAAATGATATCCGAAGTGTAGGCAGGTTTCTTCCTGAGAATAAGCAGAATGCAATATTCCAGGTAACCTTTTCGCATTTGCGATTTTATATTATCTGCATTCATGGTTTATAGTGTTTTGCGTTTCGTGTTTCGGGTTCCGTGTTTCGGGTTCCGTGTACTATTTCATTAATTCAAGTAATTTGAGTCTAAAAACATACTCATATTTTGATTGAGCTTGTTCCGACAATACTTGGGTCAAGTTATTTTTAGCTTGGTACAATTCGTAGGAATTGGCCTTACCGGCTTCAAATTTCTGATTGGCAAACCGAAATGCTTCGCGACTAGCAATTTCGGATTTCTGTGCTGCATCCCAACGAGATTTGGCAGCCAATGCATTATAATATGCTTGTTGAACAGTTTTTTTGAGTTCCAATTTTGCATTATCAATATTCAATTTGTTGCTCTCCACTCCTATTTGAGCGGTGCGAACATTGTTGCGAACAGCAAATTTGTTGAAAATTGGAATCTGCAAACTCAATCCAATGGTATTACTCATATTATCAGACAGTTGTTTACCAAATGTGTTATTAGTAACATTACTCAAGTTGTAATATCCAGTACCCATTTGAGCGCCAAGACTCAAAAATGGATAATACTCTGCCTTAGAAACCAGTACGTTACTTTGGCTACTTTTTAAACGGTATTCGGCACCCTTAATCTCGGGGCGGTGAATGAGGGCACTTTCATAGACCGACTCGGCCGAAAGCAGTTGCAGTTCAGATTCCAATAAATTATCTGGAATCACAATATCCAAATTCTCAAAGTGATCAAGTTCAAGAATTTGCGCTAAGTCCAACAACGATAGTTTAAGTGTATTTTCGGCCTGTGTACGTGTTAGCTCTTCTTTCGATTGTTGTGCAACCAATTCGTACATTTCACCTTCGGCCATTTTGCCACTTTCCACCAACGATTTTCGTTGTTCAATTTTAGTTTTTGTTAAGCCAAGTTGCTCATTTGCAATTTGTAATAATTCTTTGTTCAATAAAATTTGTAGAAAAACACTTGAAACATTGAGTGTAATATCCTTTTTTATTTTCTCTAAATCGGCATCGGAAGCATACATATCAGCTTTGCGAGCATCAATATTGTACTTCATTTTCAACCCGTCGAACAAAGTTAAGCTACTAGAAATACCAAAAGTAGTTTGCGCAGAATTGGTACTTTGATATACATTATTCACACCCAGGGAACGTCCAAAATTCCAATTCTGATTGGCAGAAGCATTTAGGTTCGGCAACAAATTCTGGCGAGCCTGTTCATAAGCAATCGCTTTGGTTTGCTTGGTCAAAGCTTGTTGCTTTACATTTCTGTTGTTGGCCAAAGCCGTATCCACGCATTGTTGGATCGTCAATGGTTGTTGTGCCGCTGCAAATAGTGGCACAAAAAATAATGCGATTACAATATATTTTTTCATTATTCGTGTAATTTTAAATTCTTCATTCTTTCATTCTTTCCAAGGGTTGAAACCCATGGCTAAAAAACCATTCATGCTTTCCACGGGTTGAAACCCGTGGCTACAAAATCATTCGTGCCATCCACGGGTTAAAACCCATGGCTACAAAATCGGTCGTGCCGCTGGCACTAAGTTACTTCATCAATCTATGGTTATATTATTAATTATTAATTATTAATTATTAATTATTAATTATTAATTATTAATTATTTAGCTCTTCTCTTCCTTCTTCACTTCAGGTTTCTTTTCCAATATTTCGGCACCTCTGATGCTGTCTTTGGCTTTCAAACCACTTTTCACTTCTATCTTGATACCGTCAGACAAACCAATTTTCACTTGTTTCTTTTTAAAGGTCTGCGGGTCTTTTTTGGTCATTACATACACAAATGCTGTGTCGCCACCAAATTCGATGCAACTTTCAGGAATCGTAATCACCTTGTCTTGTTTTGTTAATACTATTTGGGCATTGGCACTGTAACCCGCACGTACAAACACATTGCTAGGCACTTTTACGGCAGCTTTCATTTCGAACATAATCGCTCCATTTTCTTCTTTTCCTTTTGGAGAAACATATTCAAGCGTGGCAGTCAGTTTTTGATCTTGCAATGCGCCAATGGTAATATCCATGGGCATTCCCACCAAAATTTTGCCCACTTCCGTTTCGTCAAGCTTACCTACAAAAAGCATATCGCTCATATTGGCTACTGTGGCAATGGTAGTTCCATCGTTGAAATTATTGGACTGAATCACTGAGTTTCCAACTTTCACAGGCACATCCAAAATGGTTCCAGTTACGGTGGAACGCACCAAAGTGTTGCTATATGCCTTGGTATTGGTAGTTATTCCGTCACGCGTCAAACTCAAATTATCCTTTGCCGATTTCAACTCTTCCTTACTGTTGTTATACTGCAATTCAGTCTTTTCAAACTCTTCTTTCGAAATCACTTTATTAGAAAACAACTTAGCATCACGTTCGTAGTTTTTATTGGTTTGATCAAAACTGATTTTAGCCATCGAAACCCTTGATTCTGCATTATTTAAGCTCATCATGTCAGGAATCACTTTTATTTTAGCAATCACATCTCCAGCTTTTACCTTGTCGCCAGCCTCTTTGTACAGCTCGGAAATAATACCCGACATTTGTGGCTTGATCAAAATTTCGTTGCGTGGCTCTACTTTACCAGTTGCCACGGTACGTTTTTCGATGTTACCTACTTTCACTATTTCTACTTCATATTTTTTAATCACTTGACGCGATTTTTGCCATAAAAACCAAAATGTCCAAACCACTGCACCGGCTAATACTACCAGCATTACAATTTTAAAAACTTTCTTCATAATGTTTTATTTTTATTTTTTTACATACATTTCATGGGGTTAAATTCCCTTACATTTCATGGGGTTAAAACCCCAAGCTACCAAATCGGTCGTGCCGCTGGCACTTAGATACTCCATCATTCTTACATTTTTCCATTCTTACATTCTTTCATTCTTACATTTACAAACAAACTTGGTCTTGTCCCCCTTTAGGGGCTAGGGGTTCTTATTCCCCCTTCGGGGGTTAGGGGGCTTGTTTAGGGGGCTTCTATTCTTCCCTTATCGCTTCAATAGGTTTAATGCTCATGGCTCTGTTGGCGGGTATAAATCCGGCCAATGTGCCGATAACCAACAGAATAAACAAGGCTGCAATGCCTACCGTAAAACTAATTTGTGGGTCTTTGAAAAACTGGTCGCCACTGCTAAGTGCCAATCCCACAAGTGATAGTAACCCAACTCCCACCATCAAGCCCATAACGCCTGCAATAAGTGTGAGAACAATACTTTCAGTCATAATTTGGGCAATAATGTTTCGGGGAGTAGCTCCCAGCGCCCTTCGTATTCCAATTTCTTTTGTTCGTTCACGCACCGTTACCAACATAATGTTGCTCACTCCAATGCCTCCAGCCAGCAAAGTTCCCAATCCAACTATCCAAATCAGGCTGGCAATACCGATTCCCAGGTAAAGAAACATGGTAAACTGGTCTTCGATATTTATTCCACCTACTGCTTTTTTGTCAATTGTAGCAATGCTATGTTTTGCTTTCAGTACTTCACGAATTTTATCTTCTACCACTTTTACTTTTATTCCCGGCTTTGCGGTTACGGCTAGAAAATGAACTATATTTCCCTGATTAAATGCCTGTTGCATGGTACTAAATGGTAGTATGACAGTTTCTTCGCTACGTCCGCCAATGTTGACGTCAGAAGTCTGTTGAGCTACCCCAATTACCTGAAAATAAATACCATTTACTTGAATATTCTTACCTATAGGTTCTTCATTTTTGGGGAATAACACTTCCAATACACGTTCGCCTATCACACACACTTTTCGTTTTTCGGCAATGTCTATGTCATTAATGTATCTACCTTTCAGCATTTTACTTTCTTCAATTCTGTTGTAGGTCGGATAATTTCCTTTTACATTGAAAGTACCCACTTTGTCGTTTCGGGTAACATTATTTGTTCCACCTTGCCCAAAAAGTACAGGAGCAATATATTGTATTTCAGGTATTTTATTCTTCAAAATAGGAATATCTTCATTCAATAAGTTCCAGGTTCGTCCTTTTTTGAATCCTTTGTAAGGTTCAGAAGTTTGCTCTGCCCACACGAAACATGAATTGGTTGCAAATCCTTCAATTTGCGAATTCATTCCACGTTCCAATGCCACACCGGCACCCACCATTACCACCAACATAAACATTCCCCAAAAAACCCCAAAAGCAGTCAATACACTTCGTGATTTATTGTGCGTAATGGTAATCCAAATTTCCTGCCAACGGTCAAGGTCAAAAAAGACCCCCAACCCTTTAAAGGGGAGCTTGATATTAGTTTTGGTTTCTTTATTTTCAATTGAATTTTTCATATCTTCATTCTTACATTCTTCCATTTCTTCATTCTTACATAAAAAAAGCAAACTTGGTCTTATACCCCTTTAGGGGCTAGGGGTCATTCCTCCCTCATTGCCTCTATCGGTTTAATCCTCACCGCCCTTCGCGCTGGCATATATCCTGCAATAACACCCGAAACAATTAGAATACCAGTTGAAATAAGTACATACGAAAGTGGCACTGTAGGATCTTTGAAAACCGACATGCCTGTTTCCGATGGATTCTGCGCTGCCGATTGTACCAAAAAGAAATTGACTAATTCCGTTAACCCTACTCCCATTACCATACCAATATAACCAAAAATTGTAGTAATAATTATTGATTCTAAAATGATAGATTTCAATATAGAAGCTGGTGGAGCACCAATGGCTTTTCTGATACCTATTTCGCGAGTCCGTTCTTTTACCGACACCAACATAATATTACTTACACCCACAATTCCTGCAATTAGAGTAAAAATTCCAATGATAGAAACAAAAATGGTAATGCCTGCAAAAATTTTCATCGTTTCGATATAGTCACGATGGGAGTTCCAAATCCAAAGTGCCTGTGTATCTTTGGGGTCAAAGCGCAAGCTTTTAGCCATGGTACTTTTTAATTTGTCGTTAAATTCTTCATTGGCCTCTTTTGTTTCTAATCCACTAACCGACATGGCTATACTTCGGAATTTCCTGTCAGGATTATAAATCAGTTGTGCTGTTGTAAATGGAATATATACATTTCCGTCGCCCCAACGTTCCTTCTTTGAATTAACACCAACAACTTTAAACATCACTGCACCAACCTGCAAATACTGCCCAAGAGATGATTTACCTTTAAACAATACCTCCTCAATTTTTTTATCAATAACGATTACCTTATTATTGTTTTTCAAATCCAAATCATTAATGAATCGACCTCCATTGCTTTCAAACTTGAGGTTAAAGATGTTTTTGTAAAGCGGGTCTACACCTTTTAAGCTGTACGAACCATATTCGTTTTTATAAGTTATTGTTGATTGCTTCTCTATTATTCCTGTTTGTCCTGAAGTTTCTTCCAATTTTTCATCCACTGCACCCAATTGTTTTTCCGAAAAGTCGAGCGTACGACCACTTTTCAAACCCTGAAAAGGCAATGATGACATTCCCGACCACATCTGAACAGTATTGGTGGCACGCTGACTAAAATTGGACGATACGCCGTTTTTCAATCCATTGCCCGCACCAAGCAAAACAATGAGAATAAATATGCCCCACGACACGGATAATCCAGTGAGCACTGTCCGCAACTTATTGTGGCTCAATGTGGCAATTATTTCTTGTAAGGTATTGATTGAAAACATATATGCAACCCCCTTTATCCCCCGAAATGGACTTTTAGTTAGTATTGTTAATTGAAATTTCTCTTATAAACCATGCATTTCATACATGGCTAATCACATTTAACCACGTTGTGGTTGGT
>JFJP01039304.1_pt1 | contig 13839 bp, 8 predicted proteins | sample 431651 | NCBI WGS metagenome assembly JFJP01 (sample SAMN02602958, study PRJNA72255) | Microbial mat metagenome, whole genome shotgun sequencing project. | biome: fresh water; feature: sink hole; material: water; isolation source: purple microbial (photo- and chemosynthetic) mats found in... | reverse complement strand
AGTGCCGATGAACTGGTACGCCGTTCGCAGCTGGAAGAAGAAACCATTCGCGAAGTGCACCGGATTCTGAAAGCAGAGTTTGAATAACAAATAATCACAGATGGTGTAGGGAAGATATTCATGTATCCCTTTTTCATCAAGGCTTTGCATTATTATGTGTGCAAGTTGATATCTGTAACCAATAAACATAAGTTTGAAAATTAAATCGTACTTTTACTCACTTATTCCGAGCTTCAGGCGAAATTTCGAAAAAAGCATGTCAGACGGACCCATATCAATCAGGCTTGGAAAAGCCGCAACCGAATTTAATGTCGGTGTAACCACTATCGTTGACTTCCTTCATAAGAAGGGGTTTAAAATTGATAGTAATCCGAACACTAAGTTGAGTCCGGAAATGCATACTCTTTTGGTAAAAGAATACCAGCCTGATAAGGCTGCAAAAGACATTGCCAAGCATATCGAACTGGAGTATCAGGCTCAGAAAGCTGCCAAAGCTGAGGAGAAAAAACCTCCAGTTAAAGAAGCTGAGGACGTTAAACCTGTTAAGGAAACAATAGTTGTGCCTCCTGTTCAGGAAAAAGCTCCTGTTGTAACACCTGTAGCGCCAAAACCAGTTGTGGTTGAAGCACCGGTGGCTGAGAAAACACATGAAATTAAGGTATCACCTCAGCCGGTGTCAGAAGTTGCGGCTTCGCCTAAACCATCAGTACCAGTTGCTGAAGTGGTGAAAGAGGAAGTACATGCTCCTGTTGAAAAAGCACCACAGGAAAAAGTGGCTGCTATCACCGAAACTGAGAAACCAGTTGTTCCTCCTGTTATTCAAACTCAAATGGAGCACAAACAGGAAAGTCCTGTTGCAGAAAGTATTGTAGCGAAAGCAGTTGAGACCACTCAATTTAGAGAAACTGAAAAATCAATCCCTGCCGAAAGTGATGAAACAGGGCCTACCGGGCCAAAAGTATTGGGTAAAATCGATCTGAAACAGTTTGATAAGAAACCCAAGAAAAAGGAAAAGGGCGAAAAGGTTGCAGATAGAGATCATAAGAAAGATGTTAAACCATTACAGCCTGAAACAGAAATTCCGGAAGTGGTTGTTCAAAAAGTAATTGAACCTATTGTTACACCTGCTGCCCCGGTTGTAACTGAAGCAGTAGTTGCTTCTGAACCGGTAGCACCTGTAGTGACAGAAGATGCAACTGCTCGTATCAGTGATGTACCATCCATTGATGGCACTTACAATAAATCCGACTCTAACTATCTTCAAACCAAGTTTACCAAACTTGAAGGGCCTAAAATACTTAGTAAAATAGAGTTACCGCAACCTTCCAGACCAGAGCCACGCAAGCCTGTTGCTTCATCAAGTGATGAGGACAGCAAGTCCAAAAAACGTAAACGTAAACGCTTAAATAAAGGCAAAACCGGTACAGCCGAAACAACTGCCGGAGCAACACCCGGAACCACAACCCCAAGAGTTGTTGTACCTGCCAAGCTTCACGACAGAACAAAAGCAAAACCGGGCGCTAAATCACATACACGCACGATTCTTCCTAAAGCTGAGCTTACTGAAGAAGATATCCAGAAACAGATTAAAGAAACGCTGCAACGTTTAAGCGGTACCGGAAAATCGAAAGCTTCGAAATACCGCCGCGAAAAACGGAATGTTGCCAGTCAGCACATGCAGGAAGAAGTAGCGAGGGCTGAAGAAGACAAGAAAGTACTTAAAGTTACTGAATTTGTTACAGCTAACGACTTATCAGTGATGATGGATGTACCGGTTACAAAAATTATTGCAACCTGTATGACTTTAGGGATGTTTGTTTCGATAAACCAACGTCTGGATGCTGAAACCATTTCGGTACTTGCCGACGAATTTGGATATAAAGTTGAATTTGTTAGCGTAGAAGTTCAGGAAGCAATTGACAATTCAGATGAATTAGATGATCCTGCACTTCTTAAACCACGTAATCCAATTGTTACAGTAATGGGTCACGTGGATCACGGGAAAACTTCTCTCCTTGATCATATACGCAGTGCCAATGTAATTGCCGGAGAAGCCGGAGGTATTACCCAGCATATTGGTGCGTACGAAGTACAATTGGAAGACGGACGAAAGATCACTTTCCTTGATACTCCAGGTCACGAAGCGTTTACTGCTATGCGTGCCCGTGGTGCCCAGGTTACTGATATTGTAATTATTGTGGTTGCGGCTGACGATACAGTTATGCCTCAAACCAAGGAAGCCATCAATCATGCACAGGCTGCCGGTGTTCCAATGGTATTTGCCATCAATAAAATTGATAAAAACGGAGCAAATCCGGAGAAAATAAAAGAAGAGCTCTCAAAACTCAATATACTTGTTGAAGATTGGGGTGGAAAATACCAGAGCCAGGAAATATCAGCAAAAAAAGGCATCAATGTTACCGAATTGCTGGATAAAGTATTACTGGAGGCAGAATTACTTGACCTTCATGCCAATCCGGATGCAAGAGCATCGGGAACTGTTATTGAATCTTCCTTAGATAAAGGCCGTGGATATGTTGCCAAACTGCTCGTTCAGAATGGAACACTTAAAGCAGGTGACTTTATTCTTGCCGGTTCAGTATATGGCAAAGTTAAAGCCATGTACAACGAACGCAACCTGCCTGTTAAAGAAGCAGGGCCTTCGGCACCAGTTCTGCTGCTCGGACTCACCGGAGCACCACAAGCCGGTGATAAGTTCAAAGTTATGTCTGATGAACGTGAAGCCAAACAGATTGCTACCAAACGTCAGCAATTACAACGTGAACAAGGTATTCGTACTCAAAAACATATCACACTCGACGAAATCGGACGCCGTATTGCAATCGGTGACTTCAAGGAACTAAATATTATTGTAAAAGCTGACGTTGACGGTTCAGTTGAAGCTCTTTCAGATTCACTGCTCAAACTTTCAACCCCACAGGTTCAGGTGAATGTAATTCACAAGAGCGTTGGTGCGATTACTGAAAGCGATGTACTTCTCGCATCAGCCTCCAATGCAATTATCGCCGGTTTCCAGGTACGCCCAAGTATGAGTGCACGCAAATTAGCCGAGCGCGAAGAAATCGATATCCGCTTCTATTCAATCATCTACACTGCTATCAACGAAATCAAGCTGGCTATTGAAGGTATGCTTGCTCCTGAAATAGAAGAGAAGATTGTTTGCAACGTTGAAATACGTGAAGTATTCAAAAATTCGAAAGTTGGCGCGATTGCCGGATGTATGGTTCTGGATGGAAAAGTTACACGTAACACACGTATTCGCGTTATCCGTGATGGTATTGTAGTACATGCAGGATCACTTGGTTCACTCAAACGTTTCAAGGACGATGTGAAAGAAGTACTTACCGGTTACGAATGCGGGTTAAATATCGACAATTTTAATGATATCAAAATCGGTGATATTGTTGAAGGGTACGAAGAAGTTGAAGTTAAACGGAAACTATAATTATATTCACGGGGTGACTTTAAGTCAATCCGTGAATAAAAAAACTAAAACGGCCGCCTATAGGTGGCCGTTTTTTTTTAAATAAAGCAACCAAAAGATTTTATACATCTGATAATCATTTATATATTAATCCGAAGATTAAATATCTGGAGATACAGTTAAAAATATAAATCAACATACATATTCCATTTTTCATGATATGTTCGTACATTTACATAACAAACCATAAAAACCTATTCATATGAAACCAGGATTCATTTTAGTTCTATTATTATTTTTGTCCTCAACAATAGTGTTAGGGCAATTGGAAAAGGGTAAAATATTTATTCAGGGATCAAGCTCTATCGGTTTTAGTTCAGAGAAGTACACATACATCTCAGGAGGAACCTCAACTGAATCATCAAAATCCACAAGCTTTGGATTTAGCCCGAAAGGAGGATATTTCATTATTGACAATTTACCGATAGGCCTTTTAATAGATGTTAATACATACAAAAACAAGGCAATCGATAGTGATGATCAAAGTTCAAGTAATACACTTTTAATCGGCCCATTCGCCCGTTATTATTTCTTGCCACAGGATGAATTGAAACCAATGGCAGAAGTATCTGTTGGCTTCGGTGGTTCAAAAGATAAATCTGAATATTCAGGTTACACTAATGAATCCAAATATGGAATCTTCCAGCTCGGTATTGGGGCGGGTGCCAGTTACTTTATTACTGATCATGTTGCTTTCGATTTCCTGATTGGCTACAACTCATCTAGGTATAAACTTAAATCTCATACCAGTGCATCCAGAGCAGCAGCCTCTGAAGACGAAGATGAAACAGATAAGTATGCAGGTATAGGGATAAATATTGGAGTTGTTGTGACAATTCCATAAAAAAACAGACAACGCTGTTTAAGCCGTTGTCTGTCTGTTTTTCCTTCGGAAATTATTTTAAACAGGCTATTAAATAGTACCTGTGCAGGAATTAATTATTTACTTGAGAATAGTTTCTTCACGTCCCGGACCTGTTGAAAGTATTTTAACAGGTAAACCAGCGTCTTTTTCAATAAAATCGGTATATTCTTTCAACTTTACCGGTAACATGTTGTAATCGCTGATACTTTGAAGGGAATGATTCCAACCAGGTAAAGTCTTGTAAATAGGCTTAACCGGATTACTCAGAGTTTCATATGTAAGGTCTTGAGTAATTTCACCGTTAACTTCATACCCTGTACAAATGTTGATGGTTTCGAATTCGTTCATCACATCAGCTTTCATCATCACCAGGTCAGTAACACCGTTGAGCATTATGGCATAGCGCAAAGCAGGCAGATCAAGCCAGCCGCAGCGACGCGGACGGCCGGTTGTTGAACCAAATTCTTTACCATGATCGCGCAGGCTTTCGCCAGTAGCATCTTCTAATTCAGTAGGAAAAGGTCCGCTTCCAACCCTGGTGCAATAGGCTTTAAAAACACCGTAAACTTTGCCAACTGCCGAAGGTGGAATACCAAGACCCGAGCATACTCCGGCAGTAATAGTATTGGAAGATGTTACATAAGGATAAGACCCAAAATCAACATCGAGCAAACTTCCCTGGGCACCTTCAGCCAGAATACTTTTACCTTCTGCTAACGCTTTATTAATATACAGTTCACTATCAATCAATGGAAAAGAACGAAGCTCCTCAACAGCAGCAAACCAGTTCTTTTCATACGCATCAAAAGATAGCTTATCAATAAGCTGAACCTTGTAATCAAAATTATAGGATGCCAGAATATTCAGGTGGCGTTGCTTAAGAATGGTATATTTTTCATTAAAATCGGAGGCAAGTATATCACCGAAACGAAGTCCGTAACGCGCAGTTTTATCTGTATAACAAGGGCCAATTCCTTTCAGTGTTGAACCGATTTTACCTGCACCCATAGCTTGTTCATAAGCTGCATCTAACATACGGTGAGTTGGCAGAATAAGGTGTGCCCGTTTTGAAATCCGAAGGTTAACGCGGGGATTTACACCTTTTGCAACAAGTTTAGCCAGTTCCTGCGATAAAATATATGGATCAGCTATTACACCATTACCGATGATATTTATTTTTTCAGGATGGAAAATTCCTGATGGAATAGTATGCAACACATGCTTGTCACCTTCTATCTGCAGTGTGTGACCGGCATTAGGCCCACCCTGAAACCTTGCTATAATATCATATTGCGGAGTAAGAACATCCACAATTTTACCTTTTCCTTCGTCGCCCCATTGCAGGCCTAACAATACATCTACTTTCATCTGTTATTATTATTTTTTTACGGATCACATGTAAGATGAAATGATAAAATGGATTCAACCAGTAGAAAGTTGTCAAACTATTTTGTCTATTTCAATTACACATAAATTTAGCAACCCTTTAGAGGTTGCTGTTGATATTGATGCAAAGATAAAATTAATTGTTGATGGCACCCTAAAAAAGAGCTAACAACAGAAGAGAAGATTGTTAATTAACTACTTCTGTTTTAATCCGTGTTCCATAGAGGGTAAGTGCATGATGACTGACTTTTACACCAAGTGCTTTTTCGGCAGAAACTATAATTTCGTGTATGCGCGGATCACAAAACTCAAGTACTTCTCCGTTATCCACATCAATAAAATGGTCGTGTTGCTTAAATTTAAATGACTTCTCGAATTGGGCACAATTATTACCAAATTGATGTTTTGTTACCAGATGGCAGTTTAGTAAAAGCTCAATTGTATTGTATAAGGTAGCGCGGCTAACCCTGTACTTATTGTTCTTCATCTGGATATAGAGGGATTCGATATCAAAGTGACCTTCGGTGGAATAAATTTCCTTAAGTATGGTAAACCTTTCCGGCGTTTTCCGATGCCCGAGCTTCTCAAGATAGTCAGTAAATAACTTCTTGACTGTTTCATAATTAAGTTTCTTTGAATCTGAAATCATACTATTAAATTTGATGTAAAAATATGAAATATTCTAATTGCTATTTAGAATTAATAAAAATAGCTCAAAATTTATATCCATTCGCTGAAATCGCAAATGCAGATTAAGTCGATTGACAAAATTTATTCATAATTAAAAGCCGGTATCGGAAAATCAAATGCTTATGTTTTTAAAAATTTCAACATTCGTGTTGCAGTTGAAATTCCTTCAATTTGTTTTATCTGTTCTATTGTCCGGTTAATATCAACTGTATCATGGATAAAAAAACTGATATATGCTTCGAACAGTTCGCCGGAAGTATCAATATGGAATGATCTCACATTAAAATGCATTTCATCACTTAACACTCTTATAATATCTGAAATCATGCTCTTGCGGTCGAAACCACTGATTTTGAGACCGCCAAGAAATGTATTCATATGCTTGTTACTCCAGCTTGCATGAATAATCCTATTCGAGAGACGAGCCATAAGTTCTATCGCTTCCGGACAATTTGTACGGTGAACGATCCATTTTGATCCATCTGGCGTATATGCAATAATTTCATCACCAGGTAAAGGATGGCAACATGTAGCAATTCCAAAATCGAGTTCTTCAAGATCATATGTAACTCCGTGTTTGGATTTAGGTTTTGATGTTAATGCCGGCGATTCATTCCGCGATTTTTTATGGTCGGCAGAAACTCGTGGCCGTATCTCGCTGTTTTCCAACTTTATAAACTTAACAACCTGTTCAACAGGAATCTTGCTTTGATAAAATTGATAGAATAAATCAGCAGGGCTTGTAAATCCCATGTATTCGCTAAACCGGGCTACAACGGTTTTACTGAATATAAAATTATGTTCTTTAAAGATTTCTTCCAGTTTAATTCTTCCTTCATTAGCCTGCTCTTTGCGCTGCTCCTTCAACGCTTCTTTAATACTAAAACGTGCGCGGGGTGTAATCACATATTCGAGCCATTCTTCCTTGGGAATACTTTTTTTTGATGCTATAATTTCGACCTGGTCTCCACTCCGGAGCCTATGGTCCAACGGGACTAGATTTCTATTAACTTTTACACCAATGCAATGATTCCCAAGTTCAGTATGGACCAGGTATGCAAAATCAAGAACTGAACTGCCTGATGGCAATGATTTAAGATGGCCTTTGGGTGTCCATACAAAAACTTCGTCACTGAAGAGTGTCAGTTTAATATCATCAAGGAAGTTGAGTGTGTTTGCATCCGGAGATTTCAGAATCTTACGCAATTCCGACAACCAGTCATCAAGTCCTGATTCCTGTGCCTTATCTTTATCAATTTGCTGCTTATATTTCCAATGTGCGGCATAACCTCTTTCAGCAATTTCATGCATCCGGCGGGTACGAATCTGCACTTCGACCCACTGCCCGGTAGGACTCATAACTGTGGTGTGCAATGATTCGTAGCCATTGGCTTTGGGAGTCGAAATCCAATCGCGCAGGCGATTTTGTTTTGGGTTATAATTATCTGTTACTAATGTATAAACACGCCAGCAATCAATTTTTTCCTGCTCCGGAGGTGATTCAATTATAATACGAACGGCAAACAAGTCATACACTTCCTCGAAAGGTATTTCCTTAACCTGCATCTTCTTATAGATGGAATAAACGGACTTTGCCCTGGTATCAATTTCAAATTCGATGCCCTGGGAAGCCATTGCCTTTTTAATAGGGAAAATAAATTTTTGAATAAAACTCTTACGTTCAATTTCTGTCTCCTGAAGTTTTGTGGAGATTGTACGATAAATTTCCGGTTCGTTGTATTTAAGAGCCAGATCTTCGAGCTCGCTCTTTATAACATACAATCCAAGTCTGTGAGCTAACGGCGAATACAGGTAAAGGGTTTCGGCTGCTATATTCTGTTGTTTTGAGGCAGGCATCGAATCGAGTGTACGCATATTATGCAACCGATCAGCCAGCTTAATCAAAATAACCCTGACATCGTCGCTCAGGGTCAGAAGCATTTTTTTTATACTCTCAACCTGAGCAGTGGATTCAAGCCTCTCGTAACCATCCTTGATTTTGGTGAGCCCATCAACGATATATGCAACTTTATCTCCAAATTTCTGCCTGATCATTTCAATGGTATAATCAGGATTATCCTCAACCACATCGTGAAGTAAGGCGCTTATGATTGCTGTTTCGCCCAGGCCGATTTCACCGGCAACTATACGGGCAACTTCTAGCGGATGATAAATGTATGGCTCACCGGTGCGACGACGCATGGTAAAATGAGCCTGCGATGCCATAATAAAAGCTTTGCGAACCTGGTTATTCTTCTGAACTCCCTTGTTTGCATTCCATGCCCTCATCAGAGCACGATATCGTTTTACAATTTCTTTTTTCTCTTTCTGCAGATCAATATTGTACATACACCTTTAACCTTCCTGCTAAAACACATCAAAAATACTAATTTTATCGGATCAAAACAGGCTCTTCACCAAGTCTGTTCAGCAAACATGGTTAAAAGTCGAAAATTAACAATTAATGTTAATCATATAAAAGCATAATTCGTACTTTTGAGGTTTGGATATACTTTTATCAACTGTTCAAAGGATTAAAGTGCTACCTGCTTATTGATCATTATGAAAAAATATCTTATCCTGCTTGCTATTTGTATCTGGTTTGCAAGTCCTTTGATGGCTACGCATCAGCGTGCAGGGGAAATTACATTCAAACATTTATCGGGCTTTACCTATGAAGTTACTATTGTAACCTATTCCTATGCACCAAGTCCTGCCGACAGGTTTGAACTTGAAATAAAATGGGGCGATGGCACAAGTACAATACTACCTCGAAATAATGGCCCTGTTGGCCAGCAGGGACACATCGGCGAAATTGTGGGTCCTGACATAAAAAAGAATCTCTACACAGGTGTTCACACATTTCCGGGATCATCATCCTATAAAATAACACTCGAAGATCCGAACCGGAATTATGGTATTCAGAATATACCAAATTCAGTTGAAGTCCCATTATTTATCGAAACTCTACTTATTATCAATCCGTTCATTGGAAAAAACTCTTCCCCACAACTTTTACTTCCTCCTATTGATCAGGGTTGCGTAAACCAGCCATTCCTTCATAATCCGGGTGCTTATGATGCTGACGGCGACAGCCTGTCATTCAGGCTAACAACCTGCCGGGGTGCAGATGGTGATAATATACCTGGTTTTCAGCTACCTAACCAGGTTGGCACCAACATTGGAAGTTCTTTTACAATTAATGCCCTAACAGGTGAAATCCTGTGGCAGAATCCTAAAATGCAGGGAGAATACAATATTGCTTTTCTGATTGAAGAATGGAGAAACGGAGACAAGATCGGATCTATTACCCGTGATATGCAAATCACAATAGTAACATGCGATAACGAAGCGCCAGAAATAACTCCGATAAATGACACCTGCATAGAAGCCGGCACTACTCTTCAAATGAATGTAGTTGCAACAGATGGCGACTCCAATAGCCTTAAGCTCACTGCTGCAGGTGCTCCATTTGAAATTGCCAATCCGGCTGTTTTTATTTCACCTTTTGACTCAGTTGGTCGGAATACCGGAATCTTCAGGTGGGAAACAACATGCAACCATGTACGAAAAAATCCATACCAGGTATATTTTAAAGCAACGGATAACGATTTACCAGTGAATCTATTCGACCTGATTAGCATGAATATTACCATAGTTGGTCCGGCACCTAAAAATTTAACAGCTTTATCATTAGGAAATAGTATTCAATTAAAGTGGAATAAAAACCGTTGCTCAAATGTTAGTGGATATAAAATATACCGACGAAATGGTTTTTATGGATATATAGCCGGTTATTGTGAAACAGGTGTACCTGCTTATACAGGGTATCAATTAATTGCAACAAAGAAAACTACTGATACTCTTTATACAGATAGTGAACTTTCGCGCGGCATTGATTATTGTTACATGGTTGTAGCCACTTATCCTGACGGTGCTGAAAGTTATGCCTCGAATGAAGCTTGTGCTCAATTAAAAAAAGATGTTCCTGTTATCACCAACATTAGCGTTGAGAAAACAGGAACTACTGACGGGCGCATCTATCTCGCCTGGTCGAAACCAACGGAATTAGATCCAATTCAAACACCTGGCCCATACAAATACCTCATTTATAGATCCAATGATCTTTCCGGGTCGGCTTTTAGCCTGCTGGATTCGCTAACTTCAATAAACGACACGACATATATTGATGATCTTATAAATACACAAGATCATGGATTAAACTACAGAGTTGATTTTTATAATGATACTCCGGGAAACCGTTTCCTGGTTGGACCATCACAAAAGGCATCATCTGTATTTATTACATTTACCCCGGGAGATAAAAAACTCAGAATCAATATGAACTCAATTGTACCCTGGACGAATGAGCAGTTTGTAATTTTCAGAAAAAATGAAAGCACCCTCCTTTTCGATTCAATTGGTACATCAATTTTCCCTAATTATATTGATTATGACCTTATAAACGGTAAATCATATTGTTATCTGGTCAAAGCAATCGGAACATACGGAACAGCAGGAATAACTAATCCGCTCATTAACATTTCGCAGGAGTCGTGCGCTGTTCCATTTGACAATGAAAGGCCATGTGCTCCGGTACTTACTGTTATGGCTGATTGTGATAGTTATCAAAATGTACTGCTCTGGGAAAATTCTATTCCTGAATGTTCAATTGACATTATCCAATACCTTATTTTTTATCAACCACCCCAGGCAGAGAATTTGGTATTGCTGGATTCAACACAGGAATTAACATACACACATTCAAACCTCAGTACCCTGGCCGGATGCTATTCAGTGCTTGCGGTGGATTCTGTTGGAAACCAAAGCATCATGAGCGATACGGTTTGCATAGATAGCGATGTTTGCGGTACATATAGTTTACCCAATGTATTCACTCCAAATCAAGATGAAATGAATGATTTTTTCATTCCATTTCCGTATTCAGGTGTTGAGAAAATAGATTTACAAATTGTCAACCGATGGGGTAACCTGATTTTCAGTACGCAGGATCCTGCGATAAAATGGGATGGAAAAATACAAGGCACTAATCAGGATGTAAGTGATGGAGTTTACTATTATGTGTGTGAAGTTTATGAACTCACTCTAAATGGCACCGTGAAACGTACTTTAAAGGGAAGTATTAATGTAATAAGGTAACAGATAAAGAATAGCATTTTCATTTTAACTGTGCTTATCTCTAATCGTTATTCCAATAAGGCAAAATGTTTGGAATTTCGTTTTTTTATTGTTTCTTTTGAAAACAGGCAGCCAAACACATATGTAATAAAAGTTTATCCCCACAAAATCTTATACGTTTTATTAGTACTTCATCGCTCTGCAATCATTTGATTACGAATAAGAGCTTGTATTCCTTTTCCACAGTAAAACTAACTACTCGATAAAACCGCTTACCTTTGCAAACAAATAACTGCCTGCGGTTTCATGGAAAAAAATCACAAAGAAATTATTCAGCGTTCACATAAAAGGAGTAAAGAATATGGACTTGAAAAAGAAGGCGGATGCATTGAACGGTTTCTTTCCACATCCAAGATTAAGAAACTACTGAAAGAGAATTCCGAACTTATTGATGTAACTACCCCAATTATCGAAGAACTTTATGATTTTCTGAGAGGCTCAGGATTTATAATTATTCTTACGGATAAAAATGGCCGCATTATCGAAATAGTTGGAGATACTGAACCTCTTGATGAAGCTTCAAGGCAGAACCTTGTTCTCGGAGCCTACATGGATGAAAAGAGTTTAGGAACAAATTCAGTCGGCACGGCATTATCCGAAAACTGTCCGGTTCAGATTACCGCCGATGAGCACTTTATTAAAAGTTTTAATACCTGGACCTGCTCGGCAGCTCCGATCCATGATTCTGCAAAGCAAATAGTAGGTGCGCTTAACCTTTCGGGAAACAGCGAGCTTGTGCATCCGCACACACTTGGCCTCGTGGTGGCTGCAGTTTCAGCTATCGAATACAGGATCAATACCATCAATATTCAGAAGCAACTGCATAATTCGAACCAGTTTGCTTTTTCGATGATGAATAACCTGACGTACGGGCTTTTCGCGATGGATATGAACGATCACATCCTTTGGGTAAATGATACTGCCTGTCGGTCCTTAAATACCCGGCGCCTTGATCTTATTGACAAGCCGATTGAACGCATTTTTCCTGACTGGCAGCATGTGAAGGAAACCATCCTGCAGAATGAGCCGTATTCGGATGAGGAAAACAGATTCAGTATTTCCCGCATTAAAGAGCGCTATTTATTCAGCGCTTACCTGATCAAGACCAAGGAGGGTGAAATACTCGGATACCTGCTTTCCTTCAGGGAATTCAGCGGAATCATGAAGATTATCAATAAATACAATGAACATAGCACAAGGTATTCATTTGATGATTTTATAGGAGAAAGTCAGCAAACCCGGGAATTGATCAGGTATTGCAAAACAATAGCCAAAAATCCATCTACAGTTCTGATTTGCGGAGATTCAGGAACCGGGAAAGAGATCATAGCCCAATCCATTCACCATGCAAGTCCGCGGAAAAACCAGCCTTTTGTTGCCATTAATTGCGGCGCTATTTCCGAATCGCTGATCGAGAGTGAATTGTTCGGTTATGCCGATGGCGCTTTTACCGGTGCTAAAAAAGGCGGCAAGCCAGGCAAATTTGAACTGGCGGATAAAGGAACTCTTTTCCTGGATGAAATTGGTGAAATGCCGCTCGAAATGCAGGTAAAACTTCTTCGTACTATCCAGGAAAAAGCAGTTATACGCGTTGGCGGAAACAGGCCAATTCCCGTGAATGTGAGGATTATAGCCGCTACCAACAAAAACCTGGAAGATCAGTTAAAAGCCGGGAAGTTCCGTTTAGATTTGTATTACAGGCTCAACGTTTTCGAAGTATTGATTCCGCCTTTGCGCGATAGACGTGATGATATTCTTCCGCTTGTGCATTTTTTCCTGAAACGTTTTGCTGCCCGGTTTGATATTCCAATCCCTGAATTGAAACCGGAATTGCTTGATGCTCTTGTTAAATATGATTGGCCGGGCAATATCCGCGAACTCGAAAACCTGATGGAACGTGCGGTAATCCTGAAAGGCAACCTGGATGAAAAACATATTGCTCATTCTACAGCTTCTGCAGCATCTGTCTCAGTTGAATTGAATCAATCACAACCCGAACCGGATGAAATATGGAGCCTCGAAGAACACGAAAAGAACAATATTCTCCGGACAATAAGGCATTTTCAGAATAATATCTCCAAATCAGCAGAATCTCTCGGAATCAGCAGGAATACACTTTACCAGAAAATGAAGAAATACGATCTGCTACATGTTTCTACATTCAACAGCTAATAAACTGTGCTGAAAATGAACA
>JFJP01039303.1_pt1 | contig 13839 bp, 12 predicted proteins | sample 431651 | NCBI WGS metagenome assembly JFJP01 (sample SAMN02602958, study PRJNA72255) | Microbial mat metagenome, whole genome shotgun sequencing project. | biome: fresh water; feature: sink hole; material: water; isolation source: purple microbial (photo- and chemosynthetic) mats found in... | reverse complement strand
CCCCTCCCCGGCGCGGGGATCTTCCAGTTCACCACTGGGCAGAACCCTGGCACGGAATGGTTCGGCCCGGGGCTTCCCCCTGCGGCCTCTGCCCAGGCCGGTGCCGAGGGCCGGGCCTTCGACTTCCAGGCCGGGATCAACCTCCAGCAGCGCCCCCGGGCGACCGAGGGCGTGACCTTCGACCAGCTGCGGGGCCTGGCCGAGGGCTATGACCTCCTGCGCCTGGTCATCGAGACCCGCAAGGATCAGATCGAGAAGCTCCACTGGGACATCCGCAAGCGGGGCGAGAAGCCCCGGAAGGGCGCCCCGGTCGACCCCACGGCCCAGCGCATTCGGGAGTTCCTGCAGTGCCCCGACCGGGAGCACACCTTCGGCCAGTGGCTCCGGACGCTGCTGGACGACCTCTTCGTCATCGACGCGCCGACGGTCTACTGCCGCCGCACCCTCGGAGGCGATCCCTACAGCCTCGACATCATCGACGGCGCCACGATCAAGCGGGTGCTGGACGCCACCGGCCGCACGCCCCAGGAGGGCCCGGCCTACCAGCAGATCCTGCATGGCGTAGTCGCGGCCAACTACGAGCGCACCGAGCTGCTCTACATGCCCCGGAACCTCCGGAGCTACCGGGTCTATGGCTACAGCCCGGTCGAGCAGGTCATGACCACGGTCAATATCGCGCTGCGCCGCCAGCTCCATCAGCTCAGCTACTACACCGAGGGCTCGGTTCCGAACCTCATCTTCCGGGTGCCGAAGGAGTGGAGCACGGAGGCCATCAAGCAGTTCGATACCTGGTGGCACAGCCTCAAGAACCGCCTGGGTGCGCGCTTCGTGCCCGACGGCGTGGAGCCCATCGACACCAAGGCCGGGGCCCTGAAGGACCAGTACGACGAGTGGCTGGCCCGCATCATCTGCTACGCCTTCAGCGTTAGCCCCCAGGCCCTGGTCGCCGTCATGAACCGGGCCACGGCGGAGACCGCGCACCAGATGGCCCTCGAGGAGGGCCTGGCGCCGATCCAGAACTGGGTGAAGGCGGCGCTGGACTGGATCCTCACCACCTGGCTGGACGCCACAGGCTACGAGTTCGTCTGGAGCGACGAGAAGGCGGTCGACCCCAAGGTCCGCGCCGAGATCGACGAGATCGATACCCGCTCCGGCGTGCGCTCGGTGGACGAGTGCCGGGAGGACCGGGGACTCGACCCAATCAAGGACACCGAAGAGGGGACTGCTGCTGGCACGCCCGGCGTCTCTGGAGGCGAGGCCGTGCAGGACACCGCCCTAAACGGTGCCCAGGTGTCGAGCCTCCTCCAGATCGTGCAGGCAGCCGCGGCCGCAGGCCTGCCCAAGGAAAGCGCCAAGGCCATGATCCGTGCGGCCTTCCCGGCGATCACCGACCAGGTCATCAACGCCATCGTGGACCCGATTCAGCCCGAAAAGCCCGAGCCGGTTCCACCCGCGCAAAGCTCCCCTGCTCTCCCGGGCCAGGGGGGCGACTCCGAGGGGAAGGGGAAGCCCGGGAAGGCGGGGGAGGCTCCGGCCTCTCCCGCCGTGTCGAAGGCCTGCGTCTGCGGGCATGACCACGATCCGCTCTCCAAGGCCGCCAAGAAGCTGAAGCCCATCAACCGGAACCGGCCCACCCTCAAGAAGCTCGAGGCCAAGATCCACAAGACCACGGCCGCCTTCCTGGCTGCCCAGGTGCGGCCCCTGGCCGAGGCTATCCTCGCCGAGGTGGGCAAGGCCCAGGCCTCAGGCGATCTGCAGAAGATGGGCCGCGACGAAGCCCTGCGAATCCTCAAGGCCGTGGGCATGGACTGGAGCAGCCTGGGCGAGGACCTGGAGCCCTTCCTCTCCGCCATCGCGCAGGACGGAGGGAGCGCGGCCCTGGCGCAGCTGGGGAAGACCACCGTGGACAGGCTCGAGCAGGTCAACGAGAAGGCCGTGGCCTGGGCGGAGAAGCATGCCGCCGAGCTGGTCACCAAGATCTCCGAGGTCACCCGGGAGAAGATTGCGGGCGATGTGGCTGCGGCCCTGGAGCTGGGCATGAGCGTGGACGAACTGGCCGATGCGCTGGTATCGGCCTATGCCTTCAGCGACCAGCGGGCGGAACTCATCGCCACCACCGAGCGGGCCTTCGCCGATGTGCGAGGGAACACCCTGGCCTATGCCGAGAGCGGCGTGGTGGCGGGCCTGGAATGGGTGACGGCCAACGGCGGGGACGACGGGCGGACCTGTGAAGAGTGCGAGATGAACAACGGCGCGGTGGTGCCCATGGACGCCGATGGGAACGCCGCCGAGCCCTTTCCGAGCGGCGCCATGACGGTGCCCGCTCATCCCGGTTGCCTGTGTGACCTACTGCCAGCCCTGAAAGAGGAGGAATAGCCATGAAGAACAACCGCAAATTCAAGCTCTACGGCGACTTTGAGAAGGTCGAGAAGCTCGAAGACGGAACGGTCAAGGTCTCGGGAATCGCCTCCAGCGAGACCGTGGACGGCGCCGGGGAGGTCGTCACGGCCTCGGCCATGAAGGCGGCCATCCCGGATTACATGGCCTTCGGGGCCGTCCGCGAGATGCACCAGCCCATCGCGGCGGGTGCGGCCATCTCCATCGAGACCGGCGACGACGGGGTCACCCGCTTCGAGGCGCTGGTGGTAGACGAGGGCAGCATCAAGAAGGTGCTGAGCGATCCCCCGGTGCTCAAGGGTTTCAGCATCGGCGGCAAGGTCACCGGCCGCGACGACCTCAACAAGTCGGTAATCACGGGCCTGAAGCTCAACGAGATCAGCCTGGTGGACCGACCCTGCAACCCGGACGCCAAGCTGGCCATCGCGAAGCTCGAGGGTGCAGAGGACGACGGCGACGAGCCCACCCTGGGCAACCTGCGCAAGGCCATGTACGACGTGGAGGATTTCGCCAACATTCTTCAGCGGATCTTCTGGCTGGCCTCGTGGATGAGCCAGGAGGCCGAGTACGAGGGCGACAACAGCCCTGTGCCCGCGGCCCTCCGGGATTGGCTGGCCCAGGGCGCGCAGGTCTTCCAGGCCATGGCCAAGGAAGAGATCGAGGAGCTGCTGGCCCTGCTGCCTGCGCCGCCTGCGGCGGATGTCCTGGCCATGGCCGAGAAGCTGGCCAAGGGCGAGGGCCTGCAAGACGACGCCGAGAAACTCGCCAAGCTCGACGGGGAGCGTACCGAGGCGCTGGCCAAGGTTGAGCAGCTCCAGGGCGACCTCAAGAAGGCCCAGGACGAGATCACCACCCTCAAGGCCATGCCCGCCCCGGCCAAGGGCGTGAAGGTCGTCGCGAAGGGCCAGGACATCACCCAGCCCGAAGAGGCTGAGGCCCTGAAGAAGCAGGCCGAGGAAATCCAGAAGCTGCCGCCCGAACAGCAGGCGGCGGCCCTCATCAAGGTCATTCACGGCGGGCGTTAAGCCAGCCCATAGCCCGCCGTGGGCGGGAAGGAGCGTCACATGTCATTCACCCCCAACGTCAGCCAGGAAACCCTGGCCCTTCTCCAGAAAGCCCAGGGCGCCGCCAGCGACGACCTGCTCAAGTTCTTCGTCCAGCCCGGGGCAGCCACCCAGGGCCTCCAGGCCTATGACCTGGCGCCCGCGGCCGCCGTCCTCTACCCGGTGCTCACGCCCCTGCGGAACCGCATCCCCCGCGTGGTGGGCGGCTTCGGAACCCAGGCGAACTGGAAGGCCATCACCGGCATCAACACCACGAACCAGCGTGCGGGCATCTCGGAAGGGAACCGCGGCGCGATCATCCAGCAGGCAACGGCCGAGTACTTCGCGGCCTATCGCGGGTTCGGTCTGGACAACTACGTCACCTTCGAGGCCGACTTCAGCTCCAAGGGGTTCGCCGAGCTCAAGTCCATGGCTGCGGCCCAGCTGCTGCAGGCCACGATGATTCAGGAGGAGCGCCTGGATCTGGGCGGCAACACCTCCGTGCCCCTGGGCACCACCCCCACACCCACCCTGGCGGCCTCCGCCTCGGGCGGCACGATCGGCGCTTCCGTGGCCCTCAGCGTGATCTGCGTGGCTCTCGGCCCGCAGGCCTACATGGACGTCGCCGGTCACAACAACGGCGTCATCGGGCAGGTCTTCGACTCCACCACCGCCCAGGTTCCGGGTTCCATCACCCGCACCAACGCGGACGGCACCACGGACACCTTCGGGGGCGGGTCTGCCCAGAAGAGCGCTGCGGCCTCCGTCACGGTTTCGGCGGGTACCAGCAACAGCGTGGCCGCCACGGTGGCGCCCGTGCGCGGTGCCTGGGGTTACGCCTGGTTCGCGGGCACGGCCGGCAACGAGAAGCTCTGCGCCGTCACCTCCATCAACTCGGTGGTGATCACCTCGGTGCCGGGAAGTGGCCAGCTGGCCTCCAGCCTTGCCGCCTCCGACAACAGCACCTGTGGGCTCGACTACGACGGGCTCTTCATGCAGGCGGCCAAGGCCGGGAGCAATGCCTTCTGGCTGACCCAGCCGAGCGGCACCGCCGGGAGTGGTACCCCCCTCACCAGTGATGGCGCGGGCGGCATTGCGGAATTCGAGCAGGCGTTCGCGACCTTCTACAACCGCTTCCGCATGAGCCCCACGCTCATTCTTGTGAGCGCCCAGGAGTGCGTGAACATCACCAAGAAGATCATCGGCAACGGTGGCGCGCCCCTGATCCGCTTCGCAATGGACGTAAAGACCATTGCTGGTGGCCAGATTTCGGCAGGCGTGGTGATCGGCAGCTACCTGAACAAGGTGATGAATGTCGAGGTGCCCATCGTGGTTCACCCGAACCTCGCGCCCGGCACGGTGTTCTTCGTCACGGAGCGGCTGCCCTATCCGCTGCCCAACACGGCGAACCCCTTCCAGAAGAAGCTCCGGGCGGACTACTACCAGATCGAGTGGCCCATCAAGAGCCGCAAGTACGAGTACGGCGTCTACGCCGACGGCGTGCTGCAGCACTTCGCGCCCTTCTCCATGGGCGCCATCTGCAACATCGCCAACGGCTGAGTTGAACCCTGTCCGGGGGCCCTTCGGGGCTCCCGGGCCTCTTCTACCCCAGGAGATCCCCCATGAAATTCCATCATCCCGACATCACCAGTGCCAGCCATGAGGGCGAGACCTTCGAGGCAGACGAGCACGGCATCATCGACGCCCCGGCCGGGGCTGCCGAGGCCTTCGCGGCCTTCGGTCTGCTGCCCTGGAAGGAGCCCAAGGCCGCCTCCCAAGTGAACCCCCGGCCCGTCCCGCAATGGAGCAATGACGACCTGAAGGCCAAGGCCACAGAACTGAATGTGGACGTGGAAGGCCTCGACCGTCCCGCGCTCATCCAGGCGGTGACCACCGCCATGAAGGGCCAGGACTGAGCCATGCCCGACGATCCCCGCGACCTCACGACCGTGGCCAACCTCAAGGCCTGGCTGAGCATCAGCACTGACACCGCTGACGCCCAGCTTCAGCGCCTGGTCACGGCCGTGAGTGTGGGGATTCAGGCCTGGCTTGGCCGAGATCTGAAGGCCGCCCAGCGCACCGAGACCTTTGACGGCAGCGGGAGCGACCTCCTGCTGCTGCGCCAGGCGCCGGTGGCGTCCGTGGCCAGGGTCACGGTCGACGGCCGCGAGGTTCCACCCACGGCGTACCGCGCCACCCCCAGCGCCCTCGTGCGCGTGAACGGATGGTGGCCCGCTGGCTGGGGAAACGTGGTGGTCACCTACACCGCTGGGTATGACCCGATTCCCGTCGATGTGGAGCAGGCCTGCCTCGAGCTGGCCGCGATGCGCTGGCGGGAGCGGGAGCGCATTGGCCTCGCCTCCAAGGGCTTCGGTCAGGAGACGACCACCTTCATCACCAAGGACATGCCCGACAGCGTGCGCACCGCACTGCTGGACTACCGGAGGGTCGCGCCATGCTGATCGCCCGGATCATCGGCGCCGAGCAGGTTCAGGCCAACCTGGGCCGGGTTTCTGCGACAGCCAAGGCGCATGTCCACCAGACGGTGGCCGCACTGACCATGACCATCCTCCGCAAGGTCAAGGCCAAGAAGCTCAGCGGCCAGGTGCTCCGGAACCAGACGGGCACACTGCGCCGCAGCATCAACCAGCGCGTGGTCGAGTCTGGATTCGGGATCGCAGGCAGCGTGGGCACCAACCTCCGGTATGCGAAGCGCTGGGAGCTTGGCTTCACCGGCCCCGAGTCCGTCAAGGCGCACACTCGCACTCTCAAACAGGTCTGGGGAAAGCCCTTGCCCGCGCCGATCTCGGTGCAGGTCCGCGCGTTCACCCGCCAGCTCGACATCAAGGCCCGGCCCTTTTTGCGCCCGGTGCTGGATGAGATGCGGGAGGAGATCCGCACTCGCCTCGAGGCGGCGGTTCGGGAGTCCCTGCGATGAACCGCGAAGCCGTCTACCAAGCCCTCTTCGATCACCTGAAAACCATCCCCGGGTTCAAGGTCACCTCCCGCCGCCCTCGCCTGTGGACGGAGGTGGACAAGGCCGATCAGCCCGCCTTCTTCCTGGCCTCGGGGGATCAGGACCCAAGGAACTCCCCCGATGGGGAGCCGACCTCCTGGCGCCTGGGGGCCGAGGCAATCCTCTACGCCCACAGCGCCGACCCCGACCTTCCCCCTTCCGCGCTCCTCAACCCCCTTCTGGACGCCCTGGAGGCTCGCCTGAAGAGCCCCATCCCGGGGCGTGTCCAGACCCTCGGCGGCCTCGTCGAGCGGGTCTGGATCTCAGGCCCCATCGAGACCTCTGGCGACCGCATGGGCGACCAGGGCATCGCGTCCGTCCCCCTCGAAATCCTCGTCACCACTTAAAGGAGGCCCACCATGGCCCAATACGTTTTCGGCACCGGTCTGCTGGTGCTCATCGCCGCCGGGGGGCTTCCCCAGCGGGTCGCAACCCTCAAGGACGTCTCGCTCGAAATCTCCAGCAGCACCAAGGAGCTCAAGGGGGACAAGACCTTTGCCGTGGACGTGGCGCGCAGCGGCGGCAAGGTCTCCGGCAAGGCCAAGAGCGGCCAGATCTCTGGCGGCCTCATCGCGGCCGCGCTGGGAACGTCGGCCGTCGCCGGCAGCGTGATCGGCGTGCCCGATGAGGTCGGCACCATCCCGGCCACGCCCTTCAAGATCACGGTGAGCCAGTCGCCCACTCAGATGCAGGACGATTTGGGCGTCATCGACCTGAACACGGGTCTGACCATGACGCGCGTGGCCAGCGCGCCCGCGGCGGGGCAGTATTCGGTCAATGCCGTCACCGGCGAATACACCTTCGCGGCGGCGGACACCGGGCACCAGGTCGCCATCTCCTACAGCTACAAGAGCATCACGGTGGGCAAGACCATCAGCCTCACCAATCAGCCCATGGGCTCGGGGACCACCTTCCAGCTGGTGCTCTTCAACACCTTCCGGGGCAAGAACAGTGGCGTGAAGCTTTTTGCCGTCACGCTCCCCAAGCTCGGCCTGAACTGGAAGAACGAGGACTACACGGAGAAGGATCTCGACTTCGAGGCCTTCGCCGATGCCGCCGGTCGCGTCGTCGACCTCTACACCGGGGAGTAGGCCATGACCAAGAAGACCACTCCCGTGAAAGCGGCCGCCGCGAAGGCAGCGCCCACGACCGCTGTCGCACTCTCGGCGGCCTCGGTCCTTCTCGATGGTCGTCCCCATCCGATTCATCCCCTGAAGGTCGGCGCCCTGAAGCGGGCCATGATCGGCGTCTCTGATATGGAGGGGGCTGACCAGACGGCGGAGAACGCCACCCGGCTCCTCGACCTCATGGCGGAGACGGTGGGGATGGCGACCGGCAAGACCGCCGAGGAGATCGAAAACCTAGCCAATCAGGCAGAGCTGCAGGCGGCCTTTGGCCAAGTGTTGTCCTTCTCGGGAGCCAAGGAACCAACCCCGGGGGAAGCCGCCCGCCAGGGACGGTAAAGCAGGTCTGGGGCGCTCTCTATGGGCGCCTCGCCACTGCCCTTGGCTGGACCTTCCCGCAGATCGACGACCTGCTTTTCTCCGATGTCGACGACCTCTCCGAATACTGGCGCACCTCGCCCCCCGTCCACGAGCTAGTGGCCGCCTACCTCGAGTACAAGGCTCCCGAACCGGCGGCCCCTTTCGATCCAGAGCAGCAGCAGACGGAGTTGGAAGGCCTGATCAAGTCCATGAACCTGAGGTGATCCTTGAGCAACGACCAGCGGATTGAGGTCCAAGTTGCTGCCAACGTCGGCCAGCTCCAGAGCGGCATGCAGCAGGCGGTCGCCTCCGTTCACACTGCGGCCTCAAGCATTCAGGGCGGCCTTGGCAAGATGGAGGGCCTTGCCGGTGCCATCGGCGGGGCCTTCGGCACCCTGGGCGCGATCCTCGCGGGCGGTGCCATGTTCAAGGCCTGCCTGAATGAAACCCTTAAATGGAATAGCGAGGCATTGAAGCTTAGCCGCGCCCTTGGCGTCACCACAGAGGCCGCGTCGATCCTTAATCTGGCCCTGGGCGATATCTACACCGACACCGAAACCTACCTCGGCGCTACGCGCATGATGACGCGGCAGATCAGCAGCGGGGGCGAGGGTTTCAAGAGGCTGGGAATCGATGTCAGGGACACCAACGGCCATCTGAAGCCGACCGGCGACCTGATGACCGAGGTGCTCGGCAAGTTGAACAACCTGAAGGCGGGCACGGATCGGAACGCCGCCGGGGCCGCCATCTTTGGCCGCTCCTGGGGTGAGGCTTCGAAGCTGCTGTTGCTCAATACCCAGGTCATGGCCGAGGCGAAGGAGAAGGCGGAGCGTCTCCACCTGGTTGTCGGGCCCGAGGGTGTGGCCATGACCCTAGCGTACAAAGCCGCCATGAATGACGTGGGTGATGTCATGACCAGCCTGAAGGTGCAGGTTGGGAGTGCCGTGCTTCCGGCGTTGACCAAGCTCGGGGCCTTCATGGGCGACATCGGGCCGGGGCTGGCCAAGACCCTCGAGTACGCCATTAAGGGCGTGACCCAGGTCTTTCTGCTGCTCAAGGCCATTGTCGAGACCCTCACCATCGCCGTGACGGCGGGCATCGCCTCCATGATCGAGGGCTGGAAGACGGTCGGGCTCGTCATCTACAACGTGGTGAAGGGCAACTTCTCCGAAGCCCAGAGGCTCGCCAAAGAGGGCGCGCAGAACATCAAGAATGAACTGGTGGCCGCTGGCCAGGGGATCGCAGAGTCCTGGAAGAGTTTCGCCAAGGAATCGAAGGGTCTCTGGACGGACAAGATGCCTGCCAAGAAGGGCGGGCCGGAGGAATCTTCCGCCACCTTTGACCCCGACCAAGGCGCCAAGACCTCCCCCTTCGAGGCGATCTCGAAGGCTTGGGATCGACAGAAGGCCCTTCTCATCAACAAGGGCGCTGAGGCCTCCGAATACGGGAAGGCCGCGGAGCTGGCCTATTGGGAGTCCAAGCTCTCTGCACTTAAGAAGGGGAGCGAGGATTGGGTCAAGGCGACGCTGAAGGCTGAGGACCTGCGCAAGCAGATCGACGACGAGGCCAAGGCCGCCAACAAGAAGCTGGAGGAGGAGGCCGCCAAGCACGGGGCCAAGATGGCGGATCTCGCGCAGACTCGGGCCCGGGGCGAAGCCGAAGCTGCGCTCATCGCCTTGGATGCGGAGGCGGATGCCCTGGCGCGCCGCGCGCAGCTCGGGGAGATCAGTGCCCAGGAAGAATTGGCCGCCCTCCAGGAGTTGGAGCGCAGGCGGTATGAGATCAAGCTGCAGGGCCTCGAGCAAAGCCTTGAGGTCGAGTCCGATGTGGTCCGGCGGCAGGAAATCCTGAATCAGCTCGAGCAGCTGGAGCTGGAGCACCACCAGCGCATCAAGAACATTCAGGGCCAGGCCCTGGTCGAGCAACAGCAGCAGGTCACCGGCTTCCTGCAGCCCCTCACGCAGGCCTTCAACTCCAGCCTCGAGGGGCTGCTGGCGGGAACCATGAGCTGGGCCGGGGCGATGTCGAACGTCTGGAAGGGCCTGGGGAGCATGGTTGACCAGGCCATTGCCCAGATGGCGACGACCTGGGTGGCGGGCCAGATGCGCATGCTGGCGGTGTTCGTGATGAACAAGGCCAAGGAGGTCATGGTTCACCGGGCCGCCGAGACCGGGAAGACCGCTGCCACCGGCCAGAGCGTGCTCGCTCGCATCGCTCTGGAAACCTGGGGCGCGATCAAGAGCGTGGCCCTGGCGATCTGGACCGGCCTGAAGTGGGTCGCCATCCAGGCCTACAAGGCGGCCGCAGGAGCCTACTCGGCCATCGTGAGCATTCCCTACGTCGGTCCCTTCCTGGCTCCCGTTGCGGCCGGTGTCGCCCTGGCGGCCGTCATCGGCATGTCCTCGAAGCTCATGTCGGCAGCAGGCGGGTACGACATCCCTGCGGGCGTGAATCCGCTGGTGCAGACGCACGCCCAGGAAATGGTCCTTCCGGCGAAGATCTCCAACGGCTTCCGAAATGTCTTCCAGGAACTGGAGGGCGGGCGCTCGGGTGGGGGTGGCGATGTGTACCACTTCTCAGCCCAGTTCATGGATGCCCGGGGAGGGGAAGACTTCCTGCGCCGCCACCAGGGGGGGCTCGTGAAGATCATGAAGGACGCTGCCCGGAACGGGAGGATCGGGTGAGCAATTCTGTCTTTCCCTCTTTCCCTGGCCTCGACGTGAGCGTGAAGCGCACGCCGATCTTTGAGACCTCGATCCAGAAAAGCCGCAGCGGCAAGGAGCTGCGGGCGTCCTGGAGCGCCACCCCTCGCTATGCCTACAAGTTGAAGTTCAACGTGCTGCGCTCCGTGGCCGCCCTCCAGGAGGTCCAGACCCTGATGACCTTCTTTGAGACGCATCGCGGCCGCTGGGATTCCTTCCTCTTCAATGACCCCTACGATGGGGCTCAGCGCCGGGTGCGCTTCGACCAGGACAAGCTCGAGGCCGAGCGGATCGCCATGAACACCGTGAGCGGTGGTGGCCACACCTGGCAGGTCACCGTCGATCTCGTTTCGGTGAAGTGATGAAGTCGGCCAGCGCCCAGCTCATCACCCTGCTGAATAGCGGAAACACGTTTCTGATGGCGGACCTCGTCATGCTGACCCTGGTGGGCGGCCAGGTGCTGCGTCTTACCTCCTGGGATTCGGACCTGGTGCTTTCGGCCCAGACCTTCCAGACCGCTGCCGGGACCATCCCGGCCTTCACGCGTGGCAAGACCCGGGTGGCCCGGGGCCTCGAGGTGGACACTCTGGACCTCACCCTGCTCTGTGGCGACAGCGCTCTGCTCCTGGGTATCCCGCTCCCCCAGGCGGCGGCCAATGGTGCTCTGGACGGGGCCCGGGTGCTCCTGCAGCGCGTGTTCATGCCGACCCCAGGCGACACCAGCCCGGGCGCCGTGCACCTCTTTGAGGGGGCCGTGGCCGGGGTGGATCCATCCTCCACCCGGGTGAAGCTGGGGGTGAAGAGCGAGATCGAGAAGCTCAACGCTCAGATGCCCCGCTACCTGTACCAGCCCGGGTGTGGCCATGCGGTCTACTCGGCCGGGTGCGGCCTCAGCAGGGCGGCCAAGACCGTCACCGGCACGACCGGCAGCGGTGCGACGGTCCTCAGCATTCCCTGTGCCCTGGGCCAGGCTGCAGGGTATTTCGACCTCGGGGTGCTGGCCTACACGAGCGGGCCCTGCGCGGGTGCGCGCAGGGCGGTGAAGCGCTGGGCGGGCGGCGCCTTCACCCTGGCCTTGCCCCTGCCTGCCGTCCCGGCCGCGGGCGACACTTTCACGGTCTATCCGGGCTGCGCGCGCACCGTGGCCGCCTGCACGGCCCTGGGCAATCTCGCCAAGTTCCGGGGCTTCCCCTTTGTTCCGCCTCCGGAGACGGCCCGATGAGCCGGGCCGCCGTAGTCGCCGAGGCCATGACCTGGCTCAACACCCCATACCACTCTGCCGCCCGGGTGAAGGGCGCAGGGGTGGACTGTGGGCAGCTGCCGCTGGCGGTCTTTGAGGCCGTGGGGCTGATTCCCCACGTCGACCCAGGGACCTATCCCCACGACTGGCACTTGCACCAGGACGAGGAACGGTATCTGGCCATCGTCGAGCGCTTCTGCGACCGGCTCCCGGACGAGGCCAAACCCCTACCGGGTGACCTGGCGCTCTATCGCTTTGGTCGCTGCATCAGCCACGGCGCCATCGTGATCGAGTGGCCGGTGGTTCTGCATAGCCACATCGAGGCCGGGGCCGTGGTGCTGGACGACACCCTGGCCAACCAGGGGCTGGCCAAGCGCCTGCGGGGGTGCTGGCGCCTGCGCGCGTGGGGAGGTGCCCAGTGAGCGGCATGTTCGGCGGGGGCAAGACCAGCTACCAGAGCGAGGAACGCCTGGCGGGGGTCGCCATCCAGACCAGTTGCTACGGCGGGGCCATCGCCCTGGTCTACGGCACGGACCGGGTGGCTGCAAACCTGATCTGGTACGCGGCTTTCACAGCCATCCCCCACACCAGCACGCAGAAGGTGGGGAAGGGGGGTGGCGGAGGATCGACCCAGGTTTCCACGACCTACACCTACACGGCCGCCGTCATGCTGGCGATCTGCGAGGGGCCCGCCACCATCAACCGGGTCTGGCGGGACAAGGAGATCGGCAGCCTGGCGGGCTACGGATTCACCCTGCTGAACGGCTCCCGAACCCAAAGCGTTTGGTCCTACCTGACGTCGAAGTATCCGGCGCAGGCCCTGGCCTACGCGGGCACCGTCCTGGCCGTGCATCCCGCCTGCGACCTGGGCGGGTCTGCGACCCTCAAGAACCACAGCTTCGAGGTGACGGGGTTCTGCGCGGTGGGCAGCGGCAACCTCGACGCCCACCCGGCCGACATCCTGCCCCACTACCTCTGCGATCCCCTCACCGGCGCGGGATGGGACGCGGCCCGCATTGGGAACTTGGCGACCTGGCGCACCTACTGCACGGCCGCGGGGCTCTGGCTCTCGCCCAGCTGGACAGAGCAGGCGGCCGCCAAGGGGCACGTGGAGGAGATCCTGAAGGCCACGAACAGCGAGGCCGTTTGGTCCGAGGGCAAGCTCAAGGTGATCCCCTACGGCGATACGGTCATCACCGGAAACGGCACCACCTACACACCCAACGTCACGCCCCTCTACGACCTGACCCTGGACGATTTCCTGGCGGGCGACGATGAGGATCCGGTGGAAGTCGAGCGGGTGAGCCCTGTCGACGCCTGGAACTGCGTGCCGGTGAAGTTCCGGGACCGGGCGCTGGACTACAACGAGAACACCCTGGATGATCCCGACCCGGTGGATGTCGAGGTGTTCGGTCTTCGCAAGAGCGAGGCCGTGGATCTGCCCTGCATCAAGCGGGCGAGCATCGCCCTGACCATCTCCCGGATCCTGGCCCAGCGCTCCGTCTACTGCCGGAACAAGTTCAAGTTCAAGCTCGGATGGCGCTTCTGCCTGCTCGAGTCGATGGACCTGGTCACCCTCACGGTGCCCTACCTGGGGCTGACCCTGAAGCCGGTGCGCATCATCGACATCGAGGAGAACGAGGAAGGAACCCTCTCGGTGCTGGCGGAGGAGTGGCCCTTTGGCGTGGCCACCCACACGCTCTACACTCCGCAGACAGGCGACGGCACGGCCCCCAACGTCAACGCCGACCCGGGCAATGCCACGGCGCCCATCATCTTTGAGCCTCCGGCGTTCCTGAGGCAATCTGGACAATCCGGGCAACATGAGATCTGGATGGGAACCAGCGGCACGCCGGACCTTTGGGGTGGGTGTGAGGTCCACGCCAGCATTGACGGGGGGACCAGCTACGGGCTGGTCGGGAGCGTGACGGCGCCCGCTCGATACGGCGTCACTACC
>JFJP01003109.1_pt1 | contig 13841 bp, 18 predicted proteins | sample 431651 | NCBI WGS metagenome assembly JFJP01 (sample SAMN02602958, study PRJNA72255) | Microbial mat metagenome, whole genome shotgun sequencing project. | biome: fresh water; feature: sink hole; material: water; isolation source: purple microbial (photo- and chemosynthetic) mats found in... | reverse complement strand
CCGTTCCAGGCCGAATGGCTCGATCCGTACATCGAATTCCGCTTCCCGCGCATCGGCACGGTGAAGATCGACGACATCGAAATCGAGATGCGCACCGCCATCGAACCCTGGCATGTGCTGGGCGAGGAACTCAGCAACGTCGGCACCGCGCGCTTCGTCGATTCGTCGGTGGAACGTGTGCAGGTGCTGGTCAACGGCCTCACCGACAGCCGTTACGTGCTGGCCTGCAACGGCCGCCGCGTGCCGCTGAAATCGACCGGCCGCCACGGCGAATATGTCGCCGGCATCCGCTACCGCGCCTGGCAGCCGCCCTCCGCGCTGCATCCGACCATCGGCGTTCATTCGCCGCTGATCCTTGATTTGATCGACACCTGGACCGGCAAGGCCATCGGTGGCTGCGCTTATCACGTCAGCCACCCGGGCGGCCGTAGCTACGACGTGTTCCCGATCAACGCCAACGAAGCCGAATCGCGCCGCGTCAACCGTTACCAGGACTGGAACCACACACCCGGCCCGGTGCCGGTGCCGCCTGATCTGGCACGGCTGGCGGAATTCATCCCGAACGGCAGCGGTCTGCGCCCGATGGCACCGCCACCGGAAGAGCCGACGCATGAATATCCATACACGCTGGATTTGCGGAGGAAGCCGGAGTAAAGCCTGCGCACTCATGAACAATTGCCTGAAAGCAATATATAGCTATCATGTCTGTCATGAGTGCGCGACCGATTGCCCGAGCCAAAGAAATCCGTGACGACGGATGCATCGTTGAAATCGTGGCCTGGGAACTCGATTCCCCCCCCTACAACCTTGCCAACATCGCAACAAGTACCGTTTGTTCTTCGGAACGGCTGGTGAGTGTCGCATCCGTTACGATAATGAGCTTGGCAAGGGCGATCACCGACACATCGGCGCGTATGAAGAGAAGTATGTGTTTTCTACCGTTGATGTGTTGTTGTCAGACTTCGAGCGGGATGTGAGAAATTGGAGAGAAGCATGAAAGCCATTATCGAATTGGGTCGCAAAGGCAGCATTTTCGCTATCGCACGCGAGCAGATCGCATCTGGCGTCGATGCCGATTTCCGCCTTTCATTCGAGTCTGCGCGCACGCTGTTCTCGGAACTGACACCAGCCCGCATCGATTTGCTCGACACATTGCGCCGTGCCGGTCCGTGCAGCGTCTACGCCTTGGCAAAAGCCGCCGAGCGCAATTACTCCAACGTGCATGGCGACGTGACACGCTTGCTCGACCTTGGCCTGATCGAACGTGCGGAGGACGAAACCGTATTTGTACCGTTCGAAGAAATCGACATCCGTTTGCCACTGGCGCTGGCTGCGTGAGTTGATGCTGTTGTGCGATATTCCCTTATCAAGACAGGTATCCAGCCGCTACTCTCAAACCCTGGTTACTCCGCGCGCCAGGCCGAAATCCTCAAAATCGCGCTGATGCAATCACGCACCGATATTGCTGCGGGTCGTTTTTTCAAAGAGTCGCCTGAATCACACTTAAAGCGCCTGCTGGCTGATAACGCATGACTTTCTCCGCCCTGCAATCCCCCATGCCCTCTCCTCCCGATTACCAGCCCCTGCCCGATGCCTGGGACGAGATGTGGGATGTCGATTCCGGCGTGCGGCCGCATTGGGGAAATCTGGTGCAAGGGCTGGCCGAGCTGGGCACACGAGATTGGTCGTCGCGCGGGCAGCGGATCAAGCGCCTGCTGCGTGAAAACGGCGTTACCTACCACGTCTATAACGATCCGCGCGGCTACACGCGGACCTGGGAACTCGACCCGATTCCGCTCCTGCTCGATGCCGATGAATGGCGCCAGATCGAGGTCGGTCTGGCGCAACGCGCGCTGCTGCTCGATCTGATTCTGCGCGATCTGTACGGCCCACAGACGCTGCTGAAGCGCGGCCTGCTGCCGCCCGACCTGATTTTTGCCCATGCCGGCTATCTGCGCCCTCTGCTGGGCGCTTTGCCCGCCGATCGTCGACAACTGATTTTCTATGCCGCCGATCTGGTGCGTGGGCCGGATGGTCGCGTCTGGGTCATGGCAGACCGCACGCAAGCGCCGTCCGGCGCCGGTTATGCACTGGAAAACCGAACCGTGATGGCACGCACCTTTCCGGAATTTCTGGAGGATGCCAGCGTCGCCAAGCTCAATCCCTGGTTGGAGGCGGTGCGCACATCGCTGAATGGTTTGGGCAATGTCGCGCGCGAGCATGCCGAGGTTGTCGTGCTGACACCCGGCCCGGCCAACGAAACCTACTTCGAGCACGCCTACCTGGCCGCGCGCCTGGGCTACAACCTGGCGCAGGGCGACGACTTGACGGTGCGCGACGGCCGCGTCTGGCTGAAATCGGTGCAGGGCCTGAAGCCGGTCGACGTGATCCTGCGCCGGGTCGATGAGGAATGGTGCGACCCGCTGGAATTGCGTCAGGACTCGCGTTTGGGTACGGCCGGATTGATCGAAGCGGTCCGCCGCGGCAATGTATCGATCGCCAATCCGCTGGGCAGCGGATTGCTGGAAAACCCCGCTCTGATTCCATTCCTGCCAGTGCTGGCGAAGGCTTTGCTGGGTGAAAAGCTGCTGTTGCCCAGCGCCGCCACCTGGTGGTGCGGCCAGCAGCGGGAGCGCGAGCATGTGCTGGCTAATCTGCACCGACTGGTACTGAAACCGATTCATCGCGGCCGGGCCAGTGAAACCGTGTTCGGCGCCGATCTCGACCGCAAGCAACTTGCCGCCTGGCGCGCGCGGATTCAAGCACAACCGCATCTCTTCGTCGGCCAGGAACCGTTGCAGCCCTCCACCACGCCGACCCTGCATAACGGTCGGCTGCTGCCTTATCGCGCCAGCCTGCGTGCTTTTCTGGTCAGCCGCAACGAAGGCTATGTCACGCTGCCGGGCGGTCTGACCCGCTGCAGCAGCGGGCACAAGTTGTCCGCCCAAACCGGCGCGCTGAACAAGGACACCTGGATCACGCCAGCGCTCGAAGCAGCGCGCGCGCCAGGGGCGCTCAGCATGGCGCAAGCCTTTTCCCAAACGCTGACCGCGCCAACGGCTTCGGTGATGAGTTCAGGCCAGGCAACCCAGATCATGACCGCCGGCTCCATGCGGCAAACGCTGTCCTCGTTCCCCCAGCCGACGCTGCAAACTGCCAGCAGTCGGCGTGAAAGCGAGATTCTTACCAGCCGGGCAGCGGATAACCTGTTCTGGACCGGACGTTATCTAGAACGTGCGGAAGCCGTGACGCGCTTGCTGCGTGCCGTGCTGGATGGCCTCTGGGAGGAAGAAACCGCGCCGGGTCTGGCGCCGGTGCTGCATGCGCTGATGCGTTTGATGGGCTATGCCCCAGGCGATTGCGGCTGCAAGGAGCGCGACGATCTGGCCACCTGCGTGCGTGAACTGACGACACAGCAGGAACGCCCCGGCAACCTGGCGCATACCGTGCGCGGCCTGCTCGGTTGCGCCTTTGGCACGCGCGAATACTGGTCAGTGGCAATCTGGCGTCTGCTGGATCGGGTCGAGCGCGATTGGGGCCACCGGCCGGGCAAATCCGCCCGCCGCACAGGCGGCAGTCATGAACGCATCGATCTCTGGCTTGGTCGCCTGGTCGATGCGCTGGCGGGTCTCGCCGGTCTGGCGTCGGAAACCCTGCCGCGTGAAACCGGATTCAGATATTTCGATCTCGGCCGCCGCATCGAACGCGGCCTGACCCAATCAACGCTGCTGACACAAACCCTGCAATCGCGCCTGACCGGCGAGGCAGAGCGGGAAAGTCTGTCGCTGGTGCTGGCCAGCTCGGACAGTCTGATCACCTTCCGCCGGCGTTACCGGGCCGAGCCATTCCTCGCCGGTGTGCTCGAACTTCTGCTGTGGGATGTCGAAAGCCCGCGCGCATTGATTTACCAGATTCACACCGCGCGCCGCCACCTGACCGAATTGACGCATGCCGGCCAGCGCTGCAATGCCGAGCGACCCTTGTTCAGCGCCGAAGAACGCATTTATGCCGCCGAGGCGAGCATCGATGACTGGCGTGTCGATAGCCAGGCGCGCCAGGGTTTGATCGCGACTTTGGGGGAAATTTCCGGTCAGTTGACCGCCGCTTCCGACGCCATCTCGCATACCTGGTTTACCCATGTGCAAGAGTTGTATGCGTTGCGCCCGCTGCCACCGCGCCAATGAACAGCCAAAGCAAAGTCCCATGAGCCGCTTCCGCATCGAACACGTCAACACTTATCACTACGCCAATATGGTGGGCCTTAACTACGGCGAAGCGCGTCTGTTGCCACGTGCCGCAGCCGGCCAGCGCGTGCTGGAGCGCACACTGGTGATGAATCCTTTTGTCGATGATTACCGCGAGCGCGAGGACGCTTTCGGCAATCGCGTTGTCTGGTTCAACCTGCGCCAGCCGCACCAAAGCCTGAGCGTTACCGCATGCAGCTTGATCGAGCGCGGACCGCAGCCGCAAGCAAAAACATCGCCGTCTTGGGAGTCGGTGGCGGAAACGCTGACCCGGCCGCTTTATGGCGAGATCGAACTGGATGCGGCCTGCGTCGAAGCGCGCGAATATTGCCTGCCTTCGCCGCATGCGCCCCACGAGCCAGCGGCCAGCGACTATGCGCAGGCGAGTTTCAATCCCGGCCGCCCCTTGCTCGATGCCGTCGCCGACCTGACTGCCCGCATCCACGCCGAGTTCGCCTATCGCCCGAACGCAACACAGATCGACACCCCGATCTCCGAAGTACTGGCCGAGCGGCATGGCGTCTGTCAAGACTTCGCGCATCTGGCGCTGTCCGGCTTGCGCGGACTCGGCCTGGCCGCCCGCTATGTCAGCGGTTATCTGGAAACAACGCCGCGGCCAGGCGCACCGATACTCACTGGCGTCGACGCGTCGCATGCCTGGATCAGTGTGTATCTGCCCGGCGAAGGCTGGTTCGACTTCGACCCGACCAACGGTGCCGTCATTGGCGAGGGTCATCTGACCCTGGCCTGGGGGCGCGATTACGGCGATGTTGCGCCATTGAAAGGCGTCATCTACGGCGGTGGCATGCATCAACTCGATGTCGGCGTAACAGTCACCCGCATGTTCGATAATTAGCCCCTCTTTCGAACCCGACCATTGCCTTGACCATGTCACCCACTCCCCCCATTTACATCATCAAAGCCGGCGCAACCTTCCCGGAAAATATCGCCGAAACCGGCGACTTCGAAGATTGGCTGATTGCCGGCCTGGGCGTGAAACAACACGAAGTGCGCGTACTGGACGCGCGCGAAGACACCCCATTACCGCCGCCGACCGAATGCGCCGGCGTTGTGATCAGCGGCGCCCACGCGATGATCACCGACGATCTGCCCTGGATGTTGCGACTAGCCGACTGGACCGCGCGTATCGTCAAAGCGCAAGTGCCGTTCCTCGGTATCTGCTTCGGTCACCAGATGCTGGCGCGGGCGATGGGTGGCAAAGTCGACTATCACCCGCAAGGGCGCGAAATCGGCAGCGTCGATATCGAACTCAATCCCGCCGCCAAAACCGACGCCCTGTTTGCCGCCATGCCATCGCGCTTCTACGCCCATGCGATTCATGCGCAAAGCATCAGCAAACTGCCCCCCAGCGCCACGCTGCTGGCGAGTAACGCTTACGAAGCAACCCATGCTTTTCGCATCGGTGACTGCGCCTGGGGCGTGCAATTTCATCCGGAATTCAATCAGGCAAGAATGACCGTCTACCTGGATCGCTTCAGCGAAACCTTGCTGGCAGCCGGTCAAGACGCCGCCGCAATCCGCGCCAGCCTGATCGAAACCCCCGCCGCCGCCAGCCTGCTCCCGCGCTTCGCGCGTTTAGCGAGAACGCAGGTCTTCGAATAACAGATCCCAGTTTCGCCCCCTGTGCCGCGAACAGCCAAAGCATAAATCGACAGTGCGCCGGCCGTCTTGATAGCCCGCCGCGTGGCCAGTCGCTTGGGTGGAAGCGCACCCAGCAATTCGCTCGGTGTTGCAAAGTTCAGGCGGTAATCCGTGGCGGGCAATCGTTCACCTGCTCAATCCTGCGAGCAAGATCAAGCAGTTCGGTCTTGCTTTCACCCCAACGGGTGATTCCAATGATCGCTTTCATTTCAACGCCTCCCCATCAGCAATGAAGTCGGCCACCAACCTGCCATAAGTAAGGCATTTCCGTCGCACCAACATGCTTGTGGTCGCCTTTGCCAGTCTCGTTGTCATAGCGCACCAACGTATTTCCTGTGCTAAACGGGGTCAGTGCGGCTTGGCAATGCCGCGAACTTTAGTGGGTGTGAATCCCACCTGGGTAAACGTTAGCCACGAGCCCAGTAACCAGACTTGCTGCATGCGTGGTAACAGGCAGGCAAAACTGAAGCGTTTCACACACAAGGCGCGTTATCCCGTCCCTTGGTGGAAGACTCAGACTGAGTGCCGGATGGTGTAACGCACCAAGTCCGGTTCTGTGAGGCGCCAGGGACGAACCCATGCACGGCCGAGATCGTATGGCACCGCCGGGAAAACAGGCGGCAACAGAGAAAACAAACTTCGGCCTAAACGTGGGTGAGGAACTGGCTTGCTCTCAGACTCCGTTTATTTGACCCCGTTTACTTGCATGCCAATGTTCCAATCGGAAACATCAGAACCCGAAGCGGAAGGAAGTCGGTCAGCTAACGGTTACCCTTTTCGCTCAGGATAAAAAATTCTTCATGACCAGTGAAACGACGCCAGCCAGTACAAATCCAACCATCCACTTGAGCACGACCATTTCCGCCTTGACCAGAGCCAGATCGGAATCGATGCGATTAAACCGCGAGTCATACTCGGCATCGGCTTTTGCCGCCGCCTTGGCCTTATCTTCAGGGGCGCCTGTAGATATAAATGCTTCGTAGACCGCCGTGATCATTGGAGATTTGCATCGCGCCCGTTTCGGTTTTCTAACCGTGAACCGGGTTGCCCCGGCGAGGGATTAGAAGGAGTGCTTCATACCAATGTTCCAACCCTTCATGTCGGTGTTGGCGGTGTCATTGTTGCCGACACTGTAAACAACATAGGCAGCGGTACGCTTGGACAGCGCATAGTCAGCGCCCAGAGCCCACATGTCGCCTTCGATAGCGTTGGCGTCAACTGAACCGTAAGAAGCTTTCAGAGCGATCGGGCCCATGTTGTGAGCAACATTGATCATCCAAGAATCGCCGTCACGAACAACTTTGCCATCAGTGGATTCATAAACGAAACCAAGCTTGGTGTCGCCCATGGTGTAACCAACACCCAGCTTCAAGCCCTGATTGTCAACAGCTTTAACATCCTGGTAAGCCAGGTCAACGGTCAGCGGACCATTGGCGTACATGGCAGCGACAGAAAGTGCATCAAATGTATCGCCGCTATTCAGGTTAGCTGCGGAGTTGGTGGTAATCACAGCAGCGGCAATGGTCAGGCCACTGAAGCTGGGGGAGATGTAAGCAATGGCGTCCGGCGAACGATGGTCATGGGTGTTTTCGATAACGGAAACACCAGTACGGCCCAAGTTGTAGTCACCAATCGTATCGCCGAAGATGTCGTACTTGCCAGTTGCCATCTTGTAGGGGGTGTCATGACGGCCCATCACGAAGGTACCGAAACCGCCAGCCAGGCCGATGAAGGTGTTGCGGGTGCCGATGGAGCCGGTGCCCATGCCGTCGGTGCCGCCGCCCAGACCGGATTCAATCTGCCACACAGCTTTCAAACCGCCGCCCAGATCCTCAGAACCCTTGAAGCCGATACGGGAGTAGTTGTCGGTAACCTGGATGTCGCTGTTGGTAGCATCAGGCGGAAACCAGACCAGCAACAGCCAGAGCGATCAGAGACTTTTTCATGTTTGAAACTCCTATCAAGTTAAGAAAACAGTAAAACCTTTTTTACTCTGCGCGGTGGCTTGGTTGTCTGGTTTTTCACCAGGCTCTCCTTGCCGCCGCCCTATTCATCTACGAAGAGGGAGCTTTGAAACCTCTCGCGCGAGAAGTTGGAGCGCATTCTCTCGGACTCATAGTGGTCGGAGCAAATACGGCGTCATATATCAAGTAATTTCTCAAGATTGCTGTTGCGGGGGCGCAACACGGAACTGCCATGCAAAAAAAGTAAACTTTAGCTTGTACTTGCGGCTTGAAAGTGGTGTTTGCGGCAGGCTGCAATATTGCCAGTGCAATACATCTATATAGAGAGGAGATGAAGGTTGGCGAATGCGGGCCACGCTCGCCACTCCGAAACTGGCCCTTGGCCGCGAACCTCCGGCTTCTCGGCCGCACTCACTACCTGTATCCCGTCCCTTGGTGGAAGACTCAAACTGGGGAGCCGGGTGGTGAAACGCGCCAAGTCAGATTCTGCGTGAAGTCAGGGACGACCCCATGCACGGCCGAGATTGTGTGGCACCGCCGGGAAACCAGGCGGCAACAGAGCGTACAAACTTCGGTCTGAACGTGGGCGAGGAACTGGCTCACTCTTGGACCACGGTTTCCGTTAGCCAGCGTAGCCCGGATGGAATGCAATGGAATCCGGGGCTTTTGATCTGAACGTACACTCCGACGCCAGGCATTGCGCTGCGCTTCCCCGGATTCTGCTTACGCTGCATTCAGGCTACGGGTGCGAATCCCCCGCCGGGCTACCCATTTCGTTTTTGTGTGTTCAGGCTGATCGCAATCTTGTTGGCGATGTCGATTGCAATCCCCGGAAAGACAAAAGCCTTGCGGTAGGTGAAACAATGGCTACTATGTATCAACACAAACGTATATCTACAGGATAGATCATGCAGGTTCACATTGCTCAATGGGGCAACAGTCTGGCGCTTCGACTGCCAGCCGACTATGCGCGCAGGCTGGGTGTCAAGGCGGGTGACAGTGTGGAGGCCACCCTGACACCAGAAGGCGGGCTTTCGATTCGACCCTGCAAATGGGATCGCAAGGGATTTGCCAATGAACTTGCGCAGAACCTAGAAGCCATGAACATGGGCACATCGGTCATGGAGGAAGTCAGGCGCGGGGATCGTTATTGATGATTTACGTTGACACCAGCGTACTTGTACCAATGTTCACAAAAGAGCCGGAATCCGAACGGGTGATGTGCTGGTATGCCGCCTGCACTGACGAAATTGCATCTGCTGTCTGGTGTGTTACGGAGTTTGCAAGCGCATTGGGCATCAAGCAACGCACGGGGCAAATCGACGCGGCAAGTGCTCAAGCCGCATGGCAACAATTTGAACGATTTTGTGCGAACGACCTGCAACTCATGCCGGTTGAATTTGCGACATTCAATCGCGCTGCCGCGATGACTTTGGATGCGTCAACTGGATTACGTGCGGGTGATTCATTGCACCTGGCCGCTGCCCTGGAGATCAACGCCAAAAGCATGGCGACGCTGGATGGCGTACTTGCAAAGAATGCAAAACAAATGAATTTGCTGCTGATTTTGTAGCGTAAACCACTACTGTCCGATTGCAGCCAGCGAAGCCCGGATGAAATGCAATGGAATCCGGGGCTTTTGACCTGAACGCCTGCTCCGACGCTCGGCATCGCGCCGCACCACCCCGGATTCCGCTTACGCAGCATCCAAACTACAAGTGCGCCCCCCGCCGGGTCTACTCGGTTAACGGTTAGAAAACCGAAACGGGCGCCCCACAAATCGCGCCCGTTTTGTTGATTGGAACTTGTTGACGGCCTACACTCTTTGAGTATCAACATTTGTATCTACATTGGAGGCTCAATGGCTGTTCAACAAGTTAAAAAATGGGGCAATAGTCCGGCAGTTCGGCTGCCGGCAGCGATCATGGAAGCGGCACATTTGGCGCTCGACCAGGCTGTAGAGATACGCGTCGAAAACGGCCGGGTAATTATCGAGTCGGCGGTGGCATCGTGTTCGTTGAATGATTTGATAGCTGGCATCACTCCCGAAAATCGTCATGCCGAGGTGGATTTTGGCCCCCCGCAGGGCGTGGAAACCCTTTAATGCCGATACCTCTAGCGCCCGACGAGGGCGATATCGTATGGATGAATTTCACGCCGCAAAGTGGTCACGAGCAAGCGGGGCGTCGTCCTGCTGTCGTGCTCAGCCCCAAAGCCTATAACAGTCGTGCCGGCTTGCTGGTGTGTGTTCCCATTACCAATCAGATCAAGGGTTACCCATTCGAGGTGGTGCTGGCAGGATCTGGGGCAAAGGGTGCTGCACTCGCCGACCAAGTTAAAAGCCTGGATTGGAAAAGTCGCCAAGTTGAGCGAAAAGGTCACGCCACCGCGATCGAGTTGGCTGAGATTAAAGCCAAAATCAAGTCCTTGCTCTGCCTCGACTGAACTATTGATTCGGCTTCATTTGACAGCGGCTAAATCAGTTCGCGTAGGGCGCAATAACCAACGGGCATGGCGCCGGATGGATTAACGTGTGGAGCGTTGGTGCAATGCCCTTCGGTTATTGCACCCTACGATACGGTTCCCTTTCCAGTTCGTCCACCTTGGACAGCAGCGTCTCTATCAGTACGAAAAACACACGGAACAGGTTTTCTTTTTCGGCAAAGCCGAGTCGGACAAGCGATAAAAAACCCCGATGCCACCATCGGCAAAACGGCCAGAGGTTGGTTCTCATCACTTCTGGCCAACGCATCTTCCAGCCAAGCTCGGGCTCGTTCATGGAGCGGGTGATCCTGGCGAGAAGCCGCAACCAGTACGTTCACATCGGGTGTCATAGCGCCAGATCCACCTCATCGGCAGCATTGAGTAAGGCGCGCTGGCTCAAGCTGCCACGTATCGTCGGGCGCAAACCGCCACAGCCTGCAAAGACCGGCAAAACCGGGCGACGCTTGCCGGGGTCGCCGGTTTGTGCTGCTCGCAAGCGCAATGACAGGCTTTCTTCAATCAGGCGGGTCAAGCTGATATGTTCCTGGGCGGCAAATGATTTGGCTTGCCGCAACAAACCATCATCAATATCCAGAGTCGTTCTCATGGCTCACCTTATTTTTAAATGCAGAATTCTGCACACGCCTATCACGGCGTAATGCCTGTTGCCCCCCCAGCTTCCCAATCAGACCAGACTACACGTCCTCCCGATTACGTACGCCAACTTACTTTTGACAACCGTTGTTATTTTTTCTACGATTTCATGACTATGAGCCGAAACACACTTAGCTTTGCCCTGCCGGAAACCATGCGTTCCTATATTGATGCGCGCGTCGCCTCTGGCCACTACGGCAACACCAGTGAATACATCCGCGATCTGGTCCGCAAAGATCAAGCCGAAGAAGCTAAGCTACGCTTGCGCGCTCTGATTGAGGAAGGTTTGGCTTCTGGACCAGGAACACCTTGGACCGAAGCTGACCGAGAATCACTTTTTGCTATCGCCAACGGCGATATTGAGTGAAGCCGGCCTTCATACGCCCTCAGGCGCGCGCCGACCTCCGTGCCGAAATCGTCTACTACCGGAAGCACGCAGGCAACTCCATCGCAAGCCGACTGGTCGATGCTGCCGATGATGCCTTGCGGCACCTTCAACAAAACCCAGGCACAGGGTCGCCGCGCATTGGCCAGATTTTGGATGTTTCCGGCCTGCGCAGTTGGCATGTGTCCGGCTTTCCGCTTATCTGGTTCTACTTCGAGCGTAAAGATTGCCTTGATGTTGTGCGTTTGCTTGGCGAGCGGCAGGACATTCTGTCTATCCTCAACGCTAAGTTGTGACTGACCGCCCACCCACTCCCCTACAACGACAAAGGAATCGCGGGGTTTTCAGTGACGCAGCTCGCGTAGGGCGCAATAACCAACGAGCATTGCGCCGGATGGATTAACGTGTGGAGCGTGCAATGCCCTTCGGTTATTGCACCCTACGATACTGCGCCTTCAGTTCCTCGTGCAGCCGTTTCAGTTGCTCTTCGGCCTGTTCGGCAAACTCGCTGTCGCTTTACCCTTCAATATCCCACCGGTTGGCTCGGATTTGTCCCAGGCCATCTCCAAGTTCTTCCGCTGATATACCTTGTCGATTAATAAATGGGCCATCTTGGCCTGTGTCAGGTTGATCCAGTCGACCAGCCTCCTCAGGCTATCGGCGAAACCAGAACACCGGCTACTATGGCTAGACCTGACACTCAAGCCTGGCCTGCAACCAATCAGCAAAAATTTCCGCTGGCATCGGCTGGGCAAACAGGAAACCCTGAACTTCATCGCACTGGCATGCGCGCAACTGCGCGAGTTCCGCCTCGGTTTCGACGCCTTCGGCAACCACCTGTAAAGAAAGACTTTTCGCCAACGCAACGATGGATCGAACGATGGATTGGTTAATCGGCATTTGGTCTATGTAGGCGGCACCGCTTGCGGGTTGTCGCACAATCCCGCAAGGCAACCATAAAATGAAAATGCGGATGCTTGTTTTGCCTCGTTATTTAGTAGCCTGCTGCACTAGCCATGGCCAGCGAGTCTCCCACTGATGCTAGTGCGGTGAGCTGGCCCTCAAATAGTGGGCCAAGGTAATAGATAAGGTTGTTGGCCCGGCCGATATAGGTGCCGGTATCCGGGTAATGGCGCAAGTAAAATCCAGAAAAAGTGGTCGAAGGTGCGTTGGCTGGAGACAAAAACTGTGGAAAGTTGGCTTCCAAGTAGTTGAATATCCGGTCTGCTTCGGCCATCTCAGAGGCGGTATCAATGACCGAAACTGATTTGACCAGCACAAAATGTTCCAGAGTCAGTCCGCTGGTGCCAACGGTCTTGGTGACTGGGAGAGCGTTGAAGGCACCACTGGCTTGATAAACGGGAAGCTGTGCAATGGCATCGACAATAGCCAAACTATTTCCAACCACTTGCCCAAATACTGTGAAGCCACCATTTTGGTTGTTGAGGTTGGCGGAGTTGTCATCAATATTGATGAACCATTCACTGGTGGCGCTGTCCGGATTGCCGGAAATCTTGGCCATCGAAATGGTGCCGCGAAGATTTGAGCGGCTGGCACTGAATTCGTTGGGTACCGGTGGCAGGACACTGATCTTTCTGGCGCTGTTAGTGCCTGTCAGGGTGTATCCCCCGCCTTGAATGATGAAGCCTGGTACGCTGCGATGGAAAAAAGAGTCGATGTAGGCGCCGCTGTTGACATAAGACAGAAAATTGGCAACGGTCAGAGGCGCGGCCGAATCAAATAATTCGATGTCGATGTCGCCAAGCACGGTCTGGATTCTGACATTGGTGGCCTGACTCTGGGGCGCAAGCAGCAGTGCTGCCAAGGCAAACCATAGGTACAGCGACTTGCGCAATAAGGGGGCAAAAGCAAAATAAGGTTTTTGAAGCATCTTTAAATACAGGCCGGCGGTAACAGGATATTTTTATTGGCGCAGAATTTTAGAGAAATACAGTGGACGGTTCTATAGATATCAATAGGTATTCGGCCGCTCCTGTCAGGGCAAATTCGTTCTCACGTTGATTGCAGCGCCCAGACTCCATTCGTAGGGTGCGCCGCGCGCACCATCGAAGGTAAATCGGTACTCATGGCGCACCCAGCCTGCGAACAAATTTGCCCTGCCGCTCCTCTGTGCGGAAATGTGACAAATTCAGTAGAACGCATTAAAGGTGAGCTTTGTGTGCTATCAGCTTGCCGCTAGTTGGCTTGTGTGCGGGCTTCTGTCATCAGACGTTTCATTTCGCGCACAGCATTTTCCCAGCCGACAAAGATCGCCTGCGCGACGATGGCGTGGCCGATGTTGAGTTCTTCTACTCCGGGCAGCGCGGCGATGGCTTGTACGTTGTGATAGTGCAAGCCGTGGCCGGCGTTCACCGCCAGGCCGAGCGAGACGCCTTTTTCCACCGCTTTCACGATGCGTTGCAATTCATGCTGTGTTTGTTGCGGGGT
>JFJP01002142.1_pt1 | contig 13844 bp, 11 predicted proteins | sample 431651 | NCBI WGS metagenome assembly JFJP01 (sample SAMN02602958, study PRJNA72255) | Microbial mat metagenome, whole genome shotgun sequencing project. | biome: fresh water; feature: sink hole; material: water; isolation source: purple microbial (photo- and chemosynthetic) mats found in... | reverse complement strand
TTTCGGCTGGTTTTGCTTCCGCGGTGGCTGGCTTGGCCGCGGCGATGACGACCGGCTTGGCACCAGGCCGACCGGCGCTACCCATCAGGTCACGAATCATCGCCAGTTTGGATTGTGCGCTGGCATTACCCTTGTCGAGTTGCAGCGCCTTGTCGTAGGCCTGACTCGCCAGGCGCGCATAGATGTCGCCGAGATTTTCGTGGGCGGTGGCATAGGACGGATGAGTCCTTATGGCCATCTCCAGCGCCTGCTTGGCCTTTTCGTACTGTTTCTGCTGGGCGTAAATCACCGCCAGGTTGTTGTAGGGCTCAGGCAGTTCAGGATAGTCTTCGGTGAGTTTGGTGAAAATGGTTACCGCTTCGCCGGTCTTGCCCATTTCAGTGAGGATCAGACCTTTGAGAAAGCGCCCTTGGGCATCCTTGGGTTTGGTGGCCAGATGCTTCTCGACCTGATCGAGCGCCTGGGACTGCTGCCCCAGTTTCAGTAGGCGCTGGGACTCCTGCAGGTTGTCCGCATGCGCGGCGAGCGGCATTACCAACAGGCTTGCCAAGGAGATCATGGAGGCTGCCGTGACCACGGTTGCGGCCAAAGTCCTGATGGAGTTTTTCATCGGGGAATCGCTGAAATCGAGCATGTTATACTTAGCTCACCGGTCGAATTTGACTGTGGATTCTATCAAGAAGGTGCGCCTCGCCACAACTTTCGAGGCCTCGGCTAATGCTTGAACAGGGCCGGAAAATGGCCCGGAATCGTTCGATTCTTCGTCGGTTCTTTACGTTGTCTCCATTTAGCATGCTCAAGTTCTACAATTCCCTGCATCGCGAAATTCAGGATTTCGTGCCCATCGAACCCGGTCGGGTGCGCATGTACGTCTGCGGCATGACTGTGTACGATTACTGCCATCTCGGTCACGCTCGGGTCATGGTGGTGTTCGACATGGTTGCGCGCTGGCTACGCGCTTCCGGCTATGATGTCACCTACGTTCGCAACATTACCGACATCGACGACAAGATCATCCGCCGTGCTGGCGAGAATGGTGAATCGCTGCGCCGCCTGACCGACCGGTTCATCGCCAGCATGAACGAAGACGCCGAGGCTCTCGGCGTCCTGAAGCCCGATTTCGAGCCACGCGCCACTGAATATGTGCCGCAGATGCTCGCCATGATCGCGCAACTGGAACACAACGGCCTCGCCTACAAATCCGGCAACGATGATGTTTGTTTTGCCGTGCGCAAGTTCGATGGCTACGGCAAGCTCTCCGGCAAATCACTGGAGGATCTGCGCGCTGGCGAGCGCGTCGATGTCGCCGAAGGCAAGCACGACCCGCTTGATTTCGTGCTGTGGAAGCATGCCAAGGCGGGCGAACCGGCCGAAGCGCAGTGGGATTCTCCTTGGGGCAAGGGGCGGCCCGGTTGGCACATTGAATGTTCTGCCATGGGCGCGGATATTCTCGGCAGGCATTTCGACATCCACGGCGGCGGTCAGGATTTGCAATTTCCTCATCACGAAAACGAGATTGCCCAGTCTGAAGGGGCCATGAACGCCAATGAGCACTGTGGCTTCGTGAACTACTGGTTGCACAACGGCTTTGTGCGGGTAGATGAGGAGAAGATGTCGAAGTCGCTCGGTAACTTCTTCACCATCCGCGAGGTGTTGAAGAAATACGATGCCGAAGTGGTACGTTTTTTCATCTTGCGCGCCCATTACCGCAGTCCGCTCAACTATTCCGACGCCCATCTCGACGACGCTCGCCAGGCGCTCTCGCGTCTTTACACGGCACTTAAGGATTCCGGCGGCGATGCCGAAATCAGGCTCGACTGGAATGAGCCCCACGCCCTGCGTTTCAAGGCAGCAATGGATAACGACTGCGGAACGCCCGAGGCCGTGGCCGTACTGTTCGACCTGGCCAACGAAGTTAATCGCGGCCGTAGCGGCCACGATTCCCGCCTGGCCGCGCAGTTGCGGTTGCTGGGAGGTGTACTGGGCTTGCTGCAACGCGATCCGGTCGAGTTTCTGCAGGCGGCCCCGGCCAGCGTCGGCGAACTGACCCCGGAAGAAATCGAGGCGCAAATCGAGGCGCGTACCACGGCCAAAAAAACGCGCAATTTCGCCGAGGCCGACCGCATCCGCGACGCACTGAAAGCCGCTGGCATCGTGCTGGAAGACTCGGCGCAGGGCACCGGCTGGCGGCGTGCCTGACCCCCCCCGATCCCGCTACCTCTGACTCTATAATCGCCGGCAAATGGCATCCTCCGATACCTTATCCGCCGAATTATCCGCCCCCACCCCTGCCGAACATGGCCGTTCGCCTGGCCTAGTCGCCGCTTCGGTTGCCGCGATGGGTGTCGTCTATGGCGACATCGGCACCAGCCCGCTCTACACCGTCAAGGAAGTGTTTTCCAGCGGCCACCACCCAGTGCCGGTGACGCCGGACAACGTGCTCGGCATCCTGTCGCTGATTTTCTGGGCGATGACCATCACGGTTTCGCTCAAGTACGTCGTTTTCATCACCCGCGCCGACAACAAGGGCGAAGGCGGCATCATGGCGCTGACCGCCCTGGCCTTGCGCACGGCAAAACTTAATCCGTCCATGATGTGGCTGCTATCCGCGCTGGGTATTTTTGGCGCCGCGCTGTTTTACGGCGATGCCGTGATCACCCCCGCGCTCTCGGTACTTTCGGCGGTGGAGGGGCTGGAAGTGGCGACGCCAGCCTTCAAACCCTATGTCGTGCCGATTTCACTAGGCATCCTGATCGGTCTTTTCACTTTCCAGCGCAAGGGCACGGCCAGCGTGGCGGCGCTGTTCGGGCCGGTGATGCTGTTCTGGTTCGCAACGCTGGCGGCCATCGGCGTCTGGAACATCGTCAAACACCCTGCGGTGATCGCGTCGATCAACCCGCTCTACGCGCTGCAATTCTTCGTCGACAACCGCTCGCTGGCCTTTCTCGCCATGGGCGCCGTGGTGCTGGCGATCACCGGCGGCGAGGCGCTCTATGCCGACATGGGCCACTTCGGCCGGCGGCCAATCAAATGGGCCTGGCTGGTTTTCGTCTTTCCCGCGCTTCTTCTCAACTACATGGGGCAGGGAGCGCTTATTCTTGACAATCCGGCGGCAGTGAAGAATCCGTTCTTCCTGTCGGTGCCAGAAGCCCTGCTCTATCCACTGGTGGGCCTGGCGACGGTCGCCACCATCATCGCCTCGCAAGCCGTGATCTCGGGAGCATTCTCGCTCACCAGCCAGGCCATACAGCTTGGCTATTGCCCGCGCATCAACATCAGGTTCACCTCCGAGCGCGAGATGGGGCAAATTTATCTCCCCAACATCAACTGGCTGCTGCTGATCGCGGTGGTATTGCTGGTGTTGATGTTCCGCTCCTCGTCCGCCCTGGCCTCGGCCTATGGCATCGCGGTGACGCTGACCATGATGATCGACACCATCCTCGCCTTCGTCGTGGTGCGTGCGCTGTGGGGGTGGAACTGGGGCAAGGCGGCGCTGTTTCTCGCCTTCTTCGTCGTGGTCGATTTCGCCTTTTTTTCTGCCAATGTCATCAAGGTGCTCGATGGCGGCTGGTTCCCGCTGGTGATGGGCGTCGGCATCTTCACCCTGCTGTCCACCTGGCGGCGCGGCCGCGCGCTCCTGTATGAAAGACTCAAACTGGATTCAATGCCGCTCGACGCCTTTATAAAGAGCCTGGCCTATGGTGGTCCGCACCGCGTCGAGGGGAGTGGTGTCTTCATGACCACCAACCCCGACGGCGTGCCGCGCGCCATGTTGCACAATCTCCTGCACAACAAGGTGCTGCACGAACAGGTGGTACTGCTCAACGTGCGCGTCGAGGACGTGCCACACGTGCCGGAGAGTGATCGCGTCGCGGTGAATAAACTGCCCGAGGGTTTCTACCAGGTGGTGGTGCGCTACGGTTTCAAGGACGAGCCGAATATTCCCGATGCGCTGGCAATGTGTGCGCCTTTCGGCCTGCGCTACGAGATCATGGAGACCTCATTCTTCCTTGGCCGCGAAACAATCCTGCCGCGTGCGCGCGTTGACCGCATGCCGCGTTGGCGGCAGGTTCTGTTTACCTTCATGTTTCGCAACGCCGAGCCGGCGACGACCTTCTTCAAGATTCCGACCAACCGCGTGGTCGAACTCGGCACCCAGGTTGAGTTGTAGCAGTGGCAAAACGGTTCCGGTAGCGGCTCGACTCGTCTATGAGGTGAGTTGGGCTCGATCCGGCTACCAGAACCAAGTGCCATCGTACTAGACGCCGGTGACGTTGGCGATTGGGCAAATTGCCGCGCGACAAACTGTCGCGGGGGGCGCTTAAACCGCCGGAAGGTGATGGCGTCAAGCATAATGCGGCTCCCATGGATCGCATTGAGACTGTCACGCCAGCGGTGGCTCGCGCAGCGCCGCCCGAAAACCTGGCGGCGCTGCGGCGCATCGGCTGGTTGCGCTGGCTGGTTCTCGCGGCTTGCGCCGCGGCGGTGCTTTTGATTCCGCCGCTGCTGTCGATCCCGTTGCCGGTGCCGCCCATGCTGGCGGTCGTGATTGTCGCCGCGATCTGGAATACCGTCAGCGGCTACCGGCTGCGGCGGGCGGACGCCGCCGGCGCGGGCGCGATCGAACTTGCAGTTCAACTCTGTTTCGACATCATCGTGCTGGGGGCGCTGTTGTTCTTCAGTGGTGGCGCCACCAATCCACTGATTTCCCTGCTGCTGCCCCCCGTCGCCATGGCGGCGCTTTCGCTGCCAGCGCGGCAGGTTGCGATGATCGCGGGCTTGGCCGTGGCGGTCTATTCGTCGCTAACCTTCATTTTTGTGCCGCTGGCCCTGGCGGATGCCGAGCGCGCCACGCAATTGCATCTTGGCGGCATGTGGCTAACCTTCGTTGTCTCGGTGGCGCTGATCGCTTGGCTGATCCTGCGCGCGATGATGGAGATCCGCAGTCGCGATGCGCAACTGGCGGCAGCCCGCGAGCAGACGGCTCGCGACGAAAGGCTGGTGGCGCTTGGCGCGCTGGCGGCGGGCGCGGCGCACGAACTGGGCACGCCGCTGGCTACCATGGCGGTGCTGGCAGGCGAAATCGACCGCGACGCAAGGCTTGGCGCCGACGCACGGGCCGATCTGCACCTGCTGCGCGAGCAGATCGCGCACTGCAAACGCATCATCACCGACATGGCGGAGCGAAGTGGCGCACGGCGGGTCGAGGCGGTCGAACGTGTCCAGGCCGACACCTGGCTACGGTCGGTGCTGGCTGACTGGCAACAGGCGCGGAACGATGCGCCGGCCACGCTCGCCATGCTCGAAAAAGTCGGCGCTAGCGATACGCCAATGATCGCAGCCGAACCGACGCTGGCACAGGGAGTCGTCAATTTGCTCAACAACGCAGCGCGCGCCGGCGTTCCGGTGAGCGTGCGCCTAGGCTGGAATGAGACGATGCTGTTCATCGAAATTCAAGATAGCGGCAGTGGCTTTGCCGAGGCCGTGCTGCACGAGGGTGGGCACACGCAGTTCCCCGCGCACGCAGGCGGCAGCGGTATTGGCCTACTGTTGGCGCGGGGTGCCATCGAACGCCTGGGCGGGCAACTGCTGTTATCGAACCGCCCCGAAGTTGACGGCGGCGGCGCTCAAGCACGCATCGAACTGCCCTTGGCTAGAATCGCGCCATGAACGACTCGATACTCGTCATCGATGACGATATAACCTTCAACTCGGTGCTGGTGCGCGCACTGGCTCGGCGTGGCCATACGGTTCGCGGCGTCACCGATCCGACAGAGGCGCTCGCCGTGGCACGAGAATCGCGGCCGCTGGCGGTTGTGCTCGACCTCAACCTGGCGGGTGTTTCCGGCCTGAGCCTGATCGGCCCCCTGCTGGCCATCGAGCCAGACTGCCGCATCGTGGTACTGACCGGTTATGCCAGCATCGCCACGGCGGTCGATGCCATCAAACTCGGCGCGGTGCAGTATCTGGCCAAACCCGTCGAAGTCGAGGTGATTCTTGCGGCGCTGGACGATTCGCGGGATGGCGCCACGGGTGAAGGACCATCGGTCGACGTCGCGCCAAGCGAACCGATGTCGGTTGATCGGCTTGAATGGGAGCACATCCAGCGGGTGCTGCACGAGAACGACGGCAACATCTCGGCGACGGCGCGCGCCCTGAAAATGCATCGGCGCACCTTGCAGCGAAAACTTTCCAAACGGCCCGTCAGGCGCTGAGTGGCCGGGACGGCGGGGCATGCCGTACCGCTAGCGCCGACTTTTTGAGCGCAAGCAGACCACGCAGGAAAAACCCGCTGAGGCTGATGATCACGCAGCAAGCCAAATACAGGGTCTTGATCGCGACCTACCCACTCATGACACCGCCCCATGCCAACCGACGCGTCATTGGTGGGCGCGGGTGTGATAATCGCGATACCGATGCTTTCGGCCGACTTGAAAAAGGATTGCCCCAATTGAAACAGGAAAAACACGACATTCCCGCAATGCTGGCCTGCTTGCCCTTGTTTCAGGAACTCTCGCCGGAGCAAATCGCCCCCATCGCCGCCGCCACCCGCGAGAAACGCCTGAGCAAGGGAGAAATGTTGTTCCAGAAGGGCGACATACCCAAGGGTTTCTACGTCGTCGCCTTCGGCCAGGTCAAACTTGCTTTCCCCTCCTCCACCGGCCACGAAAAGGTCGTAGAAATCCTCGGCCCGAAGCATAGTTTCGGCGAAGCCGTGATGTTCATGGAAGACCGCCCCTACCCTGTTTTTGCCGAAGCTCTGGTCGATACCCTGCTGCTGCACATCGCCAAGGGCGCACTGATCGATCTGCTGGGCAGAGATACCACGTTTGCCCGCCACATGCTGGCCGGCATGGCCATGCGCCTGCATTCGCTGATTAACGATGTCGAGTCCTACTCCTCGCGCTCCAGCACACAACGCGTAATCGGCTATCTGCTGCAACATTGTCCGCAGGATCAGGAATGCATCGGCAAGATGGACTTCGCGCTACCCGCATCGAAGCAGGTCATTGCGTCACGCCTCAATCTGACGCCGGAAACCCTCTCGCGCATCTTCCACGACCTGTCATGTAATGGACTAATCACCGTACAGGGCAAGTTGATCACGGTACATGACATGCGGCGTCTGCGCGAATACGATCTCTAGCCAAACGAAAAACTCGCACCGCGCCGACAAGGTTCCATTGCAGCCAGCCGCAGGATGCGGCTAGCAGCAACCCAGCCAGCGGCGCCAGCGACGGTAGCAGCACCGCGCCTAGCAAGGCGAACAGTGCGACCAGATGCAGACGCAGATGACCGAAGGTAGCGCGGTCGCCGATCATTTCCTTCATGTTGGGTGGCGGCATGCTCAGCCCGCCCAGGCGTTGCAGATGCAGCCAGTTGAGGAAGGGGACGATCTTGTAGAGCATGCCGCTGATGGCCGAGACGAAAACCCCGAAGATGACGAGCACCCCCAGCCATGCCGCCGTGCGCGGCTGGGCGCCAAGTTCCGGCAGCAATTGAAATGCGAGCGCCGAGACAAAGACGGCCAGCAGGCTGGACATGGCGATGCGAAAGAAGATGAGGGTGACGTCGGGCACGCGCCGCCGCCGGCGGGCCTGCAAGTGCAGCGTCTGCATGGCAAAGAGCGAAGACGATCCGAGTCCGGCCAACAGCACCCAGGCGTGTCCGTCCGCGATAATTTCAGGTAGATACCCCGATAACTGCCCGCTCCATAATATCAACAGCGCCAACAGCGTCCACGGCAACCAACGCCCCAGCCAGGCCGGATAAGCGGGTGTAAGCTGAAACATCGGCACCACGAGATAGGAAACACCAGACAGCAGCATGAGTGCCCAGCCGCCGAGACCCCATGCCGCGTGCACGTAAGTAAGTTGAATGAGCGGCAGCGCGGAGCCGCGCAGCAGTCCGTCCACCAGGGTGTAGCCGAGCACGGCGGTGACAGCCAGACCGATCACCGCCAGTCGCAGGGAAAGAATACTCGAGCCGCTGGCCGGTGTACGGAACAAGGCCAGCGCCGTAACAAGGGCATAGCCACTCAGGGCGGTGGCCAGCAGGCCGGCGCCGGCCGCCAGCAGGAAACCGGGACCGGCGAGAAAACCGCCGGCCAGTGACAATGAGCCAATCACCAAAGCCGGATGGACGATGCCAGCGATAAAACGTGGCCGCCAGATGTTGCCACCGGCGGCTACCGGGATGAATTGCAGCAGCGCGCCGCACATGGCCTGGAGCAGGAAGCCGGCAACCAACAGATGGGTCAGCGCCAACGCCGCCGGCGTCCACCGCGACGCCAGTACCTCGTCGCCAGTCCAGGCCAGCAGCAACCCCGCTGCGACACCAAACAGCGGCGCCGTGAGAAAAAAACGATACGGCACCGAGATCGGCGGCGCCTGTTCGAACGACAGGTTGGGGTGCATGGGCGAGGCCCTTCGCTCTGTCTCGCGGCGACTCAACCGGCCGGAGAAGGCGCCTTGCGAATGCGGATTTCGTTGGTACCGTCGGACAGCGAGGTTTCGGTCCAGACGTAGCCATTGCGGCGCAATATCTGGTACAGCGGTTGCGGCTGGCAATAGAGCAGCATGACCAGTTCGCCATCGTCGGGCAGCGTATCGAGCGCGGTCAGCGCCAACTCGAGCGGCGCAGGCGGCTGCAAGTCGCGACCGTCGATCACAACCGATGTCACGCGCATCGTCACGCATGAATCTAGCATTCGCGGATCGGACACTGGTTGATCAGGCACCGGGGTTGGCCATAGGGTTGGCTATGGAGTTCACCCCGGCCACCCGCTCGCGCAAGCCACCGCCGATATCGACGTCGTTACCCAGCGAACGGTCGCACATGGGATAGAGGATATTTTCCTCTTTCATGTTGTGCTGCTGCATCATCACCAGCAGTGTTTCGGCGACGCCGGCGAAGGCATTTTTTTCGCGCCTTTGCTGGGTCGACTGCATCTGCTCGATCAACTCGCGCATCTGTGCATGTTCGTACCGCATCATCTGGGTTGGCCCCGCCGTCATTCCTGTCACGGCCTCGAAGGCGGGGAACAGCATTTCTTCCTCAGTGGAAAAATGTGCCAGCAGTTCGTTGTGAAATTCCACGAAGGCATTACCGCAATCAACCCAGTTGCCATCATGAGCCGCGGCTTCGGCAGCGGCAAATAGTTCATCGCAGTGTTTGTGATGAGAATAAAGCGGTTCTGTAACGCCCATGACAATGCACACTCCGCTCGTTCGCGGCAAGAGTTCAACAAGAGCGTCAGTCTGCGTTCGCCCGCGAACAACCACCTTGACTCGCGTCAAGAAGGAATCGGGAGATGATCAAGATCGAAGATTCAGGATTTGAGGACGCCGACCTCAAGGTGAGCGAACCAGTCGATGAAACGCTTGACGTCCGCGCCCTTGTAGATCGATCCGTGCTGCGGGCACAACATGTCGATGTCAAGTTGCGAAACGCGCGTACACCAGTCGCGCTTGGCCCGCTCCGACCCCATCCAGCGGCGATGGAAAGTTTCTACGTGGCGTATGTGGCTATCAAAATTCTCGACGAAAAGACTATTTTCACCTGGCGGCAATAGCGCAGTGCCAATATCGCCCGAAAAGAGAATTTTTGCCTTGGGATCGTAGAGATGGAAATTGCCGGAGGAATGCAGATAGTGTGCGGGGATAGCCTGTAGTCGTTGGCTGCCGACGATGATGTCCATGCCGCCATCCGGGATAGGAACAAAGGTATCCTTGTCGCCGCCGAAATGGGGAACAAAGCTCGTCCACAGCCAGCTGACGTAGCATTTTGCCTCAGGATTGAACTCAAGCCACATCGAGAGCGACGAAATGATATCCGGATCCTGGTGGGAAGCGAATAGTTTGGATACTTTCCGCGGATCAAAACAGGTTGATAGCGCCGAAAACACCGCCGGGAATATTTCGCTGCCACCCGGGTCGAGCAAAATTGCGTCGTCACCCGCAACGATCAAATATTCGTTGGTGTCGATCAGGTAATCCTGCCGGTTAGGGTCGCGCACTATGGCATGCCATTTGTGGCTGCCGTCCTCATAGATCACTTGGGCTGTCTTCATGCGGCTGACTCCTGGACTTGGTGTTTGGTCAGATTCTCGAGCGACCGCTGAATCTCGCCGATGGTACGCTCGAAGTCGCTGGAAACCTGCATCAGCGAAGACGAAAAACCACCGCCGTAGGCGGCCTCGATCTTGGCTGAACGTGCCAGCACGCTGCCAAGTTCGACGAGTTGCGCGGTATCGGCGATCATCTGGGTAAGCCGGCGGTTAAGCGCAGCGATTTGTTCCTCGTGGCGCAGCATGGCCTCGGCGTGACGCTTCAAGAGAATTTCATCAATGAGTTTGCGCCCCTCGGCGGACGCTTCTTTGCGCGCACGATCAATCACCCGGTTGATCTGGGTCTGCTTCAGCAGGCCGGTTACGGTGGCGACACTACCATAGGTCATTTCACGCAGGACAACCATCTGCTGTTGCAGATCAGTGGCGAATCGACGCAATTCATTCGACAGCACACCGAAGCCGAGCGCGGTCTGACCAGCCCGCTTGGCCAGAAAGATTGCGTTCATTGCCATCAAATTGATCTTGAAGGCCGTCGCCACCACGCTCTTGATTTCTTCGTTGATGCGCACAATGCGGCGCAACTCGCCGCCGGCGCCTCGGGCTGACTTCATGCCTGCATCTCCGTTGCGGTGGGCAGGGCAATAATGCCGCCCTTGCTGTACTGATAGTCGTGGAAAATATGCTCGGCGGACAACAAAGCGTAACTTCCGTCAGGCAGGCGGTTGGTCGTATCCTTCAGGCGGTACGTGTAGTGACCGCAGGTCCATAGCTCAAAGTTGCGCATGTGCGTGCACAGACAGGTCTTATCCTTGACGGAAACCTTTTTTACGCCGGGATGAAGGGCGACCTCGCGATTGTAGGCGTCGATGTAGGAACAGCGGCCATTGGCGTCGAGAATGTAGCCGAAAGCCTCGCAATTGGGCCGGATACCATCGCCGATCGCCGGGCTGTTCCTGAGCATCCGCATGGGATAGCCGGTGGGCGAGATGCCATTGACTTCGATATCCTGCTCCTCCGCCTTGAAATATTCCTGCTGGACATCCTTGGGCAGTCCGCATTCGTTCGCCACGGTAAAACGGGTGGCTACCTGGACAGCGTCGCAGCCGTTTTCGAGAAAGCCAACCGCATCTCCACCTGAAAAAACACCACCGGCGGGAATCAGCGGAATGTTGAGTTGCTCGACTTTGAGCCAATCGCGAATTTCATTGACAATGGCATTAAGATCGTATTTTGCCCAGTCCATGCCAAAACCGAGGTGCCCCCCCGCCAGCGGCCCTTCGATGACCACATAATCAGGCAGGCGTTCGAGACGGGCGTTCTTGCGCAGGAATAGTTGCAAAGCCCGCAGCGAAGAAACGATGATGCCGAGCTGGACTTGACGAAATCGCGGATGATCCTCGATCAGCGAGAAGGAACCCAGATGCAGACCAGCCGCCAGCGTGATGCCGTCGATACCCGCGTCAAGAGCTTCCCGCAACCGAACGCGCAAGGTTTCCTTTGGCGCGTTCATGGTCAGCTTTTCCATGCAATTGATGAAGATCAGCCCATCGCCACGCTTCTTGTCCATGGTCGTGGCAACATGCAGACGCGTCGCTTCTGCCAGATGCCCGAGATCGAAGCGGACATCGGATTTATCGCTGTTGGCGACGTTGTATTTATAGAGCTTGAGCTTGTCCTTGACGAAACGTGTCTTGTAGCGGCGATCAGAAACAGTGGGAACCATCGCATCGGAAATGTGCCCGATGCCGCCGAGACGTGCCGCCTCTAGCGCCAGTTCTGCCGTCGATATATCCACCCCCATGCCGCCAATGACGATAGGCACCAGTTCGTGCCCTCCTAGATGCAGGCGGAAATCGTCCACGCATTTCATTATCGTTATCCGTACTTCGCGGAACCCGATGAGTTGCCCATTCCGGGGCTATCGGACCCGCAGGCCGCAAAGGTGACAATGATAGCCTATCCGGCGTATCGGCTACGCTCGGACAGAAATGAAACTGTACGAACGGGGCCCAACGAAAGCCCGCAATCGCGCTGACCAGCAATCCAATCAGCTTTCCATCACATAAGTTCCTGGAGCATCGTCAAGCGCCGGAAATTGCGCGTTCGCCAGTGCCGGCGGTTTGCCGGGTTGCCCCGCCATCGGCTTGAGCCAGGCCATCCAGTCTTCCCACCAGCTGCCTGCATGGTGTTCCGCCCGTTCGCGCCAATCCTCGGCCGAGTCGTGGCGCTCTGCCGCACCGACCCAATACTCCCGCTTGGGCGGATTCACCACCGGATTGACGATGCCAAGGATGTGACCGGAACTGGAGAGTACGTTGCGCTTCGGCCCCGAGACGAAATTGTGAATACGGAAGGTTTGCCGCCACGGCGCTATATGATCATCGGCGGCTGAAACCGAATAAATCGGCTGAGTAATCGTTTCAAGGTTAATCGGTTGACCCGCAATCGTCAGGGCATCCCGCTTGATCATTGCGTTGTCGAGATAGAAATTGCGCAGATACCAAGTGTGCATCTTGGCTGGCATGCGGGTGGTATCCATGTTCCAGTACAGTACGTCGAACGGCGGCGGCGCTTCACCATAGAGATAGCCGTGCACCACATAGTGCCAAATAAGGCTGTTGGAGCGGAGCAGGCGGAATGCAGTCGCCATTTGCTTCCCATCGAGGAAACCTTTCTCCTCCATCGCCCGAGAAATGTAACGGAAACTGCCCTCATCGAGGAATACCTCGATATCCCCCGGTTTATGGTAATCAACCAGAGATGTGAAGAAAGTTGCGCTTGCCACGGGCATATCCTTGGCTGCGTACCGCCGATTGGCCCAAGCCATGTAAGTCGCCAATGCTGCGCCACCAATGCAGTAGCCTGCGGCATGAACCTGTTTGACTGCGGAAATCGATTTCGCCACCTGGAAAACCTGATCGATTCCATCAGTCAGGTAGTCTTCGAAACCGACGTCGCGCATCGAAGCATCCGGGTTTTTCCAACTTGTGATATATACGTCGATACCTTGATCGAGCAGATAGCGGATCATGCTCTTCTTGGCATTGAGATCGAGAATGTAATATTTATTGATCCACGGGGTAATGATCACCAGTGGCTCCGGATGCACCTTGGCCTGTGTCGGCGTGTAGTGGATCAGTTCAAGTAGTTTGTTGCGGAAAACCACCTTGCCCTGGGTCGTCGCGAGATTCTTGCCAACCTGAAAGTCTTGCGGGCTAGTCATGCGTACGGTGCCGGCCTGCATGTCGTCGATGAAGTTGCGCATGCCCTTTACGAGGCTTTCTCCGTTGGTCTCTACGGCCTTGCGCATCGCCACCGGATTCGTCCACAGGAAATTCGTGGGAGCCATGGCATTGAGCCATTTCCGCCACCAGAAAGCAGCGCGGCGACGATCCTTGCTCGAAAGACCCGGCGTTTCGTAAAGCATGTCCTGAATATGGTGGGTCATCACCAGGTACCATTCCTTGGTGATATCCCAGGATGCAGAGTCCTGCCACACGGAGTCGGCGAATCGAGTATCGTCGGGATTCGGCCGCTCGAGGTCATTACTGGGCTGGCCTATCGCCCGCTGCCAGGAGTGCCATTGCAGCCCGAGCATCCTGGTCGATAATTCAGAAAGTGAATCAGCCAGCTCCTGCGGATGCGTCATCCACGCCAACTGGGCGTGAATCAATGGCATGGTCATCCCCATCGGGTCGATATTCGCTTCGACCGCTTCGTGCATGATCTTGAATGATGCGCTTGGATGCAGCGCCGCTTTGACTTGCTTGGC
>JFJP01002950.1_pt1 | contig 13845 bp, 13 predicted proteins | sample 431651 | NCBI WGS metagenome assembly JFJP01 (sample SAMN02602958, study PRJNA72255) | Microbial mat metagenome, whole genome shotgun sequencing project. | biome: fresh water; feature: sink hole; material: water; isolation source: purple microbial (photo- and chemosynthetic) mats found in... | reverse complement strand
CGGGGTCGTTGAGTCCCGGGGTCATGGTGGCGAGGGCGTTGATGTGGCCGCCCGCGCTGCCGCCGCCGGTGATGATGCGGGCGGGGTCGAGACCAAGTTCGCCAGCGTGTTGCTTGAACCAGCGGATCGCGCTTTTCGCGTCGGTGACGCACACGCGTTTTTTCGATTCACCCGGAGCCAATTGGTCGATGCCCGTTTTCCCGAGCAGATGGTATTCCGCCGTAGCGCAGACCAATCCACGACTGGCGAAGTAGGCGCAGGCAGTGCGGAACTGTTGCAATTCGCCTCCTTGCCAACCGCCACCGTGGAAGAGGATCAGGCCGGGCACTTTGGACTTCGCGGGGTCGTGGTTAGGCGGAAAGTAGATTTCCATCTGCCGTTCTTTGCCGCCGGATGTTTTGTAGGTGTAGGGTTTTCCGGCAGGGCCGTCGTATTTGGCCGCTTGCGAAAATGCCACGCCGCAGAATGCGCAGAGGATGAGGATAAGGAGTCGTTTCATGGCAGCGGTGAGGTAGTAATGCCAAGTCGCACTGGCCCCGTCTACCCATTCGAGGACGGAAAGAGCGAGTGATGCTTTCATCCGAAAAAACGGCCGATCTCAGCGTGGCGGTTGGATGCGGGTGATCTTGGAGCCTTGCAGGCCGAGGCCGCCCATCAGGCCGCGCTGGTTGAAGAAGAAGGCATAGGTGCTCTTGTTGAGCGTGGTGGTGGTGAGCGAAGCTGACATGCCTTCATCGACGATCACGAGGCTCGGGCTACTGCCGAGTTCCCAACCGCCGCTGCGGTTGAGATTCGCAAAGGCGGAGTTGTCCATCAGAAACAGGGCGTAGCCGTATTGCTGGATGCCGGCTTGCAAGCCGTAAGAAACGCCGGCTGTCTGATAGAAATCGCGGATGGTCCCGTCATTGCGGATCAGCGCGCCGTTTCCGGCCATGCCGCCGACCATCAAGCCGCCCTTGGTGATTTCCGGAAACACGAGGATGCCCTTGGCGCTGGCACCCAGGCGTTTTGCCGCCGCATTGCTGCGATAGAGGCGGTTGAGCGCGGTGCGCGAATCGGCAGCGAGATCACGCGGATTGACGCTGGCAGCGTTGAGATTGGTGACGGGGTTATTGCTGCAATGGCTGAGGGCCAAGGTGCCGGTGGCGATGATCGTAGCGGTGGCGATTTTTTCGAGTATTTGTTTCATGGAATTTCTTCAGTTTCAGTGGAGCAGGAAAGCAGAATGCAAGCGGGATAAAAATGAGGATCAGGCAGGGATGGTCGCAGGTTTAAAAATACCATGTGAAGCCGCTGGCCATTTTGAATTCAAAGGATTCGGAGGCGAGTGGAAGCTCGGTGCCTAGGGACCATGCATATTGGTTGTGCTCTCCCCAAACATAGGTCGTGCCAAGTTCGAGACGGTGGCGTTCGCTTTCTGCAAGCAAATCCCATCTCGGATTGTAGCTGAGGAAACCGGACCAAGCCTCACTGATTTTAAAGGCAACGGGAAACTTCACTTCCAGTGCGCTGACATCGTTGGCCTCCCCGCCTAACGGGGTGACGTTGTATTCGACGTTGACGCCGAGCGTGACGATGGCGTTGTAATCCCAGCGCAGGGCGGCGATCGGGCGCAGGACGAACGCGTTGTCGCTGAGCAAGGCATCGCTGGCGGTTTCCAGCACGGCATTGACTGCCAAGCCATAGCGCAGGGTTGGCGACAGGCGGCCGACGACGACGGTTCGGAGTTCGATATCACCGAGGCCGAATTCGCCGTCGGTGGCGGTCTCCCGCCACTTCATAGGAATCATCGCCTGAAAACCTAGCGCGTGGTCGTCCTTCAGCGGGATGCCCCAGCGCAGGGTGTTCTCGAGCTTGTAGAGATTCGAGTCATCATCGTAACTCTCGTATGCGAACTCGCCGAAGTAACGGCTTGAAACCAGAGTGGAATCATATCGTTCCAACCAGGCCCGACTGGGCTCAAACAAGCGTCCGTCGGGTGCCGCCGCGTTCGCGACAACTGATCCCGCAATAGACAAACATGCCGCGAAAGGAGCGACGACGAATGTTTGAGGTTTCATGGCATGGGCGGTTAGTAAGCAATCAGCGTGATGGGAGACGACTGGGTGATCACGGTGCCGGGAGCGGCGTTGAGAACGCGGGCGATATTGGCGGCGGTCTCATCGAGGTTTTTCTCGGAGCCTCCATACCATGTGTAAGAGTCCACGTTCACAAGGGCCATCTTGTCGGTCATGCGGTCGCGGAAGGTGGTGATCACCTTGCCGGTGTTGCCATCGCGCATGCGGCCTTCGATGGCGACCGAACCGCTACCGGCAGCGCCTAACAATCCCGCACCCGGAATCACGAATCCAGCGGTGGTGGCGGCGGCATTCCAATAGGCCTTGGCTGGCACGAGTTCGGTGATGGCCATTTCGACGATGAGTGTGTCGGGGCCGGGGGCTCCGACGACTGCCAAGCGGCGGCCGGGGTTGTTACGAGCGGCTTGGTTGAGTGATTGTTGCAGGTGGCGGGCGAGTTTGCGGGCATCCGCCTCCAATTGATTCTGTTTGATCGAGCTTTGTGCGGTCCACCAGCCCTGGCGATTGAGGTTTCCGGTGGCAACGGGCGCGAAATAAACTTTGGAGCAAATTTCGTGGGGTGCCTTGCCTCGGTATTCCGGGGCGACCCAGACTTCATCGAGGAATTGGGCGCTGGAGCGGTTGGTTCCCTTGGGTCCGTTGAGGTTAGTGCAGGAGGCGAGCGCGGCGGCACTGAGAATGATGGCGATGTTGCGGATGGTTTTCATGGTGATGATTCGGCGATTCTGATATTATTGTTAGTTCGATACGGACTTGAGATGGAGGTGGAGCAGGCGGCGGAGTTCGTCGAGGGTCTCGGGAAGTTCGCACGCGCCATGCGGGCCGGGCACGATTTTTTCGGACTTCGCGGATTTGAGTCTGGAGCTCCAGTATTTGACCACGCCGTCGGAGCTGTTAGGAGTGTCGCCCTTTTCGCGGTCGCCGATGATCGAATGATGCGGGACTTCGATCGGGCGGCTGTCGAGCACTTTGAAGGTGGGGTTTTGCGGGGAAAGTCCGGAGACACTGTTAGGCAGGCGGCTGGAATCGCCGGTGATGATGGAGATGGAGTTGCCCACGGATTCGGTCATGGTGGTGGTGAGATCGAGGGGCAGGGAGATCAGGCGGACGGCGAGGCCGCCGAGCGTGCCGACGGCCATTTCACTACCGCGGTGAGGCGAGCAGATGAAAATGGTGCGATCCACATGCGGGTTCGCTTTGAAGAGGGTGCAGCGTTCAACGAGGCTGCCGGGTTTGACGTTGGCGAAGAAACGTGCGGCCTTCTCCTTGCCGATGGCATCCCATGCTTCGCGATCCACGGTGGTGACCTGAGTGCGCGAGAGGATGCCGCCCATGCTATGGCCGACGAGGACCATGTCTTTGGATTCCGGGTAGCGCTGTTGTACTTTCGCCAGTTCCTCGCGAAGTCGCAGCGCCGAGTAGAGTGGCGGGTTGCCGGTGGGATAGGAAAACACCCAGCACTGATAGCGTTCGCGGAGAACAGGATCAGTTTCGAGTTCATTGATCACGTTGCGCCACATGCGCGGGGTAGAAATCAGGCCGTGGACGAAGATGAGTGGGATGCGATCCGGATCATAGGGCTGCAGCATGTAAAGCCCGGTGGTTTTCATGTGATCAGCCACGCGGATGGCACCCATCAGGCCTTCCCATAACTCGGATTTCTGCGGGTAGTAGGCCAGCGCGGCGGAGAAATCCGCATCCAGCGTGCGTTCCTTGCCTGCGACCTGAGCCTTGGTTTTTTCAGTGGGATCGATCAGAGTGAGCGTGACATCGGCACCTTTGAAATCGAGCACGGCGGTGACCGGCGCGGTGACACCCACCATGGGCGAGAATTGCTCCAGCGGGCTGGTTTTGTGCACGCCGACGAGCGCTCCACCGATGCCGTCGATGCGGTTGCGGCGTTCGATGGTTTTGAGTTTCACATCATCCGCATGGGTGAAAGACGTGAAATAGGCCGGATCCCAGACGCCGTCGCGGGTGCTCTTGGCAAAACGGAGACGGTAGTTTTTGTCGCCGGATGTGAGGGTGATGGGGCGGTTCCACAGCCTGCCGTTTTCGGCGGAGCGCAGCAGGACGGTGAGATCGGCGGCGGCGGTGTTGTAGATTTGACGGGCGGCGTCACCGGAGCTGGCCGAGTTCAGCAAAGTGGATGCTGTGCGTGCCGCGTCCAAGTAAAGTCCGGCGCGCTGTTCTGGATGGGTTTTGATCGAAGCCGCTTGTTTAAGAGAAAGCACCGCCGAGCGATGAAATCCTTCTGCGGGCGGCAGGCCGGAGGGGGCACAGCCGACAGACAGCAATACGGCCAAAAGCGGAATAGTGAAAAGGGCGGGTTTCATGAAATGGCTTTCAGATGGCGAAGTGTCGGGATTACCTCCACCCGCTGTCAATAGGCATAAAGGGAGGGGTGGCTTCTGCATGGGCTTTTCTTTGGCTCCCCGGCCTCTGGGGCAAGTTAGCGACGGTCATAGACGCGCCGCTACAGGCGCGGGCGGAACTCCAACTCACCGCCCTCCCTGAAGCCAGGGCGCGACGCGCCGCTACAGGCGCGGGCGGAACGCTTGTAGCGGCGTTCTATGAACGTCGATGCCCATGAACCGCGCGAAGCCTCTTCATCTGCTTTTCTTTGGCTCCCCGGCCTCAAGGCCAGTTAGCGACGGTCATAGACGCGCCACTACAGGTTCCTGCTTGCCCGGCTATGGCCGGGCGCATCATGTTGCAATCCATGGAACGACTCGTCCGTCTTGAAACGGTTTTTACGGATGCGCCGGTGTATTTCATTACAGCCTGCACGGAGAGGCGCAGGCTTCTGTGTGAATGCGCGGGACCGCGGCGTTCTCGTCGGGCGTTATGTCATCATGCCAGATCATCTTCATCTTTTTGTCTGCATTCAGCCGGGGGCGGCGGGGTTGTCGATGTGGATGAAATCGTTAAAAAACACGCTTTCCAAACACTGGCGGGAGCATGGGATCGAAGCTCCGCATTGGCAGAAGGGATTCTTCGATCATTTGATTCGCTCCGGGGAATCGCACGCGGAGAAGTGGAAATATGTCAGGGTGAATCCGGTTCGGGCAGGGTTGGTGGCGCAGGCGGAGGATTGGCCCTATGCAGGGGCGATCCAACCGGATTCGTGGACGTGAGGAATGTAGCGTCGTTCTATGAACGTCGATGCCGAAGGGATGTGCGAAGCCTCTTACTTGGCTTTTCTTTTGCGTCCCAGCCTCGGGGCTAGTTAGCGACGGTCATAGACACGCCGCTACATTCTGTGAATGAAACGCTTGTAGCGTCGTTCTATGAATGTCGATGCCGGTGAACTGCGCGAAGCCTCTTCATTGACTTTTCCCTTGCTCCCCGGCCTCAGGGCTAGTTAGCGACGGTCATAGACTCGCCGCTACAGTTCTCAGGTGTGGCGGAGTCTTCGACAATGGGTCGTTAGAAGATCGTTTTGAGGATGCGGTCGAGCAATTCCTCTAGAGGAATCATCGTAAATACCAACGGAACGAAGGGAATCAGCGTCGCCCAGACCAACTGAAGCATCAGGTCACGGCTGAATGGCACGGCCTTGATGTCCTTGATGACGGAATAAGCGGTGTCGAGGTCCGCGAGGGATTGGATGTCGGCCGTTCCCAGAAGAGACTCGGCATCGTGATCGACACTGCGCACCCAGCGCCGGTCGAACTCACGGGTGTAAGCCGAGGCCAAGGCTCCGTATTCCTGCTTGCCGCGGCGTTTTGCTGCTAGAATTTGCGGTGCAAAAACCGTTAATGGGCCTAGCACAAGCATCATGCCGAACGCGATGAGAGCGATGATTTCGAGTTTGAAATCGGCAAGCGACGCTCCCTCGTGGAAAATCCGACTGGCGACCATTCCGGCGACCATCGCGCTGAATGAGGCCAGTAACGGCGAGTAGGCATAGGCACTGCCAGCGAGAAACCCGAGCCCGGCATTCCGGTCCGGATGCGTCGGGATCAGGTCGAGCTTGATCCGCGAAACTTGCCAGAGAAAACGCGCCCAAATTGCCAGTCGGTAATACCAGCGCAGCATCAGGAATTGCAGGATCGGATTGCTCACCCAAGAAAACCAGATCCCCGGTAGCGTTAGATCCGTGCCAGCCCTCCCTGCGGACGCATACCAGGTGGATGCCTCCAAGGAAAAGACCCGGACGCGGACGTAATATCCGAGCGAGAGAACGATCACCGCAATCGCCAACTCGGCCGGAACCGCTCTATGGAGGCCTCGGGCACGATTTTTCGCTCGATGAATTGCATCACGATGTCGCGCATCCGTTGGTGCACGAGCAGTTCGGCAAAAATCATCAATGGAACGGCGACTAGGAAACGCGCGTGGGTTTCCACATCATGCAGAAAGGGCACGGCGATTCCGTTGAGTAGGGAGCCGTTGATCGCGCAAAGCAGGAGCAATGGCAGCCAGATGATGCCGCAGATCACCAGGATTCGTTTTCTGACATGATTGAAGACGTCGTCATCCAAGTGCGCCTTGCGGAAAAGCTGATAGAGCGGCCCGCCGAGAACAAGCGAGAAATTCCGTAAATCGGGAAGCGCGCCGTTGAGCGGATCGCCGGGAGGATGATGTGCCTTGGAATCCATGGAAGGGCTCTGCGGAGCCGGGATTGGATTTGTCCCTATGTGCAACTTATCAAAATTTCCTCCCGGTGCAATCCGCAATTGCCTTTGGATGACAGGATCGAAACGCCGAGACGCAAAGTTCGCAGAGGACATCGCGAAGAAAAAATGGATTTACGGTCATGGCACAATGGTGATTTTCATCTTAGCCAATACCAAAACATCCAAACTCGGCGCTTTTCTCTGCGAGCTTTGCATCTCTGCGTTTCGCTGAAATCATTTTTGATGCGTCAGTCCTGCCGCATCACCACTGCAAAGAGCAGGCGATCGTCAAGGTATCGGTATCGGCTCCGGTCTCCTCCTGGGTGCGGGTGCCGATGTAGCCGATCTTGAAGCCGAACGAATGGTTCACCGGGATGCCCAGGTTGAGGCCCCAACCGAGGTTGAGACTGCGGTCATTAGAATTTGTATTCGAGTCCCAGCAGCAGGCCGTGGCTGATGATGCCGTAGGTGGTGCCGCCACTGGTGCAAGCAGTGCTGAGGCCACGGTAGCCGAGACCCACGGAGAGGTGGTTCCTGCGCTAGCCGGAATAGCGGAGAGCAGGGAGGGCGGATGCGAGGATGGATTTCGGATTCATGGCTGGAGTGGCGATTGGAGATAAAAAGAGCGGATGGTAAGTTTTAAGTTGGTATCGGCAGGCATTTTGAGCGGAATCGTCTGCCTTTCGCACCTATACACAGAAAGACCAGCGACGGACACTTGGTGCGGGTGGCGGCGATCGGGCGTCCCCGAATGTGTCGTGGGAGAGCCTCGGAAGAAAAATGGATCCCCAAAAGCCGCCCAGAGACTTCCAACGGGCGTGCAGGGACTCCCAATGGGCGCGCAGGGAGTTTGCGGACGCGTTGCAGGACTCCCGCAGCGGCCCTGCGGCGTTCACAAATCGGTCCGGGGAGTCCAGTTGGGACGCAGGGGCGTGGTGGTGAGGAGTCGCGACATTCCTGTCGCGAGGCGGGACTGATGGCCGTGGGCCCACGTCAAATGCCTCGGAAGAAATTCAACCGCAGAGAAACAGGATAGACGCAGATAAAAATCAAACTGAATCCGATCGCGAGGAGTCCGGCCGAGTATCCGGTTGCAGACCAAGCCATGATTGGCTTCTCATCGCGAGACGTTGGCCCTGGCTGGAATCGTATTTCCCCGACGCGGGGTTTAGGCGCAAAAAAACCCGCCCACTGGAGTCAGTGGGCGGGCCTGCGATTGCAGCGGGGGCGGCCTGATATCTTGTCCTGCTAGACGATCAGATCAGGCGGCTTCACCTGCGGCGGTGGTTCCGATGATTTACGGGTCAGCCCGCTTTGCCGCTCGCTCAGGGGCACGAAGCCCATGGCGCGGTAAAGAGCGCTGTCCTCGCCATATGCCGGATTGCCACGCACAGCGTTGACGACGATTCGCAACGCCTCCCGCGCTGCGGCTTCCGCTTCCGCACGCGTCTTGAGCTCGGCTGTATACTGGGCGTCGAGCGCTAGCAGCCTTGCGGTGCCTTGGGCGAGCGGCGCGGTTTGGGTTTCAAATTCCGCGAGGGTCATCCCCGCGAAACTCGCTTCTGCTGCGATCTCCCGCCATGCGGCGGTGAAGATCCCGACTCGTTCCGCTGTGGGCGGATACTTGCGTTTTGTTGCCATATTATCGTTTATTGTTTGGTTGCGACTGTGAACTCCCGTCGCACGGAGGTGATGCATTCCCGCATCGGGGTCTGGCCGCGCCTGCCGCCGGGTAAAACTCCGGATGCGGGCGCGAACATGACGCCGTGAGACTGTTCCATCCCCCGCCGCCGGTCTTCTTAGCCATGGCGGGATTCCGATTAGGAAGACCTTACGAGACCGGGCGGTCGCACATGGCGCGCGCCACTTCGTATCCCGCTGGTGTTCCGTTCGGATCGCTCTTTCCCTTCTTCGAGCTCTTGCGTAGGCCGAGGACGTTGTTGCAGTAAGTCGCGAGGTCCTGTTCGCGCTCACACGGATAACGCAAGGGAACGGGCGCGACGGACCGGATGACGTTCATCAAATCCCGATACGTCCAGTGGTGCCTGCGGACAAGCGGCCACAGCATGATGATGCATTCGTCCAGCGCCGGATAGTTTTGGTGGGTCGAGGAGACGTCCGCCATGGCTTTGCCGACCATCGTCCACTTGGATGGATCGGAAAGACGATCCGCCGCCTCACCGTGGTGCCATTCCCACCAGGATTTCTGAAAGTCGGACATGCCGGGGAAGTGGCGCTGCTGCACTCCAAGAATCGCGAGTTCCCGTTTTTCCGGATCGGGATCGAACGCAACGGGGGCGTGATGGGAGAAGAAGTGCATCTGCGCATGGGTGATGGCCTCAACCCATTCCCCGAGGCGATGGACGAGACCCCGCATGAAGGCCACCGCTTCAACGATCCGGTCGGCGGTCAAAGGCGGCGTCGTATCGGGCCAGGTGCTGACTGGCGATTCGAGCGCCATGCTCCAGTAGGCACGAGCGAGTGTCCGGCTCTGGCAATCGTCGAACTCCCCGAAGCGTAAGAGTGAACTGAAAACATGGTGAAACTCCGCATCGGAGGCATGACCGAAGACCGCTGCGAACGATTCCGCCGCAAGCCCTTGCTGCAATCTGCGCTTCATCGCGTTCTTTTCTTCCGCGTAACATGCGACGGTTTTAAGCGTCACATCGCCCAGCCATGCCTCGATCATGAAAGCGGTGACATAGAAGCTATCGTTCTCCTGCTGGCTTAAGGCCAGGGCATCGTTCATGGTTTTCATGAACGGAAGCGGGACTTTGCAGCCAGGATGGTGGGATTCGTTCAATGGGCGGATTTTTTGGGGTTTTGACAGCTTCAATAAGGAGTCGCGACATTCCTGTCGCGAGGGCCGGATGAAACGCGACAGGAATGTCGCGTTTCCTTATTTCACGGCTTGCGCGAGTGGGCCCTCCCACAGAGTGAAGGTTCCTGGCCGGAGTTTCGCGGGGTTGCGGCGGATATAGCGCACCGCGTTCGCGAAATGATCGCCGTCGCGGATCAGGGTGTCCCGGTAGTCTTTCTGCCAGATGCTGCCCTGACCGATGCGGCGGGCGCTCACGCCTTTCCAAGCTTGAACCAGTTTCTCTAACGGTGCCAGCGGAGTAAAGATCAGGTGCACGTGGTTGGGCATGATCACCCACGAGTGATGCTCGACCTTCACTCCTTGGAAACACATCAGGCATTCTTCCATGAAGGCGCGGTTGGCGGGGGCCTTGAGCAGGCAGGAGCCGGAACCCTCATCCAACCAGCCTTCGAGCTTCCATGTGAAACGTTGGTGGTATTCGGTTTCCTGTTTGGGGGTCCATGGCTTGGGATGGATGATCCGCCAGGTTTGAAGTTCTTCCTTCCATTGGCGGAGTTTGGCTGCCGGCATCGAATCGGCGAGCCGGAAGGTGACAAACTGCATGGCCTCTCCCTGTTGCCAGTGGGGAAGCTTCGGCCCGTGTTTCCGGATCTCGTCGGATGGATCGAGGTAAGTCATGGGAGTCGCGGCGTTCTTGTCGGGAGGCGGGGATGAAACGCGAGGAGTCGCGACATTCCTGTCGCGAGGCGGGGATGAAACGCGACAGGAATGTCGCGGTTCCTTATGCGGGGGCTTTGGGTCATGGCGGGAAGAATTTGCATCTCATGGACTCGCGACAGGAATGTCGCTTCTCCTTATGGTCTCGGGATCGGCATTCTCGGTGGGGCGGTTTTCCACATGAGGTTGATTTCCTCGGGGGTGAGGCCGTAGGCTTGGTTCACGAGGTCGCTGATCCTGCATTCGAGTTGCAGGGCTTCTGCAGCGAGGGTGCGGGCGGGCTCGATGGTGGTCGTGTATTCCTGCCGCAGTGCTTGGAGTCCGGCGGCGGTGAGCGGGAGTTTCTTGCCTCGGATGTTCCTCACTTCGGCAATGAAGCTGTCGGAGTCGAGCGCCGTCAAATTCTGAAGTTTGTTGGTCGGCTTCTCGATGGCGTATTCCACGCGCAGCCAGTCGAGAATCGTGTGTTTGGTTTTCTGCTGGGAGGCTTGTATTTCAATCAGGCGGCGGGCAGCAGACTCGGTGGCTTCACGGACTTCCACAGTAGGTTCGGCGATCGGTATCTCGGCGACCAAAAACGCGGCCGGCGTCAGTGCCTCATCTTTCATGTGTGGCAAGTGCCGCCAGTTAAACCACCATCCCAACGGCGAATTCAAAACCGCTAGCAAATACAAATCGTCGGTAGGCAGGATGAAGGTTTTGTTGTTCGAGAAAACGCCATTCGACTCCAGCGCATATGCGGGATGAAATTGAATCTCCTGGTAGATGATTTTTGGCTTCTTAAACGTCTCCCACGTCGAAAACGGGGAGAGTTCCCACCAGAAGCGGACAGAGTTCTTTCGTGTCGACAATGCGTTGCGATGGTCAGTCATGTGCCTGAAGACGCTTGGATACGCCGCCGCAAAATCTGCTTCGGGATCTTCACTCTTGCTCCACGGCCACTCCTCTTGACCACTGGACCGCAAGGCAAGTAGCCATTCACCATCCCACTCGGAATGCCACCTCTTCACGTCTTGCCCGCGAAAATATCGGACGAACAAGTGCTCGCAGTTCGGGTCTTCTTGAACAAGAAGCCTCTTGTGCTCGTCAGGCACGAAGAACGCGGCATTGCAGCCCGTTTTGAGACCATAAATCGGATTTTGCCCCACGAATTTGGCGAGAGATTCCCCGGTCTTTTGGAGCCTCACAAACAAGTCGGTGACCGCTTTGGATTCCAACTGCCACGCCTCAGTTCCAAGATGCCGGACTTCGATAGGCACGCCTTGCTGCTCAATCTGCAAACTAAGGTCGTCGATGCGTAGTTGCTCTCGCGGGATGGTGCAAAGCATCGCCGTCCTTGGGCTGTCGGCTTCCGTTGGACGCTCCACGACGATGATGCAGGGGAACACGTCGGCGTCCTCGAAGATCTGTTTGGCATGGCCGAAATCGACCACCGATTTGATCCACGTTTTCTCACTGAAGAAGCGGCGGAGCGGTTCTCCATAGCCCGCCTTCATCCATTTGTTCGTCACGATGTAGGACATCAAGCCACCGGGTTTCAGAACGCGCACGCCGAGTTCGTAAAAATAGACGTAGAGGTCCGCCTTGCCGTGGAAGCTTTCATAGTTCGCTTCCATCCACGGCTTGTAGGGCGTGAGGAGTTCCTGCCGGACATACGGCGGATTTCCCACGACGACATCGAAGCCGCCTTGCGCAAACACTTCGGGAAACGCGGCTTGCCAGTTGAAGGCTTTGGGATGGACGGCGGGATCGCTGACGACGCTGTTTCCCTCGCGGATGTTGTGATCCAGGCTGGTGAGGGTTTTGCCGTAGGCGGCGGTCTTGATCCAGAGGCTGAGCTGGCAGATCTGGATGGCCTCGGCATTGAGGTCCACGCCGTAGAGGTTGTGCTGGAGGATCTGGCGGTCGGGATCGAAGAGGCTTCGCTCGCCGCGCAGTTCTTCGAGGCGGGCGTTGGAGATTTCGTAAAAGGCGTGGAGTTGGTCGAAGGTCTCGATGAGGAATGCGCCGCTGCCGCAGGCGGGATCGAGGATGCGGAGGCTTTTGAGAACTTCCTGCCAGGCTTCCCAGAACTTGATGAGTGTCTTGCGCTGCGGTTCGTTGAGCGTGGTCAGGTCGTAAGCGTTAGGATCGGTTAGGGCCTTGCGCGCGGTGGCGGTGGCGGCGGTCTCCTCGGATAGACGCAGGGTTTCGAAACGGCTGGCGAGCACGGAGCCGAGCGTCTGCTCGACGATGTAGCGGGTGATGAAGGCCGGAGTGTAGAAAGCCCCTTCCTTTTTCCGCCGGGACTTGGCGTCCTTCTCGGTGGCGGGCAGCTCGCCGCTCTCGATGTCCTGGCGGATGCGTTCGAGGTCGGTGATGGATTGCTCGAAGATGTGGCCGAGGATGTCCACGTCGATGATGGAGCGGATTTCCTGTGACAAGTCGCCCTCCGCCACCTCGCGGGCGGGGCGGAAGTCGTGTCCTGCCAGATCGCGGAACAGGGCGCAGACGTCGTCGGGGACTTGCAGGGAATCGAGTCCGTCATCGTGGGCGAAGAGGCCGCCGTTGTAAGCGGGGATTTTCAGGCCGCTGTTGCCCTTGTCCACGGAGCGGAAGAGTCCGCGGAAGTTGTCCCAGATGGGCTTGGGGTTGTAGGGATCGCTGTGATCGAAGGCCCCGCGCACGGTTTCCAACGGCAGCAAGCCGCGATCCTCGCAGAACGAGCAAAACAGGATGCGATCCAGCAGTTTTTGCGAGCAGCGGAGGATTTCCTGCGGGAGAACGGCGGGATTTTCCGCGCGGAGGCGATCGAAGACGGTCTGCCGGAGATGCGCGTAGAATGAGTAGAACTTGTTGGTGATCTCGCGCCCGACGGTCTCGGATTTGGCAAACAGTTCCTTGAAATGGCAGTCGCCGGATTCCGGCACCACGCGGGCGGCGCCTAGCAGGAAGACGAAGCGCTTGAGCAAGCCGGCATCGGTCGCCAGCCGCACCGTCTCAAAGCGCTCGTAGGTCTGTTGGTTCGAGCCCTTGTGATAGAGGCGCGTTTCCCGCATGGAAGTGACGAGGATCCAATCGCAGGGGAGATTGATGGCGTAGCGGTAACATTGATCGACAGCGGACATCTTGCGCCCGCCGAAGGGAATTTCGAGCGGATCGCGAGTACCCTTGCCCTCGAGGGCGACAATGAATTCGGGTTTGCCGTTTCCGTAGTGACCGAGCACGGCATCCGCCCATTGCCCGTCCACTTGCACAAGATTTTCCCGGGACATGGTGTAGGTGTCCCCCTCACTGACAGGCCCGGTGTAGCCAAGCAGCGAGCCAAAGATATCGGTGAGGAAATCGGGCAGGAGCTGTTTTTCATTCAGCTTGTCCGCAGCGCCGGACGAGATTTTTTCCGCCCACTGTTCGAGTTTGGGAAGCGCGGGCGCGACGGAATCCGGGAGCGTGAAGTTCCGCAGATGCTGGCGGATGACTTCCGGGTGGAAAAGCGGTTTGGATTCGACGGCCATGGAATGGCCCAAAGGTTAGGGGGATGCACGAAGAAGCCAAGCGCGTTATCGCATGGCGGACGGTTCCAAAAATGCCGGGAAGATGGGCTTCGCGCATTTCATTGGCATCGACG
>JFJP01042245.1_pt1 | contig 13846 bp, 14 predicted proteins | sample 431651 | NCBI WGS metagenome assembly JFJP01 (sample SAMN02602958, study PRJNA72255) | Microbial mat metagenome, whole genome shotgun sequencing project. | biome: fresh water; feature: sink hole; material: water; isolation source: purple microbial (photo- and chemosynthetic) mats found in... | reverse complement strand
CTTCAAGTTCAAAACGTATTAAAAATATTCTAGAAGATTTATTTGTTAACAGATTAGATGGTCATATTAACATTCCGATGTGGACGCGTTCAATGGCAAAATATGGTAATTGTTTTGTGATGTTAAATATAACAACTGATAATGGTATTGTTGGGGCAAGGCAGCTCCCAGTATATGAAGTTGAAAGGATGGAGAATGGATATTCATCATCTTTTATACTCCCAGGAAATATTAATAAAGATGATAGCACTCAATTCATTTGGGTTGGCAAGAATGAGGCCACCCCATTTCAAAATTGGCAAGTAGCCCATTTTAGATTATTGAACGACTCCACTTTTATTCCTTATGGGACTAGTTTTTTAAATAAAGCGCGTAGGCACTGGCGTATTCTTAGTATGATGGAAGACATGATGTTAATATATCGCCTCGAAAGAAGTATTGAGCGTCGCGTTTTTAAAATATATGTTGGCAATATTGATGATGCTGATATTCCAGCGTATGTAAATGAGATTGCTAACACATTTAAACGTACTCCAATTGTGGATCCGTTAACAGGGCAATTAGATTTACGTAAAACAAGTTTAGGTGTATCTGATGATATTTTTATCCCAGTAAAAAGTGAAGGTTCAACAACTCCAATCGATACGTTAACAGCAGCAACTAATCTTGATAAAATTGAAGATTTAAAATATATTCAAGGAAAAGTAATGACAGCCCTTAGAGTCCCTGCTGAATTTTTGAATTTTGAACAATCGGCTGGTAATGGAAAAAACTTAGCGTTAAAAGATATACGTTTCACTCGTACTATTAATAGAATACAACAATGTGTTATAATGGAATTAACAAAAATTGCTTTAATACATTTATATTTAAATGGATTTAGAGATGATTTGAATAATTTTAAAATAACAATGAATTCGCCTTCTACTCAATCCGAAATATTAAAACTGGAAGAGTTGAGTAAAAAGGCTACATTAGTTACCGACGTAACAAGAGATTTAGGGCGTGGATTGCAAATTATGTCATTAACTAGGGCTCAGAGAGAAATTATGGGTTGGACGGATGAAGAAATTTCAGATAATATGATGGAACAACGTATGGAATGGGCACTAGCAGCTGAGTTAAGTAAAACAGAACAGATTATTAAACGAACTGGGTTCTTTGATAAAATTGATAAATTATATGGAGAGGCAAACGCAGAATATGTTGACGATGGAATGGGTGGGCCTGATGGAGATATGGGTGGCGGCGGATCCCCTGGCGGTGGCGGTTTAGGTGGAGGAGATGATACATTTGGCGGTGAAGATATTGGCGGTGAAGATATGGATGTAGAAGGAGTACCTGATATGGGCGGAGATCAACCAGCAGGCGGATCGGAACAGCCACAGCCAAGCGAAACCCCAGAAACTAATCAACCAATGGAATCTTATAAACGTAAAATTGATAAATTACTTGTTGAATTAAAAAAGAAACAGGTTGAAATAAATATGAATAGAAAAACAAATTATTTTGATAGTTATCTTAAACATTTGAAAGAAAATAGAAAAAGTGTTGATGAAGAGGTTAACGTAACTCCGATATTTGATAAATCTTTTTTAATAAATGAAACAGCTATTGAATTAGCTAATAAATTAGATAAATATTTGGTTAGCGAAACTACGAGTTCTGAACCAGTTGCAAATGATATTTCGGATGGTGATAGAAAATTGCTTGAAAAAATAACTAAGAAAACAAAGAAAAAACTGCTTTAAAAACTATTTATATTAAAATATTTCACAATGGAACAAAATTTTGGTTATATAAACGCTGTTTTTCTTCAGAATTCTCAAGATCTTTTTAAAACGAAGGTTGGTAAGAGTATTATTAAGGAATATATTTCAATTATAAAAAATAGTAAAAATCTTTTAAAGGAACATTCGGTATATGAATTTATTGAAACAATTAATTATTCTGAAAACGTAAAAGATCAGGTCGTTGAAGCTGTTGCTTTATTAAATGATATTAATAAAAAACAATTGAAAGAAGAACATGTTAAATTAATTAACTTACTTGAAAAAAACAACATTCAAGAAATTGAAAATGTTGAAAATAAATTATTATTTGAAAACATTGATAAATTAATATTCTCAAAAAAATCGATTAAATCAATTTCTGAGAAGGTGACTAGTGTCAATGCAATTGTGGAATCTATTAAAACAAAACAAAATATTATTTTTGAAAACAAGGAAGTTTCTGAATGTGACGATTTATCTGTAAATTATATTGTCCAAAAATTTAATGAAAAATATTCAAATGCTTTAAATGCTGAACAAAGACAAATATTTGAGAGTGTGTCTTCATTTGATGAGGATGTTCAAACAGAAACATTTGAAAATGAAAGAAAAGCATGTTTAAAATTAACAAACGATTTTTTAAAAGAAGCAATTGATAACGATACACGCGAGGGATTATTATCGGTCAAAGAAAAACTTTTGGAAGATAAATATAATAAAGATACATATATAGAGGATATTATAAGTTATGTAGATTTAAAAAATACCTTGGGGGATTAGTTGTGGAAAAAATTAAATTATCTGAATCGCAATTAGAAAAAATTATTTTAAAACTACATGAAAATATTTATGGGGAGACCTTGCCTATTCAACAACCAGGATCTGATATTACGATAAAATACAGTGATTATCAGAAAATAATTCAGGATTTAAATAAGGCAACTGAATATTTCAGTAAAATAGGTGTTAAAAATGATCCAGAATATGCTGATAAATTTAAACGATTAAATAGAAGTATTATATTTTTAAATAAACTATTAAAGTAATGGCTCAAGAATTCTATATAAATAAAAATGCCACGCTTCCACTTTTAAAAATGGAATTAATAAACGATGGTCGAACTGACTTTAATAAATTTTATGAATCAATTCAGAATGCTGTTATTACATTTTCAATGGAAGATAGTGATACTGGGGTTGTTAAAATCGCAAATCAACCAGCACTAATATTATCAAAAGAAGATACTTGCGGAGATGAATATTTTATTGCTTATAAATGGAAAGTAAGAGATACGAAAGTTTGTGGTAAATATAGCGGTAAATTCAAAATTGTTTTTGATGATATTTATGGTGGTGGTACATTATTAGTTCCAATTCAAGAGCCACTTGTTATTTATATACAAGACTGATTCTAAAATACATTTATAGAGCCATTTTAAATAATTTTGAAATGGCTTTTTTATTTTGAAAAAGTTAAATGACCAAATATTCTTGATGTAAACTTGCATATTTGAAATATTTATAGTACATTTGCAAAAAAAAGTTTCAAAAACAAATTAAAATAATGTTATATGGTTCAACAAATTTCCGAGGAACGTATTAATCAATTTCTATCAGGTAGAGATCCCATGATGGGGATTATAAGTATGGAATGTGGTTATCAAGACGATGAGGTGAGTATTATTTACAAGCACCCAACAGCTGGTAAAAAATTAAAAAAAGTTGATTTTGAACCATTTGCGTGGGCTAAGGTTGAAGGGGCTCGTAAATTATATATTGACCCACAAACTGGGAAACAAGACCAGATTTTATTAAAAAAGAAGATGTCACAATATGGTATTGTGGCAAAAGGACTTGCTATTCACTCAGAAGATGGTTTCACGACCGAGCGTCTTGAAAATGGGTATAGGGTTTTGTTTGAGGCTAAGAATAAAATGTCTTTCAATAAATTTATTCAATTCTTTAAACAAGGTGGTTGCGATTTATGGGGTCAAGATAAATTATTTTTATCGGTAGCTCCAGTTGAGCAATATATGATGAAATCTGGAAAACGAATGTTTAAAGGGTTTGAGGATTATGATCATTTAACTCGATTGGAATTTGATTTAGAAACAACTGGATTAAACCCACAAGAATGTTCAATCGAACAAATCGGTATACGAACAAATAAAGGATTTGAAAAGATTTTAACAATAGAAGGCCGTGACGAAGATGAAAAAAGAGATAATGAGTTAAGGGCAATCGACCAATTATTTCAAATAATTAAACACTTGCAGCCAGATGTTATTTCTGGACATAATTCGGAAAATTTTGATTGGGATTTTATTATTGTTCGTTGCATGATGTTAGGCACTGATATTAAAGAGATGTCAGAAAAATATTTTCACCAACCAATTTATAAGAAAAAAAGAAAAACCGTATTGAAGTTAGGTGGCGAGGTTGAATATTTTAATCAAACAATTATTTGGGGACATAATGTAACCGACTCATTACATGCTATTCGTAGGGCACAAGCCATCGATTCAAATATGAAGAAAGCATCTTTGAAATATGTGGCCGAATACTCTAAATTGAAAAAACCAAATAGAGTATATGTTGAAGGAAAAGATATTTCTAAAATTTGGAATGATAGAGAAGATTATGCTTTCAATAATTTAAATGGAGATTATTATAAAATAAGTGATTCAAATCCGATTTCTGATAATTATGAGGTTGTTGATGGTAGGTATATTGTTGAAAGATATTTACAAGATGACTTATATGAAACTGATAAGATTGAATTAAGATATAATCAGTCGAACTTCTTGTTGGGTAAAATTTTACCAACAACATTTACCAAGGTATGTACTATGGGTACGGCTGGGACGTGGAAGTTAATTATGATGGCTTGGAGTTATGAAAATAATTTAGCTATTCCTGATTTTGCCCAAGCTGGTAAATTTACTGGTGGGTTGAGTCGTTTATTACAAGTAGGGTACGTTCCAAACGTAGTTAAATTGGATTATAATTCTCTATACCCAGCAATTACATTAACATGGGATATTAGACCAGACCTGGACGTTTCTTACGTTATGATGTCATTGCTTGGTTATATTTTAGACAAGCGAGAAGAATATAAAGAACTTAAAAATGAGGCGAAAGCGAAAGGTAAAAAATTAAAGAGCCATCTCGAAGAGCTTATTCAATTGGCAATACAAGATAATATCGATAGAATAAATGAAGAAATACGTAATTGTGATCACGACGAAACGTCTAATGATAAAAAGCAGTTACCATTCAAAATTTTTGGTAATAGCTTTTTTGGTAGTTTTGGTGCGCCGAATTTATTCCCGTGGGGGGATTTAAAATCAGCTGAAAAAATTACTTGTATTGGTAGACAAAGTTTAAGATTAATGGTTTATTGGTTCAAGAAAAGAGAGTATCAACCTGTTGTTGGCGATACCGATGGATTCAACTACTCGATGCCACCAAAGGAAGAGTTAGAAAAAAGAACTTATATTGGTAAAGGATTGAGTCGAAGTACAATTGATGGTAAAAAATATGATGGGGTTAAGGCGGATGTTGCTGAATTTTCTGATTTATACATGCGAGGAAAAATGGGACTAGGAATAGATGAGTTTGCTACTGCAACAATAAATTTCAGTCGAAAAAACTATTGTGATCTTTTAGATGATGGGGAGGTTAAACTTGTCGGTAATTCGATTAAATCTAAGCGAATGCCCTTATATATAGAAAACTTTCTAGCAAGTGGAATTGTTCATCTATTAAATAATGATGGTAAAAGTTTCTTAAGTAATTATTACGATTATATAGAAAGAATCTATAATTATGATATTCCTTTAATTGAAATTGCATCAAAAGGTAAAATTAAAAAAACAATTAAGGAATATAAAATTAATTGTAAAGGTACTAATAAAAATGGGGCGGCTAATTCTCGTCAAGCTTGGTATGAATTATGCATTCAACATGATATTGAACCACAAATGGGTGAAACAATATATTATATCAATATTGGTACTAAAAAAGGTGAGGGGGATGTAAAACGAGAAAAAATATATAAAACAGATGTTGAAGGTAAATTTGTTTACCAAGACTCAAAGGATAAGGATGGAAATTTACTTTTAACTAAAACTGGTAAACAAAAAAGAGAAAAAATTGAAATTGGCGAAGAAATTAAATTAAATTGTATTATGGTTCCCCAGGAATTAATTGAGTCAAATGCAAATCTTTCAGATTTAATAGGTACAGATCTTTATGATGTTGAATATAATGTTCCAAAATATATTGATCAATTTAATAATCGTATTAAACCGTTATTAGTTTGTTTTCATCCAGACATTAGAAGTAAGGTAACTATAACACATCCGAATAACAAACAATTTTTTACTGAGCGCGAAAGTAAATTGACTTCTGGATTTCCAAATAAACCAGAAGATCAAGATACATATGAACAATTAATGAAAATGGAAGATAAAGAAATCAAGTTTTGGACTTCTGTTAATGAAATTCCTCCATTTGTTAATGAAATTGGGATGGATTGGGATAGGATTGTTTTAGAGTATGAGACTAAACAGGAGATTTTAAAACAAGAGTATTTGAAAATAGAAGTTGATAGATTTAATAAAATTATTGATGATTTAGAAAAGGACGATGTTGATAAGTTTCTTGAAGATGGTGATTTTCCAAAGGGGTTATTGGAATTCTTAAATTTTGACGATGAAACATTAGAATTTATATCTAAGGAATATAAAATATCTATTGGTACAATTTATGATATTATAGATAAAGATTTTACTAAACCAGATGTTGAGGATGTTTTAATCTCTGATTAATGATATTTAGGAAGTTGCACAAATATACGTTGAATTTAAATGTTCTTCGTGTATTTGTGCAATTTTCGCTATTTTTTTAATTAATCCTTATATTTTCAGATAACATTTTTTTCAGATCATATTCTATATAATTTTTAATTTCGTTCTGTTGTAAATCTGGTTCCATACCATTATATGGATGTACGTGTGAAATAAAAGCATTCCTCTGTAATTCTAGGTATTCAAGCAATCGATTTCCTAACGGTAATTGCTGTGCATCTTTTAATATTTTTTCAAACTCTTCATCGCTTATTAACTTTTCTGGGTCATTTAGGTTGAATTTTAAGGCGCTATTATGTGTTAATAAATTTATTTTATCTGAAACAACGTTTATTTGTCCAAGTTGTTTTGATGGTTCATTTTTTATTTGAACATATGATAGATTAGTATTATTTAGCTTTTTAAAGTCTTTTGTCTTACCTGCCCGTAATCTAATTTCTTCTTTTTTTTGAATAATATCAGTGCTTCCTCGACCCAACATGGCAATATCTGAAGATTCTGGTGGTAGTCCTTTATTTTCTGGTGTTTCAGATGGGGCTGTATCTGGTGATACACTACCACCTTTCAAAAATGCGTCTGGTGTTAGTGTGTCTGAATTTAATTTGTGTCGCTGGGATATAATTGGTCCAATATAGAATCGCTCATCATTATTGTCGCCATATTGTTTAAAAACATAAACCATTTCCCCGACCTGTGGTTTTATGTGTAAGTGTTTTGGTAATAATGGAAAGGCATATGGTAGCTGTTCGGATGGTGTATTTGGGGAATCCTCGCCTCTAACATATACTTTAATTCTATCTCCGTCCTCATTATCAACAACGGATTTAACTATTCCAAATTTAAATATAATATTATTTCCATTCATTTTTTTTTAATTGTTAGTTAAAGATGAAACTGAACTGACTAATGATGAGGCTGATGTGATTAGTTGGTTAATTCCATTAAGTTGTGATTTGTAAATATTCATTTTTTCTTTATTTAAAATTATTAATGTTTGATTTACCAATGGTAATAATATCTTTTTTATTTCTTTTGTTATTTCAGCGATGATTAAATCTCTTATCTTGATTATTATTATTTTATAAATATTAATATTGTTTTTAATAAATTGAATTATATCACCATCTTCTTCTAGACCCAATAAATAACTTGTCATAATAAACAAATAAAGTATTTTTGGTGAAAATATATACATTGTGATGGTTGTCATCAATTCGTTTATGATTTTCTCTATAAAGTTTAGTTTTAAGTTAAATTGATCTTTTTCATTTATATTTGTATTTTTAATAATATCATTTGTTATATTGTCAATTGCTGTTTTTATAATTTCTGTTTGTTCGGTTACTTTTATTGGATCTGTATTCTTTAGGTCCAATAACGAACTTTTTAAAATAGTTTCATCAATAGATACGTTGAAATCACTATCACCTTTATATGTAAAATTTCCTTTTCTTTTGTTATTTGACTCCTCTAAAATATTATTATATGTATCATTTGAAAAGACATAAAAACTATCGTCGAGTACGTCTGTTTCGTTGACATTATTTAAAATATTTTCACATAGTTTCTGGATTATTTTTTCACCTATTATTTGGTCGGCGGTTTTATTTATAGAAAATATTTTAGAACCTATAATGTTGTCGAAAATGGATGATAATAATTGAGTATTATTAAATAACTTAACACTATCTAAATAATCACTTAAGAAAGAACTTAATTTTTTACCACTGTAGAAATTGTTTATTTTTATTGTTATGATATTTGTATTGTTTGTTGTACCAGTTGTATGTTCTTGAAATGATAAATTTAATATTGGTTGTTTATCGATTGCGTTTGAATCATACCAGGTATACCCAGAACTAAACTGATTGTTAATACCGTCTAAAATAACATTATATAAAAAAACATTAAAATCCCTTGATTCAGGGCCTAATTCATTGTCGAAATAAACGAATTGTCCATTATCTGAAGTGGGATCTATGGTTAGTATTGTGAGTGGGTCGATGTTTTTAAGACTAAACGATACCCCGTCGGTTATCATAGAGTCGTTTATTGTTGGCTCTACTCCACATGATATAATTTTCAATTGTTTGAATTAATTCATCATAACCACCTAGCTGATTGAATATTTCCAATAAGGATAACATAATGTTATTTGCTTCGCCAACAGTAGACCCAATAAACCTGTTTGTTTTGTTTAATGATTGATCAGTTATTGCTTTTAAAGCTGCTATTCCGCCAAATATATCTTGTTTTTTTGCTGAGACAGTAGACATTATGTTTTTCGTGTTTATGTTCTTTTTTTAGTGTTCGTAATATATTTTTCTATTTCAGGATCTTTGTTAATGGAACTGGTATCTATAACCTGTTCTCTGACTTTTCTCATTTCAGCTCCAAGATCTAGTTTTGAGAATATTTCATCTTCCCCAAGAACTTTCTCTATATTTCCACTATATTTTAATATTTCGGCCATAATTTTACTAACCTCCATTTTTCTACCAATAGATTTATCGACAGTAACAGCAAAATCATTCATGGCTTTAGCGAACTTTGTTTTTTGTTCGAGCGGTTCATCACTTAGTTTAGTGGATTCTTTTAGTTCGCTAATCTGATTATTTAAAAAATTTTTTTGACGTTGAATATCATCATAAATTTCCTGTAATAAGGCTTCTGTTTTTTCAACAGAATTTAATTTTAATTTAAATGTTGGCATATAATGTTTTTAATATAAATATATCGAAACTAAATTTTAAGTTTATTGCAGAATATTTTCTTTTGTTTTTAAATATACGTTTTTAAATTTTTTCATGGATTTTCTTACATCACTTGTTGATAAATTTGTTGTTTCTTTCAAATACAATAAGATTGTTGTTTTGTTATACTTATTTGACCCCATGTCAGCAAAATTTTCATCCCAATTCGTCATTAATTCGACAAGAGCATTACCGACTAACAATTCGTTGCGTGATAATTTTTGATTATATTCTTCTGAGATTAAACTGTTGATTTTAAAAGTTGTTTCAGCAATTATTTCAGACATGTCTGAATTATACTGGTTATTAATATTGTAAGAGTATTTTTCGCAGTCGTTTATTTCTTCCGACATGTCATCATAACAAACATCTCTTAAAGTAACTTTTCTTTTATCAATCAATCTTCCGAGAACGTAATGTCTGGCTATCGTACCAATATAAGAATATGCTTTTTTACCTCTCTGTGGGTTGAATTTTGGCATCATTTCAATTACATGGTACATTGTGTCATTGAAATACATTAGGAAATCTTCTTGACTTATATTCTCTCTAAAATATTTTCTAATGATAGACTCAATCATACGGGTGAATGCTGGTTTTAGGGTAGCCTCGTATAATTCATTCTTTAATTTTGCTGAGTCTGTTTGAATATATTTAACAACCGCTGTTTCTTCGTCTGTGTAAAAATATCCGCCTACGCGTTGTTCTTTTGGTTTTGGGGGTCTACCTCGTCCTGCCATTTAATGTTGGTGTTATTGGAATTATTTATTAACATCAATATAATGCTTAGAGCATTCCTTCAAATGGCCATATTCTTAGAATATCTGACGCCCGATGTGATTATTCTGGAATATAATCAGCTAAGTCGGTTTGAGATAGCTGGTTATTATTTTAAAGTTCTAATTTGTAAATATCTGAAAATGCACGACAAAATTCTGCTTCAGTGTCTATATAGTATTCTTCATCAACCTCTTTGGCTATTGGATTTTCAATATATTCTTTATATTCAATTGATAATTTATCTAATATTTTTAAAACATTTTCTTCAATAGAATCAGAATTTATTTCAATTTCAACCGTTTGAAAGATAAGTCTTAAAATTGGGAATGAAATTTGTTCAATTATTCTATATCTATAACTTTCTTCACTTATTAGTTTTTGAGCAGTTAGTTCAAATGCATTTGCAACGTTACTTATTTTTGGTTCTTCAAGACCATCGAGAAAGCCTAAACTACTCCATTTTTTTAATATTTCTTTTTTCATCTTATTTAATTATTTCTTTGATTGCTTTCTTTTCAACATATTTCGCTTTTTCTGGACGTTCATTTTTAAAATAATATTCTTTTTTTGCTAATTCTAACCAGAATAATTTTTCTTTTTCGGTCATTTGCAATAATTCACTTAATAAAGAGCCCTCGCGCTCAATTGTGTGAATGTGACCAGTTTTGGGAATTACAAATGTTTTAACTCCGTTGTTGCCAGCACGTAATAAAAATTCATACCAGAATGACAATTTAATTGATGCTTTTAATCCTCCTATTTCAATGAAATCATCTGTTCTGAATACTCCACCAGCTGTTAAAAAGTCGTAAAATGATTGCAAAATCTCTGGGTCAATATTACCTAATTCATTTACAAATGACAAACTCCACATGATTTCATTAGCTAAACATATTTCATTGTCTTCTACATCAACTAATTTTGAGACTGGTAAGAAAAATGAGAAATCTGGTTTAAATTGAATATATTCCTTAACGTTCTTAAACCACTTACTTTGATAGTAATCATCATATTCTAAAATAGAAAAATATTTTGTCGTTACATTTTTAACTCCAAGATTAATTTGTGAACAATAATCTGTTTCACCTTCGTTCTTAATATACTCAATCGGTATTGTAATGTTTTTAACACCAACATTTATCATAGTTAAATCTTGAAGTGGTTCGCCTGGTGCTACTACCAATATTTTATTTGGTTTTTCAATTTGATTCTCAATACTTTCCAGTGCTCTTGTTAAATATTGACCGATAGTTTGATCGTATTTGTGTAGTGGGATTATTACAGTTAAGTCTTCCATTTTTTATTCTTGTGTTTCAATTTTATTAATTACAACCTTTAGTTCTTCAATTCTTTCTTCTATTAATTCTTTAATTACTGAAAGAGTTTGTTCTTCTTTTTGTTCTTTTGAATATTTGTCATTCATTTTAACCATTTCGTCGGTAATGATACTTGGGATTTGATCATCCATCCATAATTTGATAGCCTGTGCTATTAACTTATGAACATCTTTAAAATCATTAAACCACAAACCATTTGTCGACATGTCAGTTTTATCTTCATTCCACATCCATTCTGGTATTGTTTCTGGGATTTTACCAATAACAATGCTACCAGATTTAATTGCTTCTACTGGAGCTTGGCCGAAATATGTCTCATCATCAACCCACACTGTGATTGCTGATTCCCTTAGCGTGTCAGCAAATAATTCTCGTGGAAGATTTTTTAAATCCATAAACGTAATCCATCGATATTGAGGGTATTTCCAAAAAAATTGATTTACTAATTTTTTTAATTTTGAAGAATCTTTTATCACTACTGCAATTGCAAGTTTTTTTGGGTTTGAATTATTTCTAAAATATGAAGGAATTGCTGGGTTAATTAATTTTGTGTGCATGTACGGAAATAATTCTTTAATCTCCTCTTCTTGAATTTTTGTAGTTGTGATTACATCTATAATGCCAAAATCAGACCAAGAACTACCAAGTTGCATAAACTCCGTAATGTAATTAAGATTTTGACAGAGAATAATTCGTTTACACGGTAGTTTCTTTGTTTGATTCATTACATTAGCGAAAATTTCTGGGATGATTAAAAAATCTGATGTTGAGACTTTAATATTTTCGTTACCAATACTTCCGTGGGGAATATCCGCATAATCATCTCCCATCCATTCTCGAACACCAATAAAAGGTACATCCTGTTCTCTTTGGATTTTTTTACCATTTTCAATAACTTCAAATGTTTCTTTCTCTTGTTGATATAACATATTACATCTATAACCATTATCAATAAGATCTTTTGCTGTCTCGTAAATAAACCTTGTGTTTCCATTTGCCACGCCTTTCGTGTCAATGACAAAAAAGTTGATTGTAAAATCCTTTTTGTTTAACTTACTAATCGCTTCCGTTAATTTTTCTTTAAATACTTTGTTGTTACTTTCCATATTAATCCAATAACGCTTTTAAACGTTCTATTTCTTTTTTTATTTTTTCTTTTTTATTATCTTCAAACCCAATATTTTTTACTTTACTCATCTTTTCATCCATTATCAATTGAAGCATTGTGATTTTTTCTGGGGTTATTTCTAACACGTCCTTTATTTGTTTCGCGAAAAAATTCTGTATTTCCCTATAACCAAAACTAGTTTCCATATGAAACGCATACCAAACAGATAACGCTACTAAAAACGTATTTGTTGTTGCATTAAAATCAAAATAGCTAAACCCAGTTGATTTATCCAACCACTCAACATGGTCTTCTGAATCATGCTCACTAACTCCGACCTTTTTAATAACTGAGGTTGTGTTGGCAATAATATATTTAAATATTTCTTCTGGTGACTTGTTACCTAAATTGAATCTAAAAGCAACACTCTTTCCAGAACTAAAATCTCCTTTTACTATACCAATACTATTATTAAACGATGGTTGTTCGTTTGGTGAGCGATAATTTTCGAGTTCTGATTCTGTTAGGATCTTCTCACCATATAGTCTTTCTAAGTCTTCGTACCCCATATTATTTTTTTAGATTTATTTTATCTAATATAAATTCATTTTCAATAAAAGTATTAATAATCATTTTATTACCAATACTTAAACTTTCTAAATCTTTAATAAATTTAATTTCATTACCTTCACTTTCCGCACCTGAATTATATAGTGTATTTAACATATCCCCAATTAAATCAGCTCTCATTGCTGATTGTTGACCCGTTAATTCTATTTCGTGTTTAACCGTGTTATTTATGGTACCATTGTGGTCATATGCATAAGTAGCTTCAGTAAACTTTTTGTCTAATGGATTATTTAAAATCCAATCACTTATTTTGTCGATATCAAAATAATAATAGTTCCTATTTCCTGTTTCTAACATATTTATTTTATTTTATTATATAATTTTCCAATAATTTCACCATCATTTAAAAACTCCATTAAAGATTCATATGTTATATCACATTTAATTTCTTCATTATATGACGCGTGTATTTTAATTGCGATTTTGTCATTTGGAATATTATTTAAAATATTTGGGTTTGCGGTGATAATAACATCACATTTGGACCATACATCATCCTCTGATAATAACATGTGAACTTCTCTGATTCTTGTTGCGTATTTACCAATAAACATAAATGACCCACCAATAGATTTCCCGTATTCTTTAGTTGATAA
>JFJP01034879.1_pt1 | contig 13850 bp, 15 predicted proteins | sample 431651 | NCBI WGS metagenome assembly JFJP01 (sample SAMN02602958, study PRJNA72255) | Microbial mat metagenome, whole genome shotgun sequencing project. | biome: fresh water; feature: sink hole; material: water; isolation source: purple microbial (photo- and chemosynthetic) mats found in... | reverse complement strand
GCGGCGACACGCTCATCATAGAAGCGGTTGCCAATCCGGGCAAGGAAGGCTTCAAGCTTACCGGCCAGATGGGCGCCGTGATGCAGGAATCGGCAGGAATCGCCTACACGTGGGTCCGGCACCACGCGGCCGAGGCCCACGATATTCCAGCCAAATATTTTGAGGACCGGCAGATACACCTGCACATACCTGAAGGTGCTACACCCAAGGATGGTCCGAGCGCTGGCGTGACGATGGCTGCTCGGCAAGCAGGTCAAGGACAGGCTTGCAATGACCGGGGAGCTGTCGCTTACCGGTCAGGTGCTGCCGATAGGCGGGCTGCGCGAGAAAACCGTAGCGGCCAAACGCAACAAGATCAGGGAAATAATAATACCCAAGGCCAACGAGAAGGACCTGGAGGAGATTCCCGAACACGTCAAGAAGGGCATCCTCTTCTACCCCGTGGAGCGCATGGAAGAAGTACTCGCCATAGCATTGCCCGAATAGATTCCGCAGGATGCAATGCAGCCCGGCTGCCGCGCCTTGCGGAAGCCGGGCTTTTTTTACGCCGGCACCCAGACGCCATTATTGAGGCGCAACCCGCAAGGGCCAGCCAGCACCGCCCGCAGCCCTTGCGACATCATCGCGGCAGTCGCAGCTACGTCGGCCGGCAGGGCCACGGTACCAGCAGCAACTCCGCTGGCGACGACAGCTCCGCTGGCGAGCACCGTTTCGGCGAGCAGCTTGGCGGCTATGAAACGCTCACCCTTCTCCACCGCAAATCCCAGCGGCGCGTCCAGCAGACCGACGACCTCCCAGGTTGACTGTTCCGCCTGGCTGTACCGGCCCGAATCCTTGTCCTGGTCCGAGACGCGCACAGGCAGACGTCTGGCTATGTCGTCGAGACGGGGTACAAGTCTTGTGAGATCGAAGAGACCGGTAGCACAGTTGAACAGCACTCGTTCCCCGGCCGCTTCAAGGGCCTTTACCCTGTCAAAAGAAATGGCCTGCCCGATATCGGCTACCGTCCTCCGTCCGTCCGTGGTCGTGACGAGCACGCCGCCCTTGATGTCTACCGGTGTGCGCCAGGAGAACTCGAAGGCCGCTTCAGCCCCGGACAGCGCCATGACGGCCAGCTCGGCCGGGTCTGGATAGTAGCCGACATTGTCGACGTTGCCGATATAGGCGTAGCGGTAACCATCAGCCAGCAGGTTCCTGTAGATGCTGGCAAGCACCCTGAAGCTCTGGCCGTGACCTCCAGGCAACGCTATGGCGCTGTCGTTCCTGCCATACGCCTTGTCAAAGATGCGCCGGGGCTTGCCCTCGCTGGAGTGCGTAAAGGCAGCCAGCAGGGGCTGCCTGGCGGAGCGCGGCCTGGTCGGGTCGGTGCCTGACAGCGCTATCAGCGGCGCAATCCAGGGGTGGCTGGCGTACCGGGCATACGCCTCGGTCAGCTGGGCATCCGTTCCGTCACTGGTCATCTGGAAGAATGGCAGCGCGGGGCGTTCTGGCTTGCCAAAACGCTCGGCATAGCGGGCAGCCCGCAGAAGCGCTGCGCGCATCTTGAGTATCAAAAAACTCTCGCCAGGGCTGCCGTCAGGATTGACGTACGCAGGAGTCACGCCCTTGGGCTTGCCTTCACAGAGCGGGGCCAGCAGATTGAAGCCAACCTGCACCGCATCAAAGACACCTGGGCCTATGGAACCATTCTTCTTGCTGTCGGCGTAGCTGGTGGCCGACCCCCCGTTGAGGACGCCCCAGGCCGTCACCGGATACAGCCGCTCGCCCAGGTCTTCCAGCGCGGCCCGGTCCAGCGTGGCGATGGCTCCATTGACGACGGCTCCCGGGGGCAGCCCCAGCCCGAAGGCGGCAAGCCGTTCACGGGCAACGGATACCGGTACGGTATAGCTCATGGCCGCGCTGGCCGGCACGATGGACACGCCATCCACCGGCGGTACACCCGATGCCTCTACGGCCGTAATGCCGTCGTACAGCCCCGCATTGAGGTCAGCCAGTATGCTCTGGGTGGCATCAAGGTCTATGCCTTTGGCATCCATGTCTGCCTTCAAGGCTTCACGTACCATGGTATCGTCCATGTTCATCGGGCCAGGTGGAGGGCGGCGTTGGCAGCGCCATAAATCGATATGGCGTAATCCTTGACCACGAACACCGGCGTGCGGGCGGCAATCGCCCTGATGTGCTCCCGGTACGCCAGGGCGAAGGTCCGCATGAACCGCTCGCCCTCGGTGAATCTGAGCAGGTTCTTGGCCGCTACCCCGCCAGCGAGATAGATGCCGCCGCTTGGCAGGAACGTCGCCGCGGCATCGGAGGCCACGCGCGCGTACAGCCGTACAAACATGTCCATCACAGACATGCAGAGCGCATCACCTGACTCGGCCGCTCTGGCTATCAGGGCCGGCCTGTCTACCTCTGCCGCATCGAGCACGGCACGGACCGCGGCAGAAGGATGATTCCCGCGGGATGACAGGAACGAGAAGATGTTGCCTATGCCCAGCCCCGATACTCCAGCCTCGGCGCCGGCTGCGAAGCCATACCTGTCCTCAAGCCAGCTTGAGAAAGCACGCGAATCGGTATCATAGACGGGGAGGCCGACATGACCACCCTCCGAAGCATACACCCGCGTCTGTCCACCATCGTTGAGCGCATAGCCAAAGCCCAGACCGGTGCCCGCGCCTATGAACACCATGGGTCCGGTTTCTACCGGCTCTACCAGCACGCCATCAGGGGCAGGCAACTGGAACAACTCAGCGGGATCCCTGGGGTCAAGCAAGAGTACACCCCAGGCTACAGCGCTGAAATCGTTTATGACGAAGGCGGGCAGGCTGAAACAGGCTTCCAGTTCATCGCCGTCAATGCCCCAGGGGGCATTGGTCATGGTTATAGTGCGACCAACTACAGGGCCAGCGCCGGAGACGCAGAGTAGCGCGGGCTCTGGCGCTCCCGCGGACCTTGCCTCGGTAATAAAGAGTAGCGGCGCTCGAAGCGTTTGACAAAACGGGTGCCGCCGGTCTCGACGATGGCGCAACTGGTGTTGGTTCCTCCGACGTCGACGGCCAGGACCGTCGCGCCAGGCATGTTGGAAGGTGCGTGCATAGCCTGAATACTAGCGCGGGGCCGCCATTCCTGTTAAGTCCCGCAGTCGGCAGATGGAACAGGGCCGTTCAGTCTAAGTTTTTTTTCCAGAGGAAAATCGCGTCGAGGGCACCAAACGTCAGCGAGAGTCCCGCCGCGGTAGCGACGCTGATCAACTGCTCCTCGTCGGTCGCCGCGTATGCGGTCTCGGTCTTGAAAGGCCAGGGTGCGTATTCCGCCTTGAAGCCCTTCTCGACGTAGCGCCTGAGGTCGAAGCCGAACCTCGTGTAGAAAAGCAGGATGGGAAACGCTCCGAGGCTTATGATCTCAAAACGGCGCAGGCCTGTGGCCCAGGCGGGGAACTCTTCACTGGTGTAGGGTTCTGGCAAGGCGCTGACCGCAGGCGTGGTAGAAGAAGTAGTTGTAGCTGATTGGGACCAGACCGACGACAGACAAAAGACGAGGAGCATGAACGCTGCCAGTAGCCTGGCTGGTTTCATTGTTGCAACCTGCTGCCGAAAATGGCAGTGCCAATACGTACCATCGTCGATCCTTCTTCAATAGCAACTTCAAAATCGTTTGTCATGCCCATGGATAGAAGGTTGAAGTCCGCAGAAGGGAACAGGGTGCCAGCCTGCGAGAAGGCCTTCCGGCAGGCCTTGAACGACGAGCGCACGACTGTCATGTCGTCAGTGTACGGAGCCATGGTCATGAGGCCGCGGGGGTGCAGTGACGGAAACGTTGCAGCCTTTTCCATCGCGTGGAACAGCGCGTCCGTATCCTGAAAACCGCTTTTGGATTCCTCACCGGTATGCAGTTCAAACAGTACGTCGAGCACGGTGCCTGAATCAGCGGCACGACGTGCCAGTTCGACGAGGATGTCTACCGAATCGATTGACTGGACACAGTCAAAGAGTGCGGCTGCCTTTTTTGCCTTGTTGCTCTGCAGATGGCCCAGCAGGTGTACGGCCGAACCTGGAATCAAGCCTTCCAGCGTGGCGAATTTTGCCTCGGCCTCCTGGACACGGTTCTCTCCAAAAGCCCTCACGCCGGCGGCATGTGCCGCAAGCACCGCTACGGCCGGGTTGAACTTGGTGACGACGAGCAGTTCCACCGAGCTTGCCTGTCTGCCGGATCTGGCACAGGCAGCCGCCATTCGTTGCCGCACCTGTGCGATATTGGCCGCGATGTTTGCCGCAAACTCTTCGTTCAAGTGTTCCATGCAGGCTCCTGTCGTTTTCGTGCCTTGATGGTAGCACGAATGACCATGACGTCGCCCCACCCCAGTCTCTTGGCGGCGGCATCCACGGGCTTTTTAAGGAACAAGGGACGCATGCCCGCAGGCCAGCCACCCCAGGTGCCGACATGGTCCACAGAAAAACCTTCAGCGGACAGAAGGGCTCCGAGCGTACGCACCGAAAAAAGGTAGAGGTGGTCGCGTATGGCGCTTCGCCAGTGAGCCCCCTTGAGCCTGGCCTGGAAGCCGTCTGCGTTCGGCGTTACCAGCCAGAGGGCTCCGTCATGGCGCAAGGTCCGCCGCACTTCTCTCAGGAACGAGCGTGGGTCGTTGAGGTGCTCCACAAGGTGCGTCGCGACAACGGCATCGCACGTGCTGGCTGGCAATCCGGCTGTCTCGATGGTGCCCTGAACCACATTGAGCCCGAATACAGAGCGCGCGTATGCGGCCATCGACGGCCCGACTTCCACCCCGGTAGCAGCCCACCCCGCCTCCGCGAACACGGAAAGCAGCGCGCCGGTGGCGCAGCCTATCTCGAGCACGGAGAGCCGCCTGCCATCGGAGGCGGAAGAACGCGCCGGCTCCAGTCCGGCCTCGGAGAGGCTGCGGAGTGCGATGCCGCGGTATTCCATGTGGCGTGCTGTTTCGTAGGCCAGGTAGTCGTCACCATACCTGGCGACGATGGCTTGGGCGTGTGGTTGCGGATCCTGGCGCCAGAGGCCGCACGTGGAGCAGCGCTTGAATGCTATCCCCTGGGCAGGCCACTCGCCGCGCGTCTCCATGGCTCCGCACAGCGGACAGGGCAAGGTGGTTGCCTCTTCCGGTTCCGCACCAGCGTTGCTAGAGAAGGTACGGATCACCTCGTCACTGGACCGATATTGAATAGGTTTGCTCCCTTGTATTGCCAGCAAAGTCAGATGCAATTATTGTCAGTACGACGCGGCCGCTCGACATGTTGAATGGTCCAAACCGCAGGCGGCCGTCAGGTGTCTGGAACTCATCCTCTACAAGCCCGGTGGCTCCAAAAAGCAGGGATGTACCACCGGCAGACCAGGAGGCATCGTAGACTACCCTCGCCCGCTCCGAACCATCCAGCAGCACACGCACTTCAAACGGTGCCCCTGCGGCACCAGCGGGAGTCGTGTCAAAGGCATCGAGTAAAAGATGGTATAGCCCCTGCCGTATGGGCTTGGTTGCATCGATCACCGTATCCTGCCCTTTAAGGGAGAGCATTGCCGACCTGATCACGGGTGGCTTGTCATCGGGGATACCAGGCATAAGAACCAGCGGGTTGATGAAGCGCCGCGACTTGGAATCGTAGGCATAGAACGATACGCCACGGCCGTTCACGATGGCCGTAGAACGCCCCAGGATATCGCCCGGCTCGAGGTTCTTCAGGAAGGACGACGACGAGCCCCGCTTCAGACCTGCGTAGATGCTCATCATGTCGGATGCGTGGGAGACGACCAGCAGGGAGCCACCATGGATGGGATAGCCACCAGGGAGGCTTGTACCGGTGGCTACAAACGTCAATTCGCCTCTGTCAACAGCCCGGACCAGACTCTCAGCCGCCCCGAATTCCACACCCCGGAGGAATCCGTTCCTGAAAGAGCCAAAGCCGTACCGGAATTTTCCGGCATCCGCTGGCCACTCGAAGGCTGTAGCTGAAAGCGCAAGCACGGCCAGGACGGCGAGGGTCAAGACACCAGCGCGCAGGAAGTCCTTGGGCACTTCAGTCCTCCACAAAATCGAATCGGGCCAGCCAGGTTCTGCCACCTATGTAGGCCGATGAACCCGAGATACGTACGAACTCGCTGGAATCAGGCAGCGCTATGCGCCCAAGAAGCGTGGCCGGCAACCGGATGGCGACAATTTCGGATTTCCGCCCCCGTCGGGCAATGATGTATGCAATACCCTTGGAGTCATCCATGGCTGCGTCAAAGGTGTCGGCTCTGACTGGCAGGACCGTGTCGATGGAACCATCCACAGCCCAGACCCCTATGCCGTCATCGCGGCGGTACAGCACATGTCGATCATCCTCCATGACGAGCACCCGCACCGGTTCACGAAAATCGCTGTCCAGATACTTATGGCTGGCCACCCGGTAATCACTGCCACCGCGGCCCAGAACGACGAGGCGCTGCTTGTCTATACCGGTTATCGCCGCGATCCAGTCTCCCGACAGGGACGTCCCGACCCCGAGTACCACCGGCAATCTCGAACCACCAGGCGCGAAGGAAAAAACCTGGCGGCCTTCAGCATCGACCCCCTCAAGCAAGCCATCCACCGTGCCGCCCACAACGAGCCTGTCTCCAGCCGAAAAGGCTCCCAGCTGGCAAGAAAAGGCATACGACCAGAGTTTGTTGCCTCGTTCATCATACGAACTCAAGGCCGTCCCGTCGCCTTCGGCTGAGAACAGGCGTCCGGAAGCATAGAATGGCAGACCAGCCGTAAAAGGAGCTATTTCATCGCTGGACTTGTTCCTGAGTATCGCGGCCGTCTTGCCTGACGCAGGCGCTATGTAGGAGGAATCCGATATCGGAACAGGGGCGGGGGACTCGGCAATGAAGGCAATATCTCCATCCGGCGAGAAATATCCGTATCTATCTCCGGCCGCATATGCCAGCAGGTCAGAGCCGCCATCACCGGCAACCGCAGCTGTCCCGACACCGAGTGATATCTTCCATTGTGGAACCGCAGAAAGTTCAGGTGAAAGGGGTTCGGCAAACACAAAAAAATACACGAGCATCACAACGACTACTCCCAGGACGGCAGCCGTCGTTCGCCGCCCCTTGCCATCGTTCATGCTACCCTCCGGGATTTCGATATATGGAAACGCGTTGCAGAGATCAGCGCCGTGATTTGCACGCTGTCTACAGATGGTATATAGTATCATCCCGTTCCGTCAATACAACGGTAGAAAGCAGGTACATCATGGATAGCACCGAACTCTTTACAATGGCAACTGAAGCAGCGTCCCGGTCATACTCGCCCTATTCCAGATTCAGGGTCGGAGCAGCTCTGCTCTGTGATGATGGCTCCGTGGTAACAGCGGCAAATGTAGAAAACAGATCGTTCGGAATGACCATCTGTGCCGAACGATCAGCGCTGGTGGCTGCCCTTGCCCAGGGCAAGAAGGGATTCACCGCACTCGCGATATCCTGTCCGGATGCCACCTATCCGGTGAGCCCCTGCGGAGCCTGCAGGCAGGTACTCAGTGAATTCGTCAGTGCCGGTTTTCCGATTCGCTTTGGAGGTTCCGATGGCCGCATCGTCGATACGACGATGGGTGAACTCATGCCCTTTGATGCGCTGCACGAACTTTCCGACCGTTAGAACAGCCGCGATCAGCGCTTCTTTGATTCCTCTTCACGTTTTTTCTGGTCGATCTCGAGCTTGACTGTCCAGATTTCTATTTTCTTCTTAAGCTCTTCTGCTTCAGTTTTTTCACCGAACAGCCCGTGGATGCGGCGCAGGGCATTGAGGAACAGTATTGCCTGCTTGAAATCATCCATTTTCATTGATGAAACTTCGTACTTCTCCCGATACTGGTCAGCGGTTGTCTGCAGGAGCTTCTTGACGAAGGCCAGGTATGAAATCGCTATCATCCGGTTTGGCGATGTCAGGTCCATGTCCTGGTAAGCCCGCTTGAGATCCAGGCTATTCTTCGCTACCGCGGCCAATTTTCCCCACAATTCAACGAATGACCACTTCCATTTGGAATTGGAGCCGTAGCCTTCCTCTATTTCCCGTATCGCAAAACCTATCTTCCGGAGCAGCTCGTACCGATCCTCATACGAAACCTCCGAGATATCCGCCAGATTCTTCTCGTATTCGGAAAACGGTACATCGACAAAGCCCGTGACGATGTCTTCAAGGTACTTGATGCACCTGCTGATACTCTTGCGTGCCTCCGAAAGCGATTCCTCATTCTTGAATCCGAGCAAGGAAACGGAAAGGGTATTGACGAGTATCTGATACGAAGTCAGCGCCAGGGTCTGCTCGGCCAGTTTGATCCTCGCGTACCCCTGCCCTGTCGGTTGCTTGAGCAAGTTGAGAAAGGACTGCTCGGAGGCAAGTATGGCGTCGGTGATGGTCTTGTATTCCTTGACCTTGACCGCATACCGGTTGCGTTGTTCCTGCGTTATCTTGGACATCATGTTCCTCGCGAACTACCGAGCTTGGCCAGAAGGTCGGCCGCATGGTCGAGCGACGGTCGGGAGCCTGGATCACCGGACAGCATGCGTGCTATCTCGCGTACACGATCGTCACCTTCCAGCCGGACTATCCGTGTAACGGTCCTCTCGCCTTCCACTCGCTTCTCTACCATAAAATGATTATCGGCTCGTGCGGCGATCGAGGCGAGATGTGTAATGCAAAGAACCTGTCTGGAAGCCGCCAGCGAAGCCAGGTGCAATCCGACACCGAGTGCAACCTCGCCACCTATTCCTGTATCCACCTCGTCGAACACCATGGTCGGTGCGCCGGCATCCTCTGCCAGTGCGGTTTTCAAGGCCAGCATGAATCTGGACAACTCTCCGCCTGAGGCCACATCGGCCAGCGCCCGCAATGGTTCTCCCTTGTTGGCCGAGACAAAGAACTCCAGATCATCGGCTCCGGTAGGACCGATAACAACCTTTCCGCCGGACGGGGTCACACGCTCGATGCGTATGACAAAGCGCGCATGGGGCATACCAAGTGTAGCAATGATGGATCGAACGGCTGCCTCAAGCCTGGTTCCCGCTTCCTTGCGCTTTCCGGTAAGGATCTCTGCCTTGGTAAAAGCGTCCATCTCGAGCGCTACAACCTGCTGTTCAAGACCCGCTCTATCCTCTTCCCAGTTTTCCAGGCTCGCAAGCCGCTCGGCGGCTTCAGTCCGATGAGCCATGACAGCTGCCAGATCCTCACCGTACTTGCGCTTGAGTTTCTGAAGCAAGGCCAGCCTGGATTCTATCTCCTCGAGTCTGGCAGGATTGAAGGCCAGCAGATCACCATAACTGGCAAGGGACTCGCCCAGATCCTCAAGTTCGTAGTAGGCGTCATCCATGCGTCTGGACGTATCGGCAAGCCGGGTGTCGATGGATCCAGCCACTTCAAGCTGGGTACGGGCCTTCCTGAGCCGTGCGATGACGCCTTCAGGATCCGACAGCAGCTCACGTGCCTGCGTCACTGATGTAAAAAGCTTCTCGTGCTGGGAAAGGCGGCGTTCCTCTTCTGCCAATTCGGATTCCTCATCGACCCTGATCGAGGCAGCGTCTATCTCCTCGACGGCGAAGCGAAGCAATTCCTTCTCGCGTATCCGCTCGGCTTCGGAGCTAGCCATCATCTCGAGGGCTTTCCGCCTGGCTCCAAGTTCTACATACACGATTCCGTATGCAGCAACGTCCGCCTCTATCCCCGCGAACCTGTCTACGAGTGCGCGGTGCCTGTCTTTCTTGAGTAGCGCATGGCCATCACGCTGGCCATGGACCTCGACGAGCGTCGCCGCAAAATCCTGCAGGTCCTGGCGGACAACCGGCACATTCTGGATGTAGGCGGCGCCACGCCCGTTTGCCTTGAGGCCGCGCCGGATGATTACCGTGCCATCCTCCGCTTCTATACCACGCTCGCCAAGCCAGGACAGGGCATCGGTATTGCCTGCTACTGAAACCACGCCGGTAACCAGCGTTTCCTCGGCCCCCGAGCGTATAATGCCGGTATCCGCCTTTGCGCCAAGTATGAACCCCAGAGCACCTATCAGTATGGATTTACCCGCGCCAGTTTCGCCGGACAGCAAATTCAAGCCGGATTCGAACCGTACTGAAAGCCTGTCGATTATGGCAAAATCACGTATCGACAATTCTTCAAGCATCGGGTCCTCCAGACCAGTTGAGCTTGGTGCGCAGCACCTGGTAAAACGCTCCCCGCTCTCCCCTGAACAACCTGGCCTTGAAGGCAGACCGCCTGAAATACACCCGGTCGCCTTCCTCGAGATTAAAAAAATCCTGGCCATCCACGGTAAGCATGGTACGTTCGCGCTGGCCTGGTTCCACACGCAATTCGAGCGTTTCTCCACCAGGAATCACAAGAGGCCGGTTTGAGAGTGTGAACGGGCAAATGGGCGTGAACAGCATCGCTTCCATATCCGGATCGAGGACAGGCCCTCCGGCGGCAAGAGAATACGCAGTCGAACCCGTCGGCGTAGCTACAATCAGACCATCACTACGGTACCGGCCAAGGGGCGTGCCGTTGATCACTACGCTGAGCGTAACGATCTTTGCCGGTCCAGAGCCCGATACCACACCGTCATTCAGTGCACTGAATCCCGCAACAGAATGACCGTCCCGCTCGACGGTAATGTCAAGCATGAATCGTTCTGACACGACAAGCAGACCGGAAACAGCCTCGTCAAACCGTTCCTTCCACTCTTCGCGCTTGACCCAGGCAATGAATCCAAGTGTACCCAGGTTGATGGGCAGGATGGGAACCCCGAACGGGGCTGCGACACGGGCGGCATACAACACGGTGCCGTCGCCACCGAGGCTGATGAGGATGTCCGCGCCTTGTATCAAGGCGGCATGCTCGCAGTCCTGGCAGAAGGGAACAAAGCTGGTGGTCCATGCAGAGTCCCTGAGCACGGCAGCAATATCATGAGACATGCGTTCCGCATCGTCCTTGCTCGAGTTGACTAGGATTGCTGCATGGCCGCGTAACGCTTTCAAGGTTTCTTTCCGGTTACGGCAAGGTTGCGAGCACCTTGGATATCTTCAGCGCGGCGGTTTTTCCGATGCGCTGGTTCAAGGGAAACGCCACGGAACGATTGACAAGCGAAGCAGCCAGCGGGCAGGAGCCCTCCGGCACAAAACCAGCGTCGGCACAGGTGTCATCAAAGGCCATTGCCGTATCGACATCCTTCTTCTTTGCATAGGCGCGGACATCCTTGACGCCGGATTCAAGCACGACCACGCAGCCAAAATTCGATGGAACACATTCGCAGGCAGGCGCCAGGGGGCGACGATGGGCCCTGGCTAGCGATTGAGCGTACAATTCTGACAGCTCTCGCCTTTTCTCCAGGAATTTCTCCATGTCTTTGAGTTGCGACAAGGCAAGGGCCGCATTCATGTCGCCCATGCGCTCCTCTGCCAGCAGCCCCTCTGATACGTTCCGGAGCGCCTGCGCATCCCGGCGCCCGGGGGCATACAGCAAGGCTCCGCCACCGGCGGTGATGGACGAAGCATGCTCCAGGCCAAGGATCGTAAAGGTACCAAGGAAACCTGCTTTTGCATCGCCCGCACTCGCACCGATGGAGTAGGTGGCATCCTCGATGATGGGCACACCAAGCTCTGCCAATAGTGCCGGATCCGGCATTATGCCCCAGGGCTCGGCAAGATACAGTGCCTTTACGGGTTCAGTTGCCAGGCGCTCCAGCGAGACCTGGTTCAGCGAGGCGCTCGCCGTATCTACGTCAAGCCACACCGCACGCAGTCCCCGCGCCGCGACAACCTTGAACGCCCACGCCGGTGACAACGCCGAAAGTGCGACCGCATCACCGGCGGTCAGGCCCAGGCAGCTCAAAGCCACATCCAGTGCCGTCATCGGGCTCCTGACAACGAGTCCGTAATCGAACCCAAACCGTTCCCTGGCAGCTTTGACGAATCGCTCGCCAAAATCCCCGGCTCCAAGACGGTCCGTTACGAGGCAGTTGAGAACCGAATCCATATCCTTGCGGCGGATAAACGAACTACGAGCAAGTATTTCCATGTACAGGAAGCCTATTTCCCTATCTCTTCGATTTTTTGCAGTTCCTTGGCATTGAACAGCTTGCGGATGTCAAGAATGATGAGATACCCGTTCTTCTGATTGACGACACCCTGTATATATTCCGCGCCAATTCCGGCGATCATCTGCGGCGGCGGTTGTATTTCCTTATAATCGATGGAAATGACCCGCTCCACCTTGTCGATGATGACACCGAGCTTCATGCCGCCGATATCGATGATGATGAAACCCGACAAAAGATCTTCATCATCTCCCAGCTGAGCCTTCCGGAGGTGGAACCGCTTGTGCAGATTGATTATCGGAATTATCTCGCCTCTGAGGTTGTACAGGCCTTCGACAAAAGAAGGAGCATTCGGGATAGGCCGGATTTCTTGAAGCGTTACAATCTCTTTGACATCCATGATGTCTATACCATACAACTCTTCACTGAGTTGAAATGTAACCAGCTGTAGTAGAGCTTCCCTCTCGACCATGAGGCCCTCCGCATAACGTTCATTGGATACTTGACCGCCAAAGGATAGCATCTTTCCCCCCCGCGGGCAAGGGAGAGCTGAAAAATGACGAACTGCTGCATCCAGGTGCCACACATTTGACTTCTGTTGATTTCAATTGCAATCATGACAAGCCTGAGCAACAATGATGCTCAAATACTCCAGGGGGAACATATGGACTACATAGACCTGCGCAGCGACACCGTAACATGGCCTACCGAGGAAATGCGTAATGCCATGGCTACCGCCAGGGTAGGAGACGACGTCTATGGTGATGATACTACCGTCAACGACCTGGAAGGCCTTGCAGCAAAACTTACCGGAAAAGAAGCCGCACTCCTGGTACCAAGTGGAACCTTTGGCAACCAGCTTGCACTGTTTACCCATTGCCCGCGGGGCAGTGAAGTCATCCTAGGTGAAGAAAGCCACATAGTCCAGCATGAAGCAGGTGGCGCAGCCGTGATTGCCGGAGTCCAGCTTCGCACCGTTGCTACAAAACACGGAGCATTGACCAGAAACGATGTGGCCTCCCGCATACGGGGCGACGATATTCATTACCCCCCGACCTCCCTGGTGTGCATGGAGAACGCTCATTCAAATGGAAGGGTCATCCAGTTGTCACAAATGGAAGAGGTCTTCAACGTGGCTGCATCAGCTGGCATTCCTGTTCACCTTGATGGAGCCAGGCTTTTCAACGCCGCTGCAGCACTTGGAGTACCAGCTGCCGAGATCGCCAGCCGTGCAGATTCGGTCATGTTCTGTCTCTCCAAAGGACTCTGCGCCCCCATCGGTTCAATGCTCGCGGGCTCCAGATCCTTTATTGAAAGCGCCCGCCGCAAACGCAAGATCATGGGTGGCGGCATGCGCCAGGCCGGCACCATAGCTGCCGCGGGCATCCTTGCCCTTGGCCCCATGCGCGAACGCCTGCACGAAGACCATACCCACGCCAAATCCCTTGCATCCGGTCTTTCCCGCATCCCCGGCGTAACCGTCGACCTGGATTCAGTCCATATCGACATGATCTACTTTTCCCTCACCCCCGCCCCCGATCCCGCCCGCTTCGTAGCCCACATGCGTTCCCGCGGCATCCTCGTCAATCCCCCCGAAGCCGGCCAACTTCGCTTCGTCTGCCACTACTGGATCCATGACAAACACATCCCTGTAATCCTTGAAGCCCTCCGGACCAGCCTCTCTTGAAGTAAAAAAAGGCGCCCAAGGCACCGCACACCCTCGTATGCCCTGCCCCAAGCGCCCTCAGTTATTCCCCCCAGCCCCCCGTGCCGCTCTTCAGA
>JFJP01039301.1_pt1 | contig 13856 bp, 15 predicted proteins | sample 431651 | NCBI WGS metagenome assembly JFJP01 (sample SAMN02602958, study PRJNA72255) | Microbial mat metagenome, whole genome shotgun sequencing project. | biome: fresh water; feature: sink hole; material: water; isolation source: purple microbial (photo- and chemosynthetic) mats found in... | reverse complement strand
AGAAGGGAATAAGGATCTATTTAGATCAGAATAAAAGTGAAGAGAATCTTTCTGCTGCCTATTTGAATCTTGGTATAGTATACTTTGAAACAAAAGATTTCGATCTAGCCGAGGATTATCTGATGAAGAGCAGAAGTCTTAAACAGAAATATCATCTGGACAATAGCAGCCTGGTTGATTTTAACCTTGCCAGAACATACATGAAGTCAGGTAATCCGGGCAAGGCAGATGAGTATTTCAAAAATAGTATTTCTGGATTTATAAGTGAATTCGGACCTGATTATTTCAGGCTGGCGGAGGTTTATTTTGATTATTCTGTTTTTCTCGATTCGGTGAAGCGAAATACTGAATCATTAAAAGTTCTTGAAAGAGCGCTTGAGATCTGCCTTAAGAACTACGGAGAAAAGCAGATTTATGTTTCCCTGTCATATAAACTTATAGGCGATCATTATTCCTCATTAAATGATTTTCCAACAGCATTGCAGTATTATCAGAAAGCTCTAATTGCCGTTGTGCCGGGTTTCAATAATTCAGACATTTTTTCAAATCCTGCGGTAGATTCATCTCTTTTCGATATACGGCTTCTCGATAATCTGAAAGGCAAATCGCAGGCACTGGCAAAGCTTGCAATGCTGCAGGCAGATCCTGAAGAAAGAGTCCGGACAATGGAAAAAAGTCTTGAAACAATTGAACTGGCACTTGATCTTATTGAAACTATCAGGAATAATTACATGTCGGAAGAGAGCCGGATCTACCTGGCAGGGAATGAGAAGGGGACTTATGTTTTTGCTGCTTCAGTTGCCTTTGACCTTTATTCGCTTACAAGAAATGATTTGCTGGTATATAAAGTTTATTCTATAGCTCAGAGGGCTAAAGCCGCCATCTTGCGTAACGAAATATCCGGAAACAACCTGCTCTACTCAGCCGTAATCCCCGATTCGCTCCGTGAGAATCTTACCAGGCTGTCTGCAAATATCGCTGCTTATAGTAAACTTGTAAGAGAAGAATCGAAGGAATTGGATCCTCTTGGCACTAAAACAGCCCTGATGAAGGATGCTCTCTTTGAAATGAACCGCGAAAAAGAACGAGTTACTGCGCAGATTACCAGTGCTTTTCCTCAGTACTCAGAGCTGATAAGAAAAACTGTTCCTGTTTCTCCCGAAGAGATTCAGAAGAATCTTAGCGGTGATGAGACAATAATCGATTACCTCATCTCCAATAAAGATGCCGGCGGAAAACGGAAGCTATATACCTTCCTGATGTCAAACAATAATCTGGTTCTCCGTGAGAGCGATCTCGACTCTTCCTTCCTCAGTTATGCCAGGATACTGAGAAGTACATCAGCGATATCCGCCAGTGAGAGTGAGAGCTTCGCCGGTTATACAACCGCTCTTAATTACATGTATCTCAATCTTATTGCTCCATTTGAGGAGCACCTGAGCGGTGACAAGCTGATTATTGTTCCCGATGAAGAGATCGGCTGGCTTCCATTCGATGCCTTTTTAAGAGAGAAACCAGCAGCAGGACAAACAGATTTTGAGGGTCTCCCTTTCCTTATTAACGATTATACCTTTTCTTACGGTTACTCCTCATCTTTAATTTTTAATGCTGACAGACTCCTGAACGGCAAAACAGGTGTAGTTGCTTTCTCCCCGACGTATGAAGGATCATCCGGATCAGTGACTGATCCGGCAAAACTGGGAGGTGCCCTTAATGAGATCGAATCGCTTGACAAATGGTTCAGCAGTACTGTTTTCACAGGAGCTAAGGCAACCAAAAGTAACTTCTTAACAGCATTGGGAGGATCTGCAATTTTTCATCTGGCTATGCATTCAATACCCGACACTGCCAACTCACGCTACTCATATATTATGTTCGGCAGAGATGGAGAAGAAGAGGAGAACAGGCGACTGTATAATTACGAAATAAGTCTCAGCCGTCTTAACTCGCCAATGGTTGTGCTTAGTGCATGTAATTCAGGAACAGGAACACTCTATTCGGGTGAGGGACTGATGAGCCTGGCACGTGGTTTTATTCTTGCCGGCGCTTCTTCAGTTATAAAGACTGCATGGGAAGTTAATGATGAGGCCAGTTCGGAAATTATTGAAAATTTCTATAAATATCTTTCAACGGGCAAGCAAAAGAATGAAGCACTGAGACTTGCAAAACTGGAGTATCTTGAGTCTGCCACTCCTTCGCGTAAGAATCCGTACTACTGGGCGGCTTATGAGGTGCTCGGAGATAATGCACCCGTTTCAGACAACAGCAAAGCTACTGTTATTTTATTAACAGCAGCAATTATACTTATTTGCGCTGGAGGATTGTTTATTTATTTAAGACGGCGCAGAAGTTTTGCAGAGCGTTCGCGGTAATATCCTGGCGATTCAGCCAGCTTCCTGAAGCACTCTGCAGCCTTTGATTTATCTCCTGATTTCAGACAGGCCATTCCGAGGTACCACTGAGCATCCTTAACATATTCTCCTGAACCTGAGGCGACAGAAGAAAGATCTTTTACAGCCTGACTTAAATTACCAAGCTCAATACCAGTTAATCCCATATAAAAAACAGGTGCTTCTGATGCTGGATTCCTGAGGATAACTTCACTAAATCCTGCATTTGCACTATTATAGTCACCTGATTTATAGCTTATTATTGCGGACGCATATAATTCATCAATGCTGCCTGAGGCACTCCTTGTTACCGGAGATATGGCATCAAAAGGAGTATAATATGAATTAAAGAGTTTCTCAGAAGAAGAGGGGAGAAGAGTGCTTATAATAATCATTGCGCCAATCACAGCCGCTGCTGATAATGTAATATAACGGATAAAGAGTGATCTGCTTATTCCTTTTTTCCTGATCTCTTTCACTTCCTCGCGCACTTCAGCAGGTTCTGCTCTAAGCGACCCGGTGATAAATTCTTTTCTCTCCTCAGCTTTCGGATCAGGAGCAGCTTCACTCTGTTTCTGTCTGTGCCACTCCTTTACCCAGTCGGCTGTCACCAGGCTGATATCCGGGTCTGTAAAGTCCTTAAAGTCGGTAAAGCCGGTAAAGTCGCATTTTTTTACCGGGGTATTAACTGTTTCAGAGAGAGACTGTTTAATGTATTTCTCATTATTCTTTGAAGCTCCCTTCTCAGCAACGCTCTTTTTATAATCAGAGATCATCTCCTTAACAGAATCCCGGGTACCACAAAGAGCCTGATCATTCATTACATCCTCAATATCGGCCTTAGCCCTCATGAAGCTGCTGATCTCCCTGAAAAGTCCGTTATCGTCTCCGTTAATATGTCGCTGTTTCCCGTTCACCTAATCTTTTATTTTTTTTTACTCTCCGCTCTGGTCTTACTTCGGCTTCGCTCAGTCTGACCATCACCTTTACGCCGTTGTACCTTTACGCCGTTATGCCGTTAATGCACCACCTCCCTCGACGCCATCTCAGTCTTCATTATCCGTCTGTATCCCGGATGTTGTTTCACCTTCTCACATAATTCCGTCTGAGCCTCGCTCTTCTTTCTTCTCACATAGTTGTATGTGTAACCGAGTTTATCGGCTATATCCTGCGGACCGAGATCCTGCCAGTACATTTTAAGAATTTTTCTTGACAGGGGTTCAAGTTTTTCAAATACCTCCCTGAAGATCTCCTCATAGAGCCGGTTGTCCATCTCCTCTGAAAGGTCATTTTCACATTCTGCATCATCCCTGCGCGAGAAATAGTTGGCAGCAGCTGTTCTTTTGTCTAGTACATCCTTCCAGAGATGTTCGCAGATACAGTAGAGGTAGGTCTTTAATTTACAGGTTAGTACGAAGTTTTTATTATCAATCTTTTCCAGCATAATCATCAGGCCTTCCTGGAAAATATCATCAGCATCATCATCATTTCCTCCGGTATTTCGTACCATGAGCCTTACCATAGGCGAATACCTGTCAGACAGGTATCTGACGACATAGCTCTGACGTTTTCTCAGGCATTCTATAATTTCGCTATCGGTAAACTCCTTCACAAGTACTATTTCTTACTCAAAAATAGCATTCTTAAAATAAAAAATGAAAATAATTTAAAAATAATTCCAAAAACAGGGTAACAATTTCACCCCTATTCCTATTAACCATTATAGATTACAATAATCAAAAAGATGATTTTTTGTAATGAGTTGATATTTAACGCTTTGTTAGTTTCAGGGGAATGAGACTGATGAAGCAGTAGTTATTTAAGGGATGTTTTTATGTTAGCTGACAAAAAATTATTTCATAGAGAAATGAATGTTTTAAAGGCTTCAGATTATCCGGGCAGGGGATTTAAGGGATCTAAAGCCGCTATTAATACCGGTGCTAGGCTGAGCGAGGCTATTGAGAATGCAGATGGTGTGCCTTTTCAGCTTATTTTCGGACAAGCGCCCGGTGAAGGAAACTATGTCAATGTAGGAGCAGGGTTTCGTCAGCTTCTCGGTATTGAGTCGGGAGACCTTACCGAGAGGCTTTTTATTGAGATGATTGAAGAAGTAATTCCGATATATGAGAATATCCCTGCTGACATTTACAATAGCCGTGAAAAATTCCTGAACGGTGAGATTGAAAAGTATAAGGTTGAGATCTTAATCAAAACACCTTCGGGTGAAAAGAAATGGATCCGCGATACCTCCCTGCCTCTGAGGGATGAAGAAAGCGGCAGGATAATCGGCTCGGTAGGCATTCTGTTTGATATTACCGAGACTAAAAAGACACTGGCAAGTCTGGCCATTGCAAAGGAGAAAGCCGTTGAGAGCGACCTCCTTAAGACAGCCTTTCTGCATAACCTCTCGCATGAAGTTCGTACTCCTCTGAATGCAATAATTGGTTTCTCGAGCCTGATATGCGAGCCAGATCAGGACAATTACGGGAAAAGGGAGTATCTGGATATCATTAACAACAGTGCCGACCATCTTCTCGATATGATGAATAATATCTTCGAGATCTCACATCTCGATTCTAACGGAGTAAACGTGAGATTGAGCGAAGTAAATATCTACATCCTTCTGCAAGAGCTCTTTCTCCGTTTCGGGAATCAGGCCCGGGAAAAGGATCTGCAGTTTCGTTTTGAACCCGATCTGAAGTCGCCCTACCTCACAATCTTAACTGACGAACAGAAGCTCACTCATGTTATCTCCAGTTTAGTTAGCAATGCACTCAAATTCACCAATATGGGAAGTGTGTGGTTTGGATATGTACTTAACGACGACTGCGTTGAGTTCTATGTGGGCGACACCGGCATAGGCATTGCGGAAGAACATAAGCCCCATGTTTTCAATCGTTTTTACCAGGCCGAGAGCGGTCCGGCCAGGAGCTTCCCCGGCATCGGACTGGGTCTGGCCATTTCAAAAGCCTATATTGAACTGCTTGGCGGCACAATCTGGTTTGCATCGGAGCAGGGGAGAGGAAGTGAGTTTCGGGTAAGGGTGAAGAGGGGATGAGGGAAGTTAATTATAAAAGGAGTTAGCATTTATGCGGCTGCCTCCATCTTCGGGGACAATTTGCTTATAGTATGACAGTTACATTACAAGAATAGATCGCACAGAAATGCTACCAGAAAAGTATAATTTCACTTGACTGCTAGGTTTCAAAATCCTTGGTAACTATGACTAGACTGCTTTTTACTTTAAGTACTGAATTTTTACATATTAATGTATTTCATCCTTTCTACTAAATATCATGAAAATATTTCAACAAGAAATATCTCTTAACATGTTGATAATTATCCAAGAATCTACTCTAACTGCTTAAATTTTTTTATTATGTTCGAAAAAGTATTTGGAGATTAATTTTAAGTATCTATATTTGTAACTTAACTTATAAGTGAAGAAAAAACTAGAAATAGTACTTTTCGAAGAGCACACAAATGTCAATATCTATACAGTTCGATACAAAAATGATTTGTCAGAATTTGATAAATTTTTGAATAAGTATCCATTGGGTTGTGAATTTGATGAAGATATTGACATTATAATAACATGGTTAACTAAAATCGGCGAAAAAGGAGCATTGGAAAGATACTTAAGGCCAGAAGGAAAATTCAAAGATAATGTTTATGCTATTCCAATAGAAACTACCAACTTAAGATTATATGTTATTCGAATTTCAGACCATATTATTATTCTTGGTAACGGAGGAAACAAAAAAACAAAGACTTACAACGAAGATCCTGAACTCAATAATTACGTTGAACAACTGCAATCCATAGATGTTTTACTTAGTAATAGACTCAACAAAGGAGCTATTCAGATTTTTGAAAAACAACTATTTGGTAAACTTGAGTTTGAAATTATAGCATGAAAAAAAATCCCCGACTTGAAGAGCGAAGAAAGTTAATTCCAACTGAAATTGACTTATTTGTAACTAGATCATTTGATATAGTTGATAGGATACACGAAATATTAACTTTTAAACAACTAGATCAAAAAGATCTTGCAGCGCTACTTGGAAAAAGGGAATCTGAAATTAGCAAGTGGATGTCTGGCACACACAATTTTACAATAAAAACAATTGCTAGGATTGAAAAAGTTCTTGGATCTTCTATTGTTAAGGTGGTGAGAAACGAGAGCCAAATTCAGAAAAATCCAACACTTTTTCTTGTAAAGAAAGAATATGCTCACTTTAATCAAGGGAAAAAAATAAACATTGGAGAATCTCAAGAAATTGAGATCCATTCAAAATTTCAGAAAGCAACATCCTATCTTTCATAATAATGTCAAAAACAAAAGAAGTACAGGTTAAATTTTTACAAGTAAAAGAATTATCTTTTTCTTGTACAGATATCACCAATGATTTGGATTACAGTATTATTGAGAAATATTTAAAAATTGAAATCGGTTTTAACTTCCAACTAAAGAAGGAAGAAAATGAATTCATAATTGGCACCTTAATCCAATATATTTTTAAAAAGGATGAAGTTTTAAAATATGAAAATCAGACTACTTTCAGTGTATTAAATATTGATGAAGTAGTTACAACTGAAAATGACAAACTCAATATTAAGGACGAATTTCTGATATCTCTTCTTAGTGTTGTAATTGGGACCACCAGAGGCATGATGATAAAAAATACAATGGGTAAAAAAATTAACGAATTTCCTCTCCCAATTTTAAACCCTAAAGAGCTTCTTGACAATATAAAAGAGAAGCTCTAAAATTTAATCAAAATCACTACTCATTGGGCCATGACTAGCTTATGTCCTGCTACCATGACAAAGCCTATGGTGCCTTAGACCTTCGCACTGTTGTCATGGTTTTTGTATCGCCATCGTGACAATTTTATAATACCGTGACAAACCCTGCTCATTTATCGGGACTCAGTCATCTATCAAACTTATTTTGACATGATCGGTTTGCAACTTGGCAGACTTGCATATGATAATTAACGGTTTTGTTTTTGGAAATTTACTATACCGGCCTATGAGCATCATTTGCAGGTTTTAATGTACCTTAGCATTCCGGGTTGAAGCCGCATACCGTATTTTTTTAAAAAACTATGAAACCTAACATCATATTAGGATGAGTAATCGTCAAGATAAAGAGAGAAGATTCTGGGACAGGTTTGCTAACTACTATGATTCTTTCATAAACAAAGTTTTCAGAAAATCATATTCATTTATTTTAGAAAACATTGAATCTGACCTGAACTTAAATCATGAGGTTCTTGAAATTGGTTCCGGAACCGGAATAATTCCATTTAATATTTGCTCAAAAGTATCCACTGTTGTGGCAACAGATATATCACCGGAAATGGTTCGTGTTGCAAAACAGAAACTATTAAAAACTGAAATCAAAAATATTGATTTTCAGATTCATGATTCTTATAATCTGACACTTAAGGATAAATCATTCGATGTGGTGATAGCTTCTAATCTGCTTCATCTTCTTTATGATCCTGAGACTCCAATAAAAGAGGTTAAGAGAATAATGAAGGATAATGGAATTTTTATAGCCCCGACAATTTGCGCAGGTGAAAATACCAGGAGTAAAATTATCGCATCCATAATTGGCACACTGAGTGGATTTAAGGTTGTCAATAAATGGAGCATTAATGAATTTAAAAATATGCTGACAAATAATGGATTCATCATCACAAGGAGTGTGATAATCTATGATAAAATTCCACTTGCATACGTGGTGATGAAAAATAAAACTGATACGAAAACCTAACTGAAACTGCAGGGATTCTTCATGAATCTTTGAAATCATAAATAAAGTACTTATATTTGTACTTAATAAGGTACTTAAAATTGAAGACAATGATTGCAGCAAATTATACAGAATTCAGGACCGGACTTAAAAATTATCTTGACAATGTTGAAAACAACAATGAGACTTTGATAATTAAGAGAGGTACAGGTAAAGGGACTGTTCTAATCTCACTGGCTGAATATAATTCCATAATGGAGACTCTGCATTTATTAAGTTCAAAGAAAAACGCGAAAAGACTTTTTGAATCAATCGAGCAAATGAAAACAGGTAAAAGTGTTAAACATAGCCTGATTGAGGAATGATGAAAATTATTTTTTCGAAAAATGCCTGGGAGGATTATGTCTATTGGCAAACCGAAGACAAAAAGACTCTTAGGAAAATTAATGCGTTGATTAAGGATATTCAAAGAGCTCCTTATGAAGGCATTGGAAAGCCTGAACCATTAAAGTTTGACCTCGCTGGCTTTTGGTCAAGACGAATTGACCTGGAGCACAGATTAGTATATCAGGTTGACGATTCAGATATTCTGATATTTGCATGTCGTTTTCATTATGACAAAAAATAAAGGCAAAAGCTAAACCTAATAGTAAGGGGTGCCTTCATCAAGCCGAAAAGCTTAGTAATCAGCTCAAAATGGCGACCAGATCAAATCACTGGCTCGATTTTTGTTGTGAAATAATTAACACTAAACCAGGGATCATGAAAAAAATAGCACTTTTATTTACATTTTCACTTTTCCTCTTTTCCTGTGAGAAAGATTATCTCGTCCCAAATAAAGAAGTTCCCGACTGGCTCAAAAGTCAAATCAGTATTGCAGAAAAGTCAATTAAAGAAGATCCAAAAGGACTGACTGCCTATGCTGCATGGGTTCGCTATAATTGGCAAAATGAATACTATTTTGAATATCATGCTTACGCCAGTTCAGCCTCTCCCAAAGCAATTTCAACCAATCAGGATACATTGCGAATAAATCCCTGGGACCCAACAACTGACTATTACAAAGAAAAATGCTGCAGACAATTAATCTGGAAGGGACCAAAGTATACTGAACCGGATATTATATAATTCAGGATCTGAAAAAAGTCATGAGGCAATTTGGAAATTCATTAAATCTTAAGCTTATATATCGATTTTTTCCCCAGACTACTGGACGAGGATGCGATAGAGGGGCTGTAATCAAACAGAATTTTCTTATTTCTTATTGTAAATATTTGTCGTTTTGGTTTCTCCCAACTCAGCCTTATGGAATTCATAAATTGTTAATGTTTTCCCATCGTCGGAAAGTGAATACGTTTCTGTTATTAAAATCTCTTTTTTTACTCCATCCATTGTATAGTTAGTTTTAAACGTTGTAATAAAACTCTTTTTATCCTGTGACCATTTTAAAGATTTCGTAATGGTAACATCCGGATCACTCTTATCAGTTTCTTCCTTGCCATCCAGTTTTAATACAATGTCAGAACCTGTAAATGGATTACTTCCGGTTGCAATATAGATATCACGATACGTTATTTCTGTGGCAGTTTGAGTTATCTCCCTTGAGATTGTGCCCGGGTAATCTGAACTATTTGTGCCGGGAGTACTTTTAGTCTTATCGTACATCCATTTACCTGAAAAATTCAACTGCGATTGCGACATCAGATTGGAGGAATACAAAAGAAACAATAAAATAAGTGATGCCCTGATAATTGCAGTGTGACGTGTAGCAAAAATCTTATTTGTTTTCATAGGTTGGAGATATTAGTATATAAAAGAGAGATTCCTGAGACTAAAGTAATCAATCGAAATGATTCTTACAAAATTTGGGTTCTGAAACAAATAAGATTAATCAGGATGGCTTTAATAACGGACTAACCATAACATTAACAATGGTAAAGTTATTTGTCACACTTTTTGCCCGTCCGACCTTACTGAGCTATTCAAAATATTTTACTGAAGATACGGACTTCCTTTGGGCTACAGGAAAATTGTCAAATGGCCGGAGTGAGATTCAGCAATAGGTTACAAATGCATTCGGTATGGTTTCACCGGAGTATAAGCATATTTCCGAAATGCAAAAGATCAGATTCCTGAAACCGGATATAGCAATCGGAGATGGCAGTGTTATTCGGAAACAAACACAACTCTGTATGTTTTAATAACGCCTTTATAATCAAAACGCACAACAGCCGTTCCTGATTTAGATTCTGCCTGTGTAATAGCAATTTTTACAACAGGATCGCTCGATGATGCCGATACAGAAGGTATCCCGCTTATGGTTGACGGAAGTTTATAAATTGTCTCATAAAGATCAAGACCAACAATGCCATTGGCGTTTGTTGACCTTACCGGAGTAGCTGGCAGTTCTAAGGCCACTCCATTAACACTGATACCTACTATGGGCACAACCGGACGAACAATTTCCTTTTTCTTCGAGCTGAATCCCAGTCCGGCTAAATCGAAAAGCCCGCCAGTGTCATTACCTTCAGCCACCAGGAAAACAGCATGTTTTTTGTCGAGATTGTCAACAACTGCTGAAACGTCAATCGTGAATTTTGTTGTTTTCTGAACAGCGTTTGCGGGTACAATTATTTCACCGATTTTTTTCCCTTTCCATGTTTCATTGTCCCATGGTCCGTCTAACCAGACGTTTACATTAAATGCGTTTTTTGCCTTAGGTGTAAGGAACAGATTAAACGCTGTCTTATTTCCGCGCCTGGTCCCTTTGTAGGCCTTCAAACCTTTCTTGTCCTTGTCAAGACCTCCAAAGCCAAAATACTTGTAGCCTATTATGTTACCGTTCTCCACATTTGTAATGGGCATGTTATTATCCCATAAATCCCAGGAATCCTGCTGACTATTAAGGTTGGAAAGAAAGCAGGCATAACCAGCTGAGTAATATTGATATGGATCGAGGCCGTAGATGTGAAAGCCTTCCGAAGTTACTTCTGCTCCTGTATATTCTCTTCTCTGGCTATCCTTTGCTGTCCATATATTGTCTTCCGAATAGGGGTTATAACCTCTGATTGTAACTTTTCCGCCTTCTGCTACCGGTTTTTCATCCCATTCAATCGTAACCGGTGCTGCCATCGGCTGACGCGCATTTCCAAAACCCCTTGGAGCCCTGTGATAGAAGGCATACCATTGATCGTTGATAAGCTCAATGCTTCCATGAGTATTATGTCCCGAATAGCTTGTTCGAAGTGTGGTTCCGTCCTGACCCACCACCACCGCCCGTGAATCGACAAGAACACCACCGCTTTTCCATGGACCCAGCGGTGAGTCGCCATATGCGTAGCGCAATGCTGAGTTGGTGCTGCCCAGTCCGTAATCAGGGCCTGAATATCCGCTGTAAACCCAAACATATTTATTACCAACCTTGCGAATTGATGCTGCTTCAAAAAAGTTGAACATACCAAGGTCCTGACCCGGATAAACACTCGGGTAAGTTGTTCCTTCCGGGTCTCTTATTACGCCGTATCTGGAGCTGGCAGGAATAAAACGGTCAATAGCCATGGTGCCGGGCCTGAGCGAATACATTGTGTTCTGATCCAGCTGACCCGCAACCGACCTTTGGAATCCCCAGAATCCGTAAGCCCTGAAACCAATCTCATAATCAGGGTCTTTCGGATCGGTAATGTATTCAATAAACACTGCAGGATCGAATCCCATGGTACTTCCGGGTATGGTACCCATTCCGTCGGCAGTAAGGTTGATAGGGGTAAACGGACCATCCGGACGGCTTCCTTTGGCCACCATCGCTTCTCTGTTCCTTCCCCGGCTGTGAGGATACAGATAGTATTCCTTTTTGCCGTCTTTTCTTTTCACTTCAACAAGTTCAGGAGCGTACATAACATCCCACTGTCCGTCTATCGGATATGTAAAAATGGATCCTTCATCACGCCAGTCGGATAAGTCCTCCACTGGTGCCGACCATGCCCTTATGTCGGGCCCGCAATAACTCTTAAACCTGACATCGTGCGATCCGATAATATAGATCCGGTATTTTCCGGGTTTGTCGGGATCTTCAAAAACCCGGGGCTCACCATCGGGCAGATGCTCCCAAAGCGGCAGATAAGGATTACCGGAAGTACGATATATGGTTTTGGTAAAGGAGGTGTCGCTTTTTGGCTGAGTATTGTAACCTTTTGAATCTTTTACAGAAAACAGAAACACTACCGCAATTAATAGAATTGCATGCGGCACTTTCAAGACAAATATAGTTTTCTTCATTTTTGGTCTTTTTTATTGCACTAATGAACGAATAATTTCTTAAAAACCGGAATGCATAAACATTGTTTTTTATATTTTTAAAACCTGTTTAATCTGGTTAGTAATGACAAATCTGATATTTATCGGAATCACTCTTGGTTTCTGGGTTATAATGTCAATTTACTGGTTTGTAAAAGCCTGTTCTGATAGTCAAACAAAATTAAGCTTTGAGATATCATCAATATTAAAGCTGGTTTTTAGCGCCTTAATAATGTATTTGCCATTATTGTATGATGGTTGGTTTTCCAAACAATTGTTTTCAGCTAATAATATCTCGAATATTACAGGAGTCGTTGTCTGTGGAGCGGGCATTATTTTTGCCATTTCCGGAAGAGCATCTCTGGGAAAAAACTGGAGTGGAAAAGTAATTATCCAGGAGAATCATTCATTGATTCAAACTGGTCCATATAAAATAACCAGAAACCCGCAATATACAGGTGCTATAGCTGCTTATTTCGGAACTGCAATTGTAATCGGTCAGGTATTTGGTTTTGTCTGCAGCTTAATTCTCGCTTTCGGATTAATACTAAAGGCAAAACTGGAGGAAAAAATTCTGTCTCATAGATTCCCTGATGAATTTCCAGAATACAGGAAAAGGGTTAAATTGATTATACCTTTCCTCTATTGAAATTGTGAAAGCAACAATTGATAATATATAACCGAATGCAGTTTATTCATAAAACTATTATAAAGTCATAATTATGATTGCAAAAACACCTTCCCCTCCATATTACGCTGTGATTTTTAGTTCAATAAGAACTTCAGGTGATAATGGCTATAATGATATGGCAGAGAAAATGGTTAAACTGGCTTCTTCACAAGACGGATTTCTTGGTGTTGAATCAGCAAGAGATAATATGGGTATTACAGTTTCATATTGGAGAGATCTGGACTCAATTAAAAACTGGAGAGAAAACATTGAGCATTCAGTTGCCAGAATGAAAGGACGATCGGAGTGGTATAAGGTCTTTAAAACAAGAATAGCTAAAGTTGAGAGAGATTATGGCTTTGAAAAGGACTGAAAAAAGATTTTGTAATTTCAAAACTTAGAAATAGTAAAATGACTGATATAAAGATCATTGACCTGACACCTGAGAATATCGCAGAGTATGGTGTTTGCGGATACAAGGACGACGCTGGAGGCGTCATATTCCAATAGCCACAGTCCAATCTGTGGTTGGATTTCCAGCCCTACAGGCTGGCTCCTCCCTAAAATCAGCCTAATGGCTAGTTTATTTACGGTCGGCCCTCTCCGGCATTATTCTTTATTCATATAGAGCGCTATACATTATTCATTCAGGATTAATACTGGTATAGTTTTTGTTATTTATCAGATTACTAACCTTCTTAAATTATGACGCTCAGATCTGGTCTGATCATTGATATAA
>JFJP01039298.1_pt1 | contig 13858 bp, 9 predicted proteins | sample 431651 | NCBI WGS metagenome assembly JFJP01 (sample SAMN02602958, study PRJNA72255) | Microbial mat metagenome, whole genome shotgun sequencing project. | biome: fresh water; feature: sink hole; material: water; isolation source: purple microbial (photo- and chemosynthetic) mats found in... | reverse complement strand
GGGATAAATGGTTTTGTTGAAGCAGTGTGTCCGTGGTTGTGTTGTTTCAGTCTTTCTTCCAGATTTTCACAATGACCTTTGTAATATCTGTAATAACCATCACTGTATAATACATATGCAAAGTAAGCCATTTAAAGATGTTTTTTTTGAGAACAAAAAAGGAGCACAATTACAATTTGTACTCCTTTTTATTTTTTAGTTGACCTGCCTAGGCTCGAACTAGGACTCTTCTGAACCAAAATCAGACGTGTTGCCAATTACACCACAGGTCAGTCCTTTTTGTGCCTTTTCGTTAAAGACGGTGCAAAAATATAAATTTTTTTCTTTCTGCTGTGGTCTTGCATTTTTTTTTCGTTTTTAGCTTCATTCATTTAAAATACGGTTTTCAAATCGGGAGAATACCATATATTTTAAAATCTTATATTTGCAACCGTTCTAAAAAATCAATCATGCAAAAAACAACACTAGTCAACAATATTCTGGGCTGGATTGTATTTCTTTCTGCTGCAATCACATATTTCGTAACTCTTGAGCCAACAGCAAGTTGGTGGGACTGTAGCGAGTTCATTACCAGTGCATTTAAACTCGAAGTGGGTCATCCTCCGGGAGCTCCTTTCCACATGATTTTGGGTAGGGTATTTTCACTTTTTGCTGCTGATACTTCAAAAGCGGCATTTATGATAAATGCTTTGTCAGCCGTGGCAAGCGCTGCTACCGTGATGTTGTTGTACTGGAGTATAGTTCATCTGGCACGAAAACTTTTTCCAGCCGGGGAATTATCCAAAGGCGAACAAATTGCGGTTTGGGGTAGTGGTTTGGTTGGCGCACTGGCTTTCACTTTTACCGATTCTTTCTGGTATTCGGCTGTTGAAGGTGAAGTTTATGCACTTTCGTCGTTTTTTACTGCCGCCGTTTTTTGGGCTATTTTGAAATGGGAAAATGTTGCCGATGAGCCGTATGCAAACCGGTGGCTGATTCTGATTGCTTATCTGATGGGATTGTCAACCGGGGTGCATTTGCTTAATTTGCTGGCAATTCCGGCAATTGGGCTGGTTTACTACTTTAAAAAATATCAGTTTTCGTGGAAAGGCGTAATCATTGCGCTGGCAATTTCAATTGGTATTCTGGCTACCATTCAATACGTAATTATTCCCGGAGTTCCACGAATGGCATTTATTTTCGACAAATTATTTGTGAATTCTTTTGGACTGCCATTTAACTCGGGTGTATTATTTCTGATTGTTTTAATTATTGCAGTATCGGTTTGGGCGGTCAGATACACTGCGAAAAGAAACATGGTCATTCTGAATACCGCTGTTACCGCGGTAATTGTTATCTTAATTGGTTATTCAACGTTTGCCACAATTATCATTCGAGCATCGGCAAATCCGCCAATGAACCAGAACCATCCCGATAATGCATTCGCTCTTTTACGCTATTTAAACCGTGAGCAATATGGCGACAGGCCGCTGTTTTACGGAAATTATTACAATGCTCCTGCTATTGCCAATATAAATTTGAAGGATCAGTACAACAAGGTGGATGGCAAATATAAAGTAACCGGAACTTTGTCGGGAGGAACAGAATACGAATCAAAACTTGAGACTTTTTTTCCGCGCATGTACAGCAACAATTCCAATCATGTGGAAGCCTATAAACAATGGGGAAACATAAAAGGAAGGCCGGTTCGTGTCAGCGATGGCGGCGAAACAAAAACGCTTGCAAAACCAACTTTTGGAGAAAATCTGAGGTTCTTTTTTACCTACCAGGTGGGGCACATGTATATGCGCTATTTTATGTGGAATTTTGTTGGCCGGCAAAATGATGTTCAGGGGCATGGCAGTTTTAATAACGGAAACTGGATATCAGGAATTGATTTTCTTGACAGTCCAAAAGTTGGCCCCAATGATAAAATGCCCGATTTTATGAAAAATGATTCAAGCAGAAATACCTATTACTTTTTACCACTGCTTTTTGGTTTAATCGGAATGTTTTATCAATACAATCATGGTAAAAAGGGGAAGGAAGATTTTTCGGTTACCATGCTGCTTTTTGTTTTTACCGGACTTGCAATTGTGGTTTACCTGAATCAAACTCCTTATCAACCCCGCGAGCGCGATTATGCTTACACAGGATCGTTTTATGCATTTGCCATTTGGATTGGGCTTGCGGTTCCGGCTTTGTATTCGATGGTTCAAAAAATAGTAAAGGGTACAACCGGTGCAATTGTCGTTACGGGGCTTTCACTGGTTCTGGTTCCCGGAATTTTGGTATCACAGAACTTCGAAGATCACGATCGATCGGGCAGATACATGACCCGCGATTACGCCATCAATTACCTTGAATCATGCGCTCCTCATGCCATTCTTTTCACTTATGGCGATAACGACACTTTTCCGCTTTGGTATGTGCAGGAAGTGGAAGGTGTGCGCCCCGATATCAAAATAATTAACCTGAGTTATCTCGGAATGGACTGGTACATTTCCCAGCACCGAATGGCTTCGAATGATGCTGCCCCAATGCCGTTTTCGTTTGAAAAAGAACAATACTACATGGGCCGCATGGATGCTGTTTTATTTCAGGAACTAATTAAGAGTTCTATTGATCTCAGCGAAGCAATGAAGTTTTTAGCAAGCGATGACGAACGAACCAAAGTTCAGGTGATGAGTGGAGAGAAAATGGACTTTCTGCCATCGCGGAGTTTTCATATTACTGTTGACAAAGAAAAAGTTTTGAAAAGCGGAACTGTGAAACCTGAAGATGCCGCGTTAATTGTTGATTCGGTAAAATTCAGTATCGGTAAAAACTACATCACAAAAAGTGAAGTCGCCATTTTAAATGTTATTGCTGCCAACAACTGGGAACGCCCGATTTATATAGATCACAGTTTACTTTATGCCAACAGTATATTTTTCCTCGATTATCTGCAACTGGAAGGTCTTGCTTACAGGTTTGTTCCAATTGAAACAAAGGGTGGCGGAATGAACAGGGGCCGGATTGATGCCGATATATTGTACAATAACATAATGAATAAATTTGTTTGGGGAAATGTAAACGACCCCGATATTTATCTGGATGAATACAATAAAAAGGCAATTAATATTATTCAGGCGCGATACATGTTTGCCCGTTTGTCGGAGGCTCTGATTGCAAAAGGCGATAATAAAAAAGCAATTGAAGTGTTGGATAGAATGTTTGAGATTTTCCCCAACGAAAAGATGCCGTTAACTTTTGACTCATTTCCGGCTGTGGAATTATACTATCGCTCCGGTGAAATTGAAAAGGCGAATCAACTGGTTCAGGTTTTATCGAAGAATAGTTTTGATATGCTTGAATACTATTTCAGTTTGCCCGATAGGTTTGCCGTTGCCATAGAAGAAGATCAAAACCGCGAAATGTCGTTAATCAATAACATGGTAATACTTACCAATCGTTATAAACAGGAAGCAATTAACAAGGAAATTAATAACAAACTTGACGAAATAATAAAAGGGCTGGAAAATAAAATGGGTTCTTAGGTTTTATTACCTCGCATAAATATCAAATCAATGGGATTTATTTCAGTATTAAAAAAATACAACACTACTTTCTGGGCAGCGAATGTTATCGAACTTTTCGAACGCTGGGCGTGGTACGGGTTTTACATGGCTTTTGCATTGTACCTGGTAAATTCGAAAGATACCGGCGCGCTGGGTTTGTCGCAGGCGCAAAAAAGCATTATTATGGGAACCGGCTCGATGCTGCTTTATTTCCTTCCGGTTATTACCGGCGCCATTGCCGACAAAATCGGGTACAAACGAATTCTCTACCTGGCGTTTGCACTTTATATTTCGGGATTTTACATGATAAAAACTTTCGACACATTTGGATGGATGTTTTTTGCTTTCATTTGGACCTGTGTGGGAGGAGCTTTTTTCAAACCCATTATTTCGGCGATGATCTCGAGAAATACCACCGACGAAACTTCGTCAATCGGGTTTGGTATTTTTTATATGATGGTAAATATCGGCGGTTTTATCGGGCCGTTTTTCGCTGGTATTTTCATGCAAAAATCATGGGATTATGTGTTTTACATGTCGATGATTACCATCGGATTCAATTATTTTGTCACCCTGTTTTTCTTTCGCGAACCTGAAATATCAAAAGACAAAGTGTCGCTGGGTAAAAATATTCTCCAGGCATTTATCAATATCTGGACTACCTTAAAAAACTGGAAATACGTGATGTTTCTGCTGATTATGTGTCTTTTCTGGGCAGCCTTTAACCAGTTGTATTATTCATTCCCTGTTTTTATTGAGCAGTGGGTTGACACAAGTGTACTTTACCGCGGCATTGAAAGTGTTTGGCCCTGGCTGGCACATTCAATTGGCACTGCCGAAGGAACCATTACCACTGTTACATTTACAAGCATGGACGCGTTTTTTATCATCGTTTTTCAGATTGTGATTTCGGCATTGGTTATGCGTTTCAGACCGCTGGTAGCGATGATGGGCGGTATTTTAGTGCTGTCGGGCGGTTTAGGTTTGATGTTTTCGTCGCAAAGTGGCTGGTTGGTTTTATTTGGAATATTTGTTTTTGGTATTGGCGAAATGGCCAGTTCGCCCAAATTTACCGAATATGTGGGACGAATTGCTCCTGCTGATAAAAAAGCGCTTTACATGGGAACTTCGTTTCTGCCGTATGCCGGTGGTCATGCCCTGGCAGGTTGGCTTTCGGGCGATATTTACGAAAAAATTGCCGACAAAATTTACCTGATTCAGCTCGAAATTACAAAACGGGGAATTTCAATACCCGAAATTTCGGAAGAATTTACCAAGAACGATTATGTAAAAATGGCCTCTCAAAAACTGGGAATGGAAGGAAGCGAACTCACTAATTTTCTGTGGACAACTTATCACCCCTCGAATATCTGGTTTTTATACGCCGGAGTTGCCATTTCGGCGGTTGTGTTACTTTGGCTATATGACAGGTTTATAATAGCCTCCCCCGAATCTCCCGATATTCGCGACAGGCTCTCCAAAAGTGGGGAGTTGGAATAAGTCGGTTCGATTTATGATTTCATTACAGCATTGAATCTCCAGGGTTTGCTAATCCAGGGTTCTCCGGCATAATCAATACCGATTCGTGGCGAAGTGGTAAATCTTTCAACTGTTTCGGCATTTTCAAGCCATATTCTTTCCGAGGTAAAAAGGTTTTCACCATTAAAAGATTTATCTAATTGCAAAGCTTTTCCAACTCTTCCCGGTCCTGAAATTCGCTGAACTCCCCTGATAAGAACTGCTGAAGCATCATTTTCTTCACCGGTTACAAAGTTCAGCATCCAGTACATTCCGTAAATAAAATAAACGTAAACCTGTCCTCCCTCGCGAAACATCACTTCGTTTCGCGCTGTTTTTCCCTTGCTGGCATGGCAGGCCAAATCGCCGTCGCCGCTGTAGGCTTCAACTTCGGTGATGACAAATCTTTCAATACGGCTATCTTCAAATTTCCGGACTATGATTTTACCCAACAATTCCGGGGCAACTTCCAGAACCTTGCGCCGAAAAAAAGAACTTTTCAAACGTTCTGACATGTTCAAAAAGAGTCAGTTCTTCGCGGTTTTTCTTTTTCTGTATTCTGAAAAAGCGTACCCGGCAATAGCGAGCAGCAGTAATAAAGAGCTGGCAAACGAAACTTTGTTACCTGTGTAATATGATGCAGGGTGGAATTTGAATTCGACAACATGTTCGCCGGCAGGTAAAACGAGTGCCCGCAAAATGTAATTCACTCTGAAATGGGGTACTTCCTTTCCGTTAATATAAGCTTTCCAGCCATTGGCATAATAAATTTCGGAGAATACGGCCAGTTGTTCAGAAGCGGCTTTTGCAGTGTATTTAAGGTAATTCGGTTTGTATTCGGTTAAAGTAATTCCACCCGTTTCGTCTTTTTGGAATTTTTTATTCCCGACAAATTCAGAGAATCGTTTGTCGATTGTTGCTTCGTTTCTTGGATCGATTTCCTTAAGTGCTGCAATTTCCTCATCGGCATTGGCAACGGTTTTATAATTGTTAACATACCATGCATTTCCCATTGCATGAGGATTTGGCAATGGCGGGCTGTTCAAATCGTAAATAAGGTAACGGGTATTCATCATATTGATGGCTGTCAGCGGAGCCAAAACCGAATCGGGCGAAGTATTTGCCTGCAGTCCCTTTATCAATTCCTGCATTTCGGGTACAAAATGACGCTCAATCATCTCCTGGTAACGGCGCAGTTTTGCTGCAGAATAACCGCCAACATTTTTATGATAATAGGAAGCCCGCGCATCCTGAAAAGGGTCGCCCTGAAGTGGTAGAACCCGGTAGTATAAATCTTTATCCTGGAGAATTGCTTTATCAACGGGCATTTCGGGAAACGGGTTTACCGATTCACGTTTCGATACAAAATTGTCGTTGTTCAGATACCGTTTATCAACTGCCCACAGATCAATGAGTACCAAAATTCCCAAAGCTCCAATGAAAAGGTTGGTTTTGATTTTTTTTAAATTCCACAAATACAATGCACCGGCCGCGAGTGCAATAAACAGAAACGAGCGAAGGGCATCGGCGCTGAGAAGTGATTTTCGGTCGGCAGTTACGCTGTCAATCAGCCACTCGGGAAATCTCACCGAGTCTGCTGAATTCGAAAAATCTCCGGCAATACCCGGTAAAACAGCAAAAATCAGGGAAAGACCGCCTGTAATTATTGCCGCCCATTTAAAACCGTTCAACCAGGTTTTCTTTTCAGCTTTACCTGATAAAATTTCGTTTAAAGCCATAAATCCAAGTAATGGCATAGCAATTTGGGCAATAACCAAAGTCATTGAAGGAGCTCTGAATTTATTGTAAAGTGGGAGATAATCGAGCAGAAAACTTGTCAATCCCATTACGTTTCCACCCCACGACAAAATAATTGAAACCACAGTTGCAGCAAGTAGCCACCATTTATAAACTCCTTTTACAACAAATAAACCCAAAACAAACAGAAAAACTACGATAGCGCCAACATACACCGGCCCCGATGTAAAAGGTTGTTCGCCATGGTACATACTTATACTGCGAATGTTTTGTTTTAAATTCTGAACGCCTTTTTCGCGCATGGTTTTGTAACTTTCAGAATTTTCTCCCGGATTGGTTAATGTACTTCCACCTTTAAAATTTGGAATTAGCAGGGTCAGTGTTTCATCAATCCCGTAACTCCACTGAACCACATAATCTTTATCGAGTCCGGTGGTTTTGTTTTCGTTGTCAGATGTCAGTTCCGAAGGTCCGCGTATGGTTTCTTTTGAATATTCAAACGACGTATACAACTGCGAAAAATTCATTCCAACTGCCACAACAACTCCTGCCAGCAGATACAAAACCGATTTTGCAAATGGAACAATCGCTTTATCTTTTAAGGCATAAATTAATTCTACGATTCCATAAATACCAATTAGTAACATTCCGTAGTAAGCAATTTGTGGGTGACCGGCCAGTAGTTCCATGGAAAGTCCAATTGTAAATAAAATTGCACCCGGTATTTGTTTCCCCCTGAAAACCATTAAAACACCAGCAATAACAATGGGCAAAAAGGCCAGTGCATTGGCTTTTGAAGCGTGGCCTGCACTAATTATAATTATGAAATAAGATGATAAGCCGAAAGCAACAGCGCCCGCAACACTTAACCAGCGATTGATTTTCAGGCTGCTGAGCAAAATGTAAAAACCAACAAAATACAGGAATATAAACGATGCAATTGAAAACCACAGCCTTGGTAATCCGGCAAAAAAACTGATAATATTATTTGGGTAAATCACCGAAATCATGTAACCCGGCATTCCTCCAAACATGCTGTTGGTCCACACTGCTTCATCACCGGTTTCATTGCGGTAATTAACCAGTTCTTTCGACATACCGAGGTGATGGACAAGATCGTCCATTTTTAGTTCTTTACCTTCGAGCAACGAGAAAAGATATGCGTAAGCAACAACTATAAAAAATACAATTATTCCAGCATTGATAATGATATTGCGAAGACCGGATTTGTTTGCCATAATTTATTTTGGTTATTATATTTTACTTTGCAAAAATAGGTATTAAATGCACTTTTCAATTAATCGGGTTATTTAACTTGAATTTCCCAATAGCCGTTACGTTTATCACCAATTCGTTTTAAAAGTTTTCTCGATTGAAGTATTTCTATGTCACGATTTATAGTTCTCATTGAAACACCACAATTTTGTGAGAGTTCGTTTATAGTGATATCATGCTTTTCATTAATGAGGATGAGTATATTTTTTAACCTGATTTCTTTAGTGACATCTTTAGTGACATCTTTAGTGACATCAGATTTTTCCTTCTGATTATGAGAGAATTTATCAGTGACCTTATCAGTAAAAACAGTCACCATAAACCCATCAGAAATATTTCGAAACTCAGGTATGGGCAATTTTTCATCAGCAAAATACTGAATTATTCTTTGAATTCCTGAACCATATTTTTCAATTAATCCGAGGCGTTTGCAAAAATCGGCGATAAGCTTATTACGGGGAATCGATTTATAGTTATTCGAGAATAAATCTTCAATTGTAATGCTTTCAGGTAATCTTCCCGGATTGTAAAATTCGATGCGATCATCAAATATTTTTACAATTGAATCGGATGCCGAACGATAATCCCGGTGGATAATCATGTTGGCAATAATTTCCCTGATAGCTTCAAGTGGATATTGCCATTTCTGTATATTCCTCGATTTACCTTCAATAATTATTTCTTTGTTAATGTGTTTTTTAACAAATTCTGTTACTGTTTCAATTTGGGTTAAGATATCGGATTTTGTGCGAAAACTGTCTTTAATAATTATTTCAGTTTGAAACCGGCCAAGTTCGATGGTTGTCAAAACCGAATCTTTTGCACAGAAAAGCAAAAAAGCCGCGTTTGTCAGTTGTCCGTTTCTTAACAAATCATTTTTAATTAAAAATGTTAAAGGGTCATCGTTGATTTTCACATCAGACTGATTGATAATTTCAATGGCCTTTTGAACTTTTTCAAGTGAAACATCTTCTATTTTGAACTGGTTGTTAACATGGTAATCCCAACTGGTGTTAAACGACTGAAGATGAAGATTAACTACTTCCGAAATATGAAGTAAATGATTTGAATTTAGTACGCGTTTAAAATATTTTCCCCTTACTGAAACAGGTTTGACAGGATATTCCTGAACAGAAAAAATTACGACTGTTTTATTTCCGACAGAAATTATTTCTGAATCGGGAATAAGCGGTGGCGAAGTTTTAAGTTTGATTTCATTCACCCAGTTTTGAACAGATTCAGGATTAATGGAAATTCCTGAAATTTCATTATCCTGATTAATTCCAACAACCACTCTGCCCCCTTTTGTATTGGCAAATGCGACCAACGATTCAATCAATTCATTATTAAAACTACTTTTAAATTCAAGATTCTGACCTTCGCCAAATTCAATTAATTCTTCTATTTTTTTTTGGATAATCATAGTATAATAAAAGAAAGCCCTGCCAATACTCCAACATGGATGAAAATATTGCGAAAGCCAGGATTCTTTGCCATAATTGGTTTATTTTGTAATTTCTTTTTATGAATCGAACAAAAATAGTTATTTCAAACGCTTTTTGATACAAATTGCATAAAAACAGCCAAAATGTATTCATTGAAAAAGATGACAAACTTATTGCTGAATAATGATTGAATCGGCTAATTTAAAAGGAGCTGCGGCTAAAGGACTTTTCTGGAGCGCCATGGACCGTTTTGGCGGACAGGGCATTCAGTTTGTTTTTGGCATTTTGATAACCCGTATTTTGCTTCCGGCCGATTATGGTTTGGTGGGCATGATCCTTATTTTTTGGGCGGTTGGTCAAACGTTGGTTGACAGCGGTTTTGGATCGGCGCTGATATGGAAGAAAAATACAACCCCTGCCGATTATTCCACGGTTTTTTATTTCAATGTTTCAATAAGCCTGATTCTTTATCTTATTTTTTATTTACTGGCACCTTTAATTGCCGGTTTTTATGACGAACCAAAACTTATCGGGTTGATACGCGTACTTTGCCTCAACTTCATTTTGTTATCGTTCGGACTTATTCAGCAGGTGGTTTTGCAAAAGAAAGTTGATTTTAAACTGATGTCGTTTGTAAATGTGGCAAGTAGTCTGGTTGCCGGGATTGCAGCACTTTACCTGGCATTGAAAGGATTTGGCCCGTGGGCAATTGTTGTGCAGATTTTGGCAAAAAGTTTTATCACTTCTTTAATGTTGTGGATATTTAATAAATGGCGGCCAATTTTTGTATTCGATTGGTTGTCGCTCAGGGAACTTTTCGGATATGGGTCAAAACTTACGGCAGCGGGATTGATTTACACCATTTTTCAATATTTGTATTTAAATATCATAGGTAAACTTTTTCCGGTTGAAGCGCTTGGGTTTTACACACGGGCAACACAATTGCAGGAGTTTCCGGTAAAAACCCTGGGAAGTGTTTTTAACAGGGTTGCATTTCCTGTTTTTTCTGCTATTCAGGACGACAATGAACGATTGAAAAATGCAGTTCGGAAAACAATTCGTACAATGGTTTTTTTCAATTTCCCAATGCTTTTGGGACTTGTTGCTGTTGCCGACCCACTTATCGAAGTAGTTCTCACCGAAAAATGGCTGCCTGCTTCAGGATATTTTAAATTGCTCTGTTTGGTAGGTTTGTTTTATTCATTCCAGGTTGTTAACGGAGAAATTTTAAAAACAAAGGGAAAACTCGATTGGGTGCTGAAACTTGAGATTATTTCAAAAACAGTAATGATAATCAGTATTTTTATTACCTGGCGCTGGGGTATAACAGCAATTATTCTGGGACAGATGTTTACTACTGTGATTTCGTATCTTATTGGTTCACATTATGTTTCTAAACTTATTGGTTATTCAGTCTGGCAGCAGATAAAAGATGTTTCTGTGTATTTTGCAATTTCCGTTGCCATGTATATTATTGTAATATTAATTTCAGGTTGGATGGCAAATAATTTGCTTTCATTGATTGTAATGACAATTGCCGGTGCAATATTTTACATTACAGTTGCCTGGGTTTTAAAACTTGAAGAGATTGTGGAAGCAGGAAAAATACTGACAGGAAACCCCAAAAACCGCTAAAAATGAATCAAAAGCTGAATTTACCAAAATTGAATCTTATTACTGGTAATGAGGGTAAATTCCGTGCATCAGAAAGCATAACAAATGAATTCGAAAACGCCATTTTGGAGAATAAGAAAATTCAGGTGGCCCCCAAAAGTTCATACTTTGTTTCAAGGTTGTTTTTTAGATTCTGGAATCATTTATTGGTAAATGGTTTTTTGCAACGTACATTCTCTTCATTTTTCAATTTGGTTCTGTTTGGCCGAAAAAATTATATGGTTGTTTTAATGGGGCCTCGTTTTCAAAAGACATTTCCGCACTTTTTCAGAAAAGGATTTAAATCAATTTATATGTTTGATGCGTGGCCGTCGTACTATAAATATATCAACCGGTTTATTACTGATTTTAATGTCGATGTTTTGTTTGTTTCATCAAAACAATCTGCCGAATCGTTAAATAAACTCATTGGCAGGAACAATGTTTTTTGGATTCCGGAAGGTGTCGATCCAAATGAGTATAAATTTTATCCAAATAATGAAAAGGATATTGATGTTCTGTCGTTTGGGCGTAATTATCAATTGTTTCACGAAAAAATAGCTGAGCAATTGGTAAGGCAAAATGTGAGTTATAAATTCCCCGCCGGAGGTAAAATGGTTTTTCCTGACAGACAAACTTTTGTTGAAGGATTGGGCAGGTCGAAAATTTCGGTTTGTTTTCCTACCAGTATTACACATGCTGATCGGGCCGGCGATATCGAAACCATGACCAATCGCTACCTTCAGTCAATGGCTGCAAAATGCCTGATTTTGGGAAAGGCACCCGAAGAGATGAAATTGCTGTTTGGCTATAACCCGGTTGTTGAGGTAAATATGGATGACCCGGTTGGTCAGATTATGGACATTTTGAAGAATTTTGAGCAGTACTCTGTTCTCATTGAGAAAAATTATCAAACATTAATTAGCAATCATACCTGGCAAAAACGTTGGGAATCAATTCAATCAATTATATTGGAAAGAACAAATCTGGAAATCAAGGAAATATGAAACGGAAAATTCACCTGTTTATAAATTCAGTGTTAATCAAACTCGGTTTTGAATTACTTAAATTCCCAAGTGGCTCGCTAAAAAAGCGAATTGAGTTATTGAAAAGATTTAACATTGGAATCATTTTGGATGTTGGTGCAAATACCGGTCAATTTGCCGGAAATGTTCGTAAAGCAGGCTATAAAGGCGAAATAGTTTCATTTGAACCACTTACCAAAGCTTTTTCACAGCTTGAAAAAAGAACTGAAAATGATAAAAAATGGATTGCCGAAAAAATCGGATTGGGTGATTTTGATGGTGAATCGGTAATTAATATTTCACAGAACCTGGTTAGCAGTTCCATCTTAAACATAAAAAAGGAACATACCGATGCCGAACCCGATTCAAAATACATCGCTCAGGAAAAAATTACAATTCGAAAACTTGATTCAATTTTCAACAAATATGAACAGGTGGGCAGGAACCTGTTTTTAAAAATCGACACGCAGGGTTTTGAAAAAGAAGTGATTTTAGGTGCGGCAAATTCGTTGGAAAAGATTACCGGGCTGCAGGTTGAAATGTCACTTGTTGAATGTTATGATGGTGAAATGATGTACAATGATTTAAAAAATTTAATAGAAAATTACGGATTCGGATTGTATTATCTTGAACCCGGATTTTCAGATCCGGTTACAGGTAAATTAATGCAGGTTGATGGAATATTTTTTAGAAACCGGAAAGATTAACATTTAAAAGGATGGCTCAAAACTCAATTTGTCCCGACTGCGGCAGTACGAAACTCAAACTGATAGGAAAACTCCCTGACAGCAACGAGTTTTCAGGAAATATTACAATGGAAACTCTCGCTGGCGGTAATTTGTATTTATGTAATAATTGCCAGCTAAAATTCCGCTTTCCGATTCTCGAAGAAACCGTGTATAATGAATTATATAATACCGAAAATTTGAATTGGGTTTTCGATGAATACCGGAATGATTGGAGAATCTTAAATGAATTTATTAAAAAAAATGTTCCTGAAAACGGAAAAATTCTTGATTTTGGCTGTAATTTGGGCGATGTTTTATGTCGTTTACCCGAAAAAACTGAAAAATTTGGAATCGAAATAAACGACCGAGCGGCAGAGGTTGCCCGCGAAAAATCAAAAGCCACAGTTTGGAAAGGTTTTGATGAAATTCCGGACAACCTGGAATTAGATTTGATTTTTGCTATCGATGTTATTGAGCATTTATCTACGCCAAGAGGTTTTGTAAAACAAACAATTCCGCATTTAAAAAAGGGTGGATTTATTGCTTTGTTGAGTGGCGACAGCAATAATTATTTTTGGAAATTGTCGGGAGTTAAATGGTGGTACACCACATTTCCCGAACACATTGCTTTCATTTCAAAATTGTGGGCAACAAAACTTTGCGAAAACGTTGCAAACCTCGAAGTAGTTTATTCAAAAAATTATACAAGCACAAAAAAGCCGGTTTCGAAACAATTCAAATGGTTTTTGACATGGGTTGTAAATTTTGTTTTTCAAAACCGAAGTCAGTATTTATTTGAATTACTGCCAAAACTAAAAAAATCGGGAATGGGCGAAAAGAAGCACTTTGGAAGAAATTTTAGTGCCGATCATTTATTCATTGTTTTCAGGAAAACAGGGGATTAGATATTCTGTAAA